>Ga0079224_100004144_pt1 | contig 18584 bp, 17 predicted proteins | sample Stecom2015_FD_80414 | JGI IMG/M metagenome (GOLD analysis project Ga0079224, IMG submission 80414) | Agricultural soil microbial communities from Utah to study Nitrogen management - Steer compost 2015 | ecosystem: Environmental > Terrestrial > Soil > Agricultural land | place: USA: Utah... | reverse complement strand
ACGCGCGACCCGGACGACGTCCTCACGGAACTCACGGGGATACGGCTTGGGCACAACAACATCCTTCCACGCCCACCTCTCGGCAAGCGAACTCAGATGTCACACACCCCTTCAGCAGCCCCGCTTCGGACCAGCGGAGGCCGGTAGAGACGAGGAAGCGTACGAAGGTGCGGTGCTCCTCGGGGATGTGTGACTGCAGCAGCGAGAACTCACCATGCGTGAGGAAGATCATCTCTACTGGATCTTCTTGGGGCATACGGATGCCTTTCGCGGGGTTGTCGGCTCGGTACTCGGGTATCGCGGAGTTCAGCGCGGGGGAGAGCACCGAGTAGACGACATTGCGCAGTGTCTTCGGGCTAATGGGCTTGGTGTCTTCCTCGTCCGGGGCGACCAGGTGGTTGACCCATTGCTTGACACGGTCTTTGGTCAGCGCGTCGATGGGGATGCCACCGAGATGTGGCGTGATGTGGTTGCGGGCATCGCGCCGATAGTCGCGCTTGGTGCGGGCTGTGACGCCGGTCAAGTGCTCGATGTGGTGTTCGATGATGTCGGCGACCGTCGGGATGTTGTTGATGATCGCCTGGGCGACGCGTTGGGCATCGGCCAGGCGTTGCCCGTTGGCGTTGAGCAGCTTCTTGAGCCGTTCGGCCTTTGCCTCGTCGTCGAAGGTGAGTGAGTCCTTCTGCTTGGTGTCGGGGTCGCGCCAGCAAACCTTGTAACTCGTGGTGCCGTCCTTGAGTGCGCGCTTCTCGATATGGGCCACCTCACGCCACCCCGTGTCGCGCGGCGAGTGTCGGGAACGCGTCGTCCAAGCGGCTGCTGTGGTTGGGCATGGAGTAAGTGTGCCCTGGCTGTCCGACTTCGAGGGGGCACAAAAAAGCCCCGGAGGGGGCACCTCCGGGGCTTCAACCGCTTGACCTGCAGTTCTGTGGGGTGAGTGACGGGGCTCGAACCCGCGACCTCCTGGACCACAACCAGGTGCTCTACCAGCTGAGCTACACCCACCATGCGAGCCGCCTCAGCGCCTCGGCTGACATATCGTAGCGCGCCGCGTTCGGCCCGTTGCGCGCAGGTCCGGTTACGGCCGTCGGCGCAGGTGCGCGGTCACGCCTGCGCGATCGTCCGTTCCGCGGCGGCCTTCGCTTCGTCGCTGGTCGGGCCGGGATGCGGCACGAATGCGGTGCTGCGGTAGTAGCGCAACTCCGCGATGGACTCCTTGATGTCGGCCAGCGCGCGGTGGGCGAGGCCCTTCTCCGGCTTCGCGTAGTAGATCCGCGGGTACCAACGGCGCACGAGCTCCTTCACCGACGACACGTCCACCATGCGGTAGTGCAGGTGTGCGTCGAGATCGGGCATGTCGCGGGCGATGTAGCCGCGGTCGGTGCCGATGGAGTTGCCCGCCAGCGGCGCGGTCTGCGCGTCCGGCACGAAGCGCTTGATGTGGTCGAGCACCTGACGCTCGGCCTCGGCCACCGTGATGGTCGATCGGCGGACCTCCTCGGTCAGCCCCGACTTCGCGTGCATCTCGCGCACGACGTCCGGCATGTCGGCCAGCGCATCGTCGTCGGCGTGGATGACGAGGTCGAGTCCCTCGTCGAGGACGTTGAGTTCGGCGTCGGTAATGAGCACGGCGATCTCGATCAGCGCATCCTTCGCGAGATCGAGCCCCGTCATTTCACAGTCGATCCAGACTAGACGATCAGTCACCCGGTCACACTAACGCGCCTGCCCGCTGCCGGTGCGTCACGTGCCGTTTTCGTCGGGTCAAGCTTTCGGTGGGTACTTCGCCTGCGATGCCGGTGGACCGTTCGCGCTGCCGCCGAGCGGAGCGAAGTCGACAGTCGTGGCGGCGCTCCTGGGAAAACGTCCGCCGGTCCTGCCTTCGCCGTACCGCCGGCCCGTCCATCGCTCTAACGTTCGAATCGGCATCAAAGCCGTAGGGACGGCCCGGCGACGCGCCGGCCGCGCAATGAGGGGGAAGCGCCCGTGACACGAACCGATCGGACCGGCCACCCGTGGGTGGACGGCACCAGCAACGACGAGCACTCGGCCAGCGGGGAGCCGTTCTCCGAGCACCGGTCCTGTGGCGGTGCCGGCCACCGTGGACCGTTGCCGGCCGGGATCAGCGGGCTTGCCCGGCCGTCTCCGGCAACGCGGGGCGCGCGAGCCGCTCGGGAACGGGCGCTGCGGCACTCCGAAGCACGACGACTGGAACCGGTCGCCGCGGAGGAGTTCGACGTACTGGCCTCGTGCGCCGCGGCGGGCGTGGTCAACCCCGTGTCCGAAGGGTGCTCGCCGGCGCGCGACGAACTGTGGCCCACGTTCCTGCTCGAGGGCACGTGGGAACCGGTGGGACTGCGCGTGCGACGACGGTCGCAGGCCGTGCTGGAGCTGCATGCCTGCGTTCCCGGCGACGGCCTCGAGCGTGCTGTCGCGCAGGCGCGCCGGGTGCTGTCCCTCGGTTGCGACGGTCAGGCGTTCGCCGCGGTGGTCGACCGCGACCCGTGGTTGCGCGGCGTCCGTCGCCGCGCACCCGGCCTGCGACCGATCCTGTTCGGCTCCGCCTACGAGGCCGCGTGCTGGGCCGTGGTCTGCCAGGGCCTGCGGACACCGCAGGCGGTCCGCGCCTTCCACCGCCTGGTCGCCCGCCACGGCCGCACCGTCCAGGTGGCGGGCCGTGACCGGACGGTGTGCCCGCCGCCGAGTGAGCTCCGGAGCGTCGCCGCTGCCACGAGACTCTCGGCCGAGAAGCGGCGCAGGCTCGCGGTGATCGCCGCGGCGGCGGAGTCCGGTCTGCTGGACGGGCCCGCGTTGCGGTCCATGGACGGCGCCGACGCCGTCGCACTCGTGCGGCAACTTCCCGGGATCGGCCCCTTCTCCGCGGAACTGATCGTGGCGCGCGGGGCGGGACACCCGGACGTGTTCCCCGCCCATGACCGGTTGCTGTCCCGGCTGATGGTGCAGCTGTACGACGAGCCTCCCGAGGCGGCGGCCGCCGCGTGGGCGCCGTATCGGAGCTGGGCGAGCTTCCTGCTGCGCACCGTGGCGGTGCGGGCGGATCGATGGTGGGCCGGATGCGTTGCCGGGCGAGACCATGAAGACGGCGCGGGCGCGTCGCGTGCGGCGCCCGGTCGGGATCGGCGGGAGGGAAGGGGAGTGGTCGCGCAGCGGTGAACGAGGGTGTCACCGGGAGCCGACACCCGTTGTGGTGAGCTGGCGCGGTGCAGGACGGCATCAACGACTTGACGCAGGCTTTCTCCCTCGACGCCACGACGGCGGGAACCATCATCCTGATCAGCGGTGTGGCCACCCTGATCGTGGTGTTGTCGAACGGTCCGTGGCGGTTGGCACGCAACGTGCTCACGATCGTCCACGAGGCAGGACACGCACTGGCCGCACTCCTCGTGGGCAGGAGGTTGCAGGGCATCCGGCTGCATTCGGACACCTCGGGCGTGACCGTGTCCCGGGGCCGTCCCGAAGGTCCGGGCATGGTCCTCACGTCGCTGGCCGGGTATCCGGCGCCCGCTCTGCTCGGCCTGCTGTTCTCGTGGCTGGTCTGGGCCGAGCAACTGTCCGCGGTGCTCGTGATCACGGCGGTGCTGCTGCTGGGCGTGCTGATCCTGATCCGGAACGCCTACGGCGTGTTCTCGATCCTGCTGTCGGCCGCCGTGCTGGCCGCCGTCGCCTGGCTCGCCCCGCCGGGCGTGCAGGCGGTGTTCGTGTACCTGGTCACGTGGTTCCTGGTCCTCGGATCGGTGCGGCCGCTGTTCGAGCTTCAGAGCAAGCGCCGACGCGGCGCCGCGCGCGACTCGGACATCGACCAGCTGGCGCGGCTCACCGGACTGCCCGCGGCCATCTGGCTGCTCGTGCTGGGCGTGCTCATCGTCGGCTGTGCCGTCGTCGGCGGCATGCTGCTCGTCGACCCCGCCGTCGGCGGGCCGCTGTAGCGACGCGAGCCGTGCCGGCCGTCGGCGCGCCCCGGCCGTGCGGCACACTGGGAGGTCGACACCGTCGACGTCGCAGGCAGGACGTGGCGGGTGAGAGGACGGGCGGAAACGCGCCCGCGTGAGCAGGAAAGGGCTCGGGCTGTGACGGACGAGGTCGCCAAGGCTGTCGAAGAGTGCGCGCGTGCGGCGAAGCACGCGGCGCCGTCGTTGGCGACCGCGGCGGACACGGCGATCGACGCGGCCCTGAACGCCATGGCCGACCGGCTGCTGACGCACCGGGAGGAGATCCTGGCCGCCAACGAGGCCGACGTCGCACGTTCGCGCGCCGACGGCATGAGCGCGGGCCTGCTCGACCGCCTCACCATCACCGAGGAGCGGCTGACCGGCATGGCCGACCAGCTCCGCCTCCTGGCGCGTGCCCCGCACCAGGAGCGCTCCGCGGACGTGTCCACTCTCGACGGTGGCCTGAAACTCGTCGAGCGGCGCAGGCCCGTCGGCGTCATCGGGGCCAACTACGAGGCGCGGCCCAACGTGACCGTGGACGTCGCCTCGCAACTGGTGAAGTCCCGCAACGCGGGCGTGCTGCGCACCGGCGCGGCCGCACTCGGGTCGGCACAGCGGCTGATCGAGGTCGTCGTCGCCCCGGCGCTGACCGAGGCCGGGATCGACCCCGCCGCGGTGCAGCTCGTGCCCCGTACCGAACGGGAGGCGGCGGCCGCGCTCGTCCGGTTGCCGGACCTGGTGCCGCTGGTCATCCTGCGCGGAAGCGGGGACAGCACGCGTGCGCTCGCGAGGGAGGGCGCCACACACGGCGTACGCACGCTCGCGCACGCCGACGGCGGTGGCGTGCTGTACGTCGACGAGGCTGCGGACGCCGACACGGTCGCCTCGCTCGTGCGTGGCAGCCTCGACCGGCTGGGCGTGTGCAACCGGCTCAACCTGCTGCTGGTGCACACGGCCGTCCACGACCGGCTGTGGCCGATCATCGCCGAGGCGCTCGACGGGCGTGACGTCACGCCGTCGCTGGCTCCCCACGACCACGCGCTCGGCTACGAATGGGCGCTCGACTCCGACCGGGAGGCCACGGTCACCGTGGCGACGGTCGGTAGCCTCACCGAGGCCGTGACCATCGCCAACGAGCAGACCTCCGGCCTGGCCGCAGGTATCGCCACCGAGGACAGCGCGGCCGCGGAGGCGTTCTTCGACGCCTATCAGGGCACCGGCGTATTCTGGAACGCGCCGACACGTCTGCTGGACGGCTTCAAGCTGCTCGGCGTCCCCGAGACCGGCATCAACCTGGACCGCGTCCCCGGTCCGCGCGGCCCGGTCACCTACACCGACCTGTACGTCCGTCAGTACGCGGTGCTGCCGGCGTCGCGGTGAGCGCACGTCCCACCGTTCGGCGGATACGGCCGGTGGTTACCCCTGTCGGGGATGTCACGGCCGTGACGTCGCCGCACACTTCCCCGGATCAGGAAGGTCCACCACTGTGAATGACACCGCCACCGGCGGCACGCCCGACGACGACACCCCGTCGGAAGGCACCCTCGAACTCGAAGACCGCACCCCGGCCCCGCAGGCCGGTGACACCGACGACTCCAGTGACACCGGCGATGCCGGTGACGCCGGAGACACGGACGAATCCGCCGAAGCCGACGAGGCGGGCGTGACGTTCGCCGACCTCGACCTGCGCCCCGAACTGCTCGGCGCGCTCTCGGCACTCGGCTACGAAGAGCCCACGCCCATCCAGCGGGAGGCCATCCCGCCGGTTCTCGACGGGCGCGACCTCGTCGGCCAAGCCGCCACCGGCACGGGCAAGACCGCCGCGTTCGCCCTGCCCATCCTCACGCGCATCACCGGACACGGGAAGGGCGAGAACCCGAAGGCGCTCGTGCTGACCCCGACCAGGGAGCTTGCCGTCCAGGTGTCCGAGGCGATGCACCGCTACGGCAGCGACCTGGGCACCCGCGTACTGCCGATCTACGGCGGCCAGCCGATCGGCAGGCAGCTCAAGGCGCTCGAACGCGGCGTCGACGTCGTGATCGCCACGCCGGGGCGCGCGCTCGACCACCTCTCGCGCGGCACGCTGTCGCTCGGCGAGCTCAGCATGGTCGTGCTGGACGAGGCCGACGAGATGCTCGACATGGGCTTTGCCGAGGACATCGAGGCGATCTTCGCCGAGATGCCGGCCGAACGGCAGACCATGCTGTTCTCCGCGACGATGCCGCCCCGGATCAACGGTCTGATCAAGCAGTACCTGACCGACCCGGCGCGGATCTCGGTCGGCAGGGAACGTACGTCGGGCGGCGCCGAATCGCCCATCACGCAGACGGCCTACGTGGTGCCGCGTGGACACAAGCCGGCCGCGCTCGGCCGCGTCCTGGACGTCGAATCACCCGCCGCGGCCATCGTGTTCTGCCGTACCCGCGACGAGGTGGACTCGCTCACCGAGACCCTCAACGGCCGCGGCTACCGCGCCGAGCCGCTGCACGGTGGCATGAACCAGCTGCAGCGCGACCGGGTCGTCGAACGACTCCGCGGTTCCAGTGCCGATCTGGTCGTCGCCACCGACGTCGCCGCGCGTGGTCTCGACATCGATCAGCTGACCCACGTGGTCAACTACAATGTGCCGAGCGCGCCCGAGTCGTACACGCACCGCATCGGCCGCGTGGGCCGTGCCGGGCGTGAGGGGACGGCGATCACGCTCGCCGAGCCGCGCGAACACCGCATGCTCAAGACCATCGAGCGCGTCACCGGCCACAAGATCGCGGTCAAGAAGCTGCCGACGATCGCGGACCTGCGGGCCCAGCGCCTCGAGCAGACGCGGGCCTCGCTCACCGAGGCGCTGCAGGACACCTCCGACCTGGACCGCTTCCGTTCGGTCGTCGAGCCGCTCGCCGACGAGTACGACGTCGTGGAGATCGCGCTCGCCGCCGTGAAGCTCGCCCACGAAGCGGGTGGAACGGTCACCGAGGAGGAAGAGATCCCCGAGGTGAAGGCGTGGCCGCCGGTGGACGGCAAGCGCGGTGGTAAGCGCGACGGCGCCCCGGGCGGCGGACGCGGACCCAAGGGTGGCCGGGCCGTCGGCCCCGGCATGACCCGTCTGTTCGTCGGGGTCGGGCGTACGTCCGGGGTTCGGCCGCAGGACCTCGTCGGCGCGATCGCGGGGGAGTCGCGGCTGCGTGGCCGCGACATCGGCGCCATCGACATCGCCGACCGGTTCTCGCTCGTCGACGTGCCCTCCGGTGCGGCCGACGACGTGATCGCCGCGTTGAAGGGCACGAGCATCAAGGGCCGCAAGGCCACCGTGCGGCGCGAGCGGTACCAGAAGAAGTAGGTCCGGCAGGGCCTCAGTCGGTCCGCTCGTCCGGTTCGGACGCCGGCTTGCTGAGGCCCAACAGCTCCGCCGCCAGCTGCTGGCCGCTCTGGGTTCGGCGGGGTTCGCGGCCGGCGCGGCGCAGCACGGCGGGGCGGAGCCTGCTGTACCCGCGCACCGACGTCGCCCTGCGCGCGCGGACCTCGTACTCGGACAGCCCGGCGAGTTCGCGGGCGAGCTCGCGGTCCACGAGCACGGTGCCCGGCCGGGCCAGTGAGGTCAGCCGGCTCGCGACGTTCACGACCGAGCCGTAGACGTCGCCGAACCGGCCCAGCACCCGGCCACTGGCCATCCCCGCGCGCACGTCGGGCAGTTCCTCGTCCTCGGCGGAGCGTTCGGCGAGGGTCAGTGCGATCTCGGCGGCGTCGGCCGGGTCGTCGCAGACGAACAGCACCTCGTCGCCGATCATCTTCACGATGCGGCCGTGGCGTTCGGCGATGACATCGGAAGCCAGGGTCTCGAAGCGTTCCAGGACGGCGCTGAGCTCGGCCTCGTCGACCCGCCGTGTCATGCGGGTGTAGCCGACCATGTCGACGAACCCGACGACCTCGGTGCGGGAGTCCGGTTCCTCGTCGGCGGCGGTGAGCAGCCGGTCGGAGTAGGCCGCGAGGTGCCGCCGCCACACGAAGTTCTGCACCCGCTCCAGTTCGGGCAGTACCTGTTGTACGAGCTTGCCGATCCGCTGTTCGTCGCCTGCCAACTTCGGGTTGTCGGCCACGAGCGACCACAGCAGGTCGGCCTGCCACTCGGCCAGCCGCGACAGGTGCAGGCCCACGGCGCGGGCGACCGACGTCTCGAGCTCCTCGTCGAGCAACCCGGCAGCGACCAACCGGTCGACGATGCGCACGGCCTCGACGTCGGCGTCGGTGAAGACCACCTCGTCGTCGTCGGCCGTGGCCAGCCCCAGTGCCCGCCAGAGGCGTTTCGTCCGTTCCGGAGCGACCCCGGCCCGTTCGGCGACCTGCAGTCGCGTGTACTTGCGCTTGCCGTCGAGGAGGATCCGCTCGAGCCGGCGCGCGAGCGCTTCGTCCACCGCCGGCGCCTACGTGGTGTGCACGATGAGCACGTCGATGCCGGATTTTCGGGCCACCTCGGACGGCACGGAGCCGAGGATGCGCCCCGCCAGGGTGTTGAGCCCGCGGTTGCCGACGACCAGCAGGTCGGCGCGCCGCTCCTGGGCGGTGCTGCGCAGCACGTCGACCGCTTCGCCCTTGATGGCGAGCGTCTCGATGTTCTGCGCACCGGCCTTCGCCGCACGATCCCGCGCCGACAGCAGCGTGTCCTCGGCCGGTGCGGAACCGACCACCTGGTACGCCTCGTCGCCGAGTTCGTCCTGGGCGCGTTCGACCTCGTCCTTGCTCGCCGGGAAATAGGCGCACACGATCACGAGGGCCGCGCCGGAGTCGCCCGCCACGGCGGCGGCGCGGTCCACGGCGGCGAAGGACGAGTCGGAACCGTCCGTGCCGACGACGACGGTCTGGTAAGCGGCCATGCTTATCGGTCCTCCAGCGGGCTCAGCCAACCTCGGTTCGCCGAACAGTAGCGGGTCCCGTCAGCAGAGGCCACACATACCTACTCGCGAGTCGGTTCCGATCCGGTCGCGGCTCCCGCGTGCGCCTTCTGCCCGTTGCGCTTGGCCACGTCGTTCCCGGCCGCGTCGGCGGAGTCCTGCCTGCCCTCCATGGCGGCGTCGACCTGAGCCAACATCGACTTCGCCGACACGACCTGGTCCGCGACCTTGTGCCGCAGTGTGCGCAGCGCCTCGACCTTGCTCTTGGCGTCGGTGACCCGCCGCTTGGCGATCTCGGTCGCCTCGCGCACGCGCCGGTTCGCCTCCTCGGTCGCCTCGCGCACCCGGCGGTTGGCCTCGTCCGTCGCCTCGGCCACCCGCGCGTTTGCCTCGCTGATCGAGTTCTGCTTGCGCCGGTTGGCGTCCTCGACCGACTCCCGCTGGCGGCGTTCGATGTCGGCCTTCGCCTTCGCCTGCTCGTCGGCGACCTCGGCACGGATGGCCGCGGCCTCCTCGGTGGCTTCGCGCACGCGGCGTTCGGCCTCGGCCTTGCTGGCCGCCTCCTGCTCGGCCAGCTCGCGCATCGCCTCGGTGCGCCGAGTGGCCATCGCGATCTCGAAGTCCTCTTCGACCTTCGTGCGATGCTGCTCGGCCTCGGCGTCGAGCCGGTCGCGTTCCTCCTTGGCCTTGGTGAGGATCGACTCCGCCTCCGCGCGGGCGTCGGCGATCACCTTGCGGTGCTCGGCCTCCATCTCGCGGCGGCGCTCGGCGAGCTCGGTGAGGAGTTGTTCGTACCGCGCCCGCATCGCGCTGGCGTCGGCCTCGGCCTTGGCGCGGATGTGGCCGGCCTCGGCCTCGGCGCGCGCCTGCGTGTCGGCGGCTTCCTCCTGCGCGAGCCGCAGCATGCGCTGGAGACGTTCCGAGAGCCCCTCGATGGTCGTCGGCGGCTGGGCGAGCCGTTCGACCTGACCGCGGAGGTCGTCGATCTCGATGCGGGCCGACTCGAGTTGCTTCGCCAGGTCGCCCGCCTGCGAGATGGCCGCGTCCCGGTCGGACGTGAGCATGCGGAGGTCGGCGTCCAGCCGCTCGAGATGTTCGTCGACCTGTGCCCGGCTGTATCCGCGCTTCTCGAAGTCGAAGCCGGCACCCAGCGGCACGAGCTCCCGTTCGTCGCCAAGGCTCATGACACCACCCTAACCGCACGCGTTCCCCGCACGCCGCCGAATGCGGTTGTGGCGCCGTGGCGTTTCACAAGGGGTTCACGGCCCGGCCCGTGGCGGGGTCGTCGGAGAGGTGCGCGCATGCGGCGTGTGCAGGGTGAACGCGGGACGTTCGGACCTGCTCGACGTCGATTGACCGGGCGGCCAACCAAGCGCATTCTGGACGCGGGGAACGCCCGGCAGCGGCGGTCCCCGGCGGTGGGCACACCGACGTGCTCGCCGTGGGCCGACCTCTTGGAGGTGATGACGATGACCGGACCGTCGACCAATCCGGTGCGTCCGTGGACCCGGCCGCACGACTGGGCCGAAGTGGTACTCGGTGCGGTGTTGGCCCTGTCGCCGATATGGCTCAGCACCGACACCGCCGCCGCGTGGACCATGGTGGTGCTCGGCGCCCTCATCGCCATCGACGGGCTCGTCTCGCTCGCGATGCCCGGCATGATCGTCGGTGAGGGAATCCAGGTGGTGCTCGGTGCCCTCGCATTCCTGTCGCCGTGGGTGATGGGCTACACGGGATTCATGGGCGCCGCATGGACGTCCTGGATCATCGGCGGACTGACCGTGCTCGTCGGCGCGGCAGCGGTACCGGTGGCCAGCGCGGCACATCGGATGGCCGGTCAGCACTGAGTCCGGCCCCGCGGGTGACGGGCAGGGCGACGACGCGCACGGCGTGCCCGACAACGCCGTGCGCGGTTCCACGCCCCGTACCGGATTCGCGCCGCCCTTGACGACGGTTCTGCCGCCGCCTCCGACGCCGCTTCCCACCCCGCCTCTGACTGACGCCGGTCCGAGAGTTCGCCCCGACGAGGACACCCATGCCACGCCGTGCCGCCACCCCGAGCGAGCCAGCCGACGGCTCCGAGCCGTCCGACGACACCGATCCCGTCGGAATCGGAACCCGATCCGAGTGCGCGCAGCCGTCCTCGGCGCGCGAGCGCATCCTGTCGGCGGCCGAGGAACTGTTCGCCGAGCACGGGTTCGACGCCACTCCCACCTCGCGTATCGCCGCACGAGCCGGCGTGCCCAAAGGTCTGGTCCACTACTACTTCCGCCGCAAGACCGACCTGTTGGCTGCACTCGTGGAGCGGCTTCCGGACGAGCATGTCGAGGCCGATCGCGTGGTCGTGCGGGGAGACATCGCCGAGAGTCTGCGCAGGCTCGTCGCCGAACTCGACCGCAGGCTCGCCGGTTCACGCGTCCTGTCCCACCTGCTGTGGCGGGAGGCCGACACCCACCGCGCCGTCGCCGCCGCGTTGCAGGAGCGCTACGACACGCTCGTCACGCAGGTTCGCGCGGTCATCCTCGCGGCAGCGGGAGCGGGCACGCTCGCCGCCGCCGACGTCGACAGTGCCGCGGGCTTGCTCGCACTCGCCGTCAGTTATCGGCACGCCACGGCGCGCCATGACGGAGGGCCGCACGACGAGATGGACCGCCAGCTGACGTTCCTCGCCGGCGCACTGACGTCCCGGTGAGGCGTCCTCGTCAGGCGGGCTGCACCAGTTCGACCAGCACCCCGCCGGCGTCCTTCGGGTGGACGAAGTTGACCCGGCTGCCCGCGGTGCCGCGCTTGGCCTCGGGATACAACATGCGCAGCCCCTTCGAGCGCAACGACTCGGCCGCCGCCTCGACGTCCGTCACGCGGTAGGCCAGTTGTTGCAGGCCGGGGCCCTTGGTGTCGAGGAACTTGGCGATGGTGGAGTCCGCGCGCAGCGGGGCGAGCAGCTGCACGGCGGGTCCGCCCTCGTCGCCGGGCGCGTGCAGCATGGCCTCACGCACGCCCTGCTCCTCGTTGACCTCCACGTGGGTGGCCTCGAGACCGAACGTGTCGGCGTAGAAGGCGATCGCCTCGTCCAGGTCGGCCACGGCGACGCCCACGTGGTCGACGGTCGTGATGAACGGCGTCAGCGCCGCGGTTGCCTGCTGCATAGCGGCAGGATAGGCCGGTGGCGCGGGGCTCGGGGGTGCGCTTGTTCACATCGCGGTGCGCGCCTCACGGCGGGGGCCGGACGGTGCCGGAGCGGTATCGTCTTCGCGGGAGCGCCGCACGTGCAGGCGGGGCAGCGTCGTCAACGCTTGGAGGAAGAGAAGTGTCCGGTTCCGTGATCCTGGGTGCGGCCCGCACACCGATCGGTCGGTTGCTCGGCTCGTTGAAGGACTTCTCGGGTGCTCAGCTCGGTGGCGTCGCCATCAAGGCCGCGCTCGAGCAGGCCGGAGTCGCACCGGAGAAGGTGCAGTACACGATCATGGGCCAGGTCCTGACCGCCGGCGCGGGCCAGATCCCCGCGCGGCAGGCCGCCGTGGCGGCGGGAATCCCGATGGACGTGCCCGCGCTCTCGATCAACAAGGTCTGCCTGTCCGGACTCGACGCGGTGGCGCTGGCCGACCAGCTGGTGCGCGCGGGCGAGTTCGACCTGATCGTCGCGGGCGGACAGGAGTCGATGACGCAGGCTCCGCACCTGCTGCCCAAGTCGCGGTCGGGCTTCAAGTACGGCGACACGACGCTGGTCGACCACATGGCGTTCGACGGTCTGCACTGCGCGTTCGACCAGGTCGCGATGGGGGTGTCGACGGAGAAGTACAACGCGCGCTACGGCCTGACCCGCGAGCAGCAGGACGAGTTCGCCGCGCGATCGCACCAGCGTGCGGCGAAGGCCATCGCCGACGGCGTGTTCGCCTCCGAGATCGCGCCCGTCGAGGTGCCGCAGCGCAAGGGTGAGCCGGTGGTGTTCGACACCGACGAGGGCGTGCGCGACGACACGACCGCCGAGTCCCTCGCGAAGTTGCGGCCCTCGTTCGCCGCCGACGGCACGATCACGGCGGGCTCGGCATCGCAGATCTCCGACGGCGCCGCCGCGGTCGTCGTGGCGAGCCGGGAGGTGGCCGACAAGCTCGGCATCGCCCCGTTGGCCGAGATCGGTGCGCACGGCGTGGTCGCCGGGCCCGACGCGAGCCTGCACGAGCAGCCGTCCAATGCCATCAACGCCGCCCTCGCCAAGGCGGGACTCGACACCGGCGCACTCGACCTCGTCGAGATCAACGAGGCGTTCGCCGCGGTCGGTCTCGTGTCGAGCGAGAAGCTCGGTCTCGACCCGGAGATCGTGAACGCCAACGGCGGTGCGATCGCGCTCGGCCACCCGATCGGCGCCTCCGGTGCGCGGCTGGCCGTGCACCTGGTGCACGAACTGCGCAGGCGCGGCGGAGGTCTCGGTGCCGCCGCGCTGTGCGGTGGCGGTGGCCAGGGCGACGCCCTGCTGATCAACGTCCCGAACTGAGCGACGTTCCCTGCTGAGTCGCATTCCCGGCTGAGTAGCGTTCGCGGCGGGGTTACGCCGGTTCCGGCGCCTCGGTGGGCAACAGCCGTGCGGCGACGTCGTTGATGGCCTCGAGGGACTGCAGCACCAGCGGATGCTCGGCACCGCCCCGGCGCGTCGCGGCGACCACCCGTCGCGCCGGGGCCGGATCGCCGGACAGCGGCACGCGTACGACGGGCCGGTCGTCGTGGAGCCGGGCCAGCCGCGGCACCAGGATCACGCCGAACCGCAGGGCGACCAGCGCCGCTCCCGTGTCCCACTCGTCGGCGTAGTGCGCGATGTTGGGGGAGAAGCCCGCCGCGGTGCACGCCGTGCGCACCAGATCGTGGTAGGCGCTGCCGGGACGTCCGACGATCCAGTGCTCGTCGGCTGCTTCCGCGAGCGTCACGCGGCGGCGCCGGGTGAACGGATGGTCCTCCGGCACGACGAGGTCGAGGGGATCGTCGAGCAGTGGGCGCTGGTCGAAGCGCTCGTCGCCCGTGGGCGGTGTGTCGGCCGTGTTGATGACCAGTGCCAGGTCGGCGTCGCCGGCGAGAAGTAGGTCGAAGCATCGCCGTGGCTCGGCTTCGATGACCCGGACGCGCACGTGCGGGTGCCGGTCGCGCAGGGTCGCGGCCACGGGCGGCAGCAGATGCGTCGCGGCCGTCGAGAACCCGCAGACGGTGAACGGGCCGCTGGGTTCGTCCGCCAATGCCGCCAGCTCGGCGTAGGCGCGGGTGGCCTGGGCCGAGAGCGCGTCCACGTGCCGCAGCAGGGTGCGGGCCGCGGTCGTCAGCTGAACGCCGCGGCCGTGGGCCTCGATCAGCGGCACGCCGAGTTCGTCCGAGAGCTGTCGCAGTTGGTACGAGACCGCGGACGGGGTGTAGTGCGAGGCCGCCGCGGCTGCCGTGACGGTGCCGTGCTGAGCCACGAGCTGCAGCACGCGCAACTTTGGATCGAGCATGCAATCAGTTTGCACGGTCCTGTGCGGAAACGTTTGATTCCCTTCAGCAGACCGCGTCGGCACGCTGGACGCCGTGATGCGGAGATTGCCAGCTGCTTCCCCTGGTCGTGGCCTGATGCGGGGGTCGGCCGCAGCCACCGGCGCCTACCTGCTCGTCGTGTTGACCTTCGGCGCCTACCTGCCGAGCACGCTGTACCCGGCCTACCAACAGGACTTCGGGGCCGGCGACCTGACAATGACGCTGGTGTACGCCACGTTCGCGCTGGTCAGCGCCCCGGCGCTGGTGCTGTTCGGGCAGGCGGCCGACGTGGTCGGTCCCCGGCCGGTGCTGCGGGGCGCGGTGGTTGTCGCGGCGGCCGGCTCGGCGTCGTTCGTGTTCGCCTCGGACATCGGGTGGCTGGTGGCCGGCCGCGCCGCGCAGGGACTCGCGCTCGGGGCGGCCACGGCGGCGGCGAGTTCACTCACCGCCGTGCACGCCGGCCGCCGGGTCGATGGCGCGGCGCTGGCCGGCATCGCGTTCGTGGGTGGCACCGCGGCGGGACCGGTGGTCGGGGGACTGATGGCGCGGTACGTACCGGCACCCGAGACCGTGCCGTTCGCCGTGCATCTCGTCCTGCTGGCGGTCGGCTGGCGCCTCGTGTCGCGGCTCGGCACCACGGCGTCCGGGATGACCGTGGCACCCGTCGGCGCGCCGCACCGGGCGTGGCGTCCCACGGTCCCGCGGATTCCGCGGGCGATCCGGCGTCTGTTCGTATCCGCTGCGGTCACGGGTTTTCTCGCCTGGACGGTCGCCGGGTTGTTCCTCGCGATCATTCCCACGTTGCTCGAGCGCTCCGGGCCCGCCGACCCCGCGGTCACCGGGGCGATCCTGGGTTCGGTGCTGCTCTGCTCGGTGGCCACGCAACCCCTCGTCGGCAGGGTGGGCGTGCGTGGTGCCCAGATCGCCGGGGCCGCGGCGTTGTTGACGAGCCTGGTGGTGCTGGCGGTGAACGCTGGCGGTTCGACGGCCACGACACTCGCCGCGGCCGTGATCGCGGGCGTGGGCCACGGCCTGGCCTACGGCGGCGCGTCGGCCGCGGTGGACGCCGTCGCACCCGTCGCGCACAAGGGTGCGATCACCGGAGCCCTGCACGTGGCGTTCTACCTCGGGTCCGGGTGTCCAGCCGTGGTGGTCGGCCTGATCACGCTCGTACACCCGCTGCCGACGGCAACGTCGTGGGTGGCCGCGGCAGCCGCGATAGGGACCGTCGGGGCGGCGGCGTCCGTGGTCGCGATGCAGCGGCCCGCAACAGCTCCCGAGGGCCCCATAGTTGCGTTCAACGCAACTATGGGGCCCTCGGGAGCAACACGGGGCGTACGCCGTGCACCGGCCGAGCGTGTGGAGGGCCGGTGTCCCGCGGCTGGCGCGCCACGGACGTTGCTGTCGGCGGGCGCTCAGGCCGGGGGACGGCAGCGGATGACGGTGACGTCGCCGGACAGTTCCAGCTCGCCGGCTCCGTAGGGCACGACGACCGTGTCTCCCCGCGAGACGGGGACGGTGGCGCGCTCGGAGGCGAGTGTGCCACCGCCGTCGACGACCACGAGGACGGCGAACGACGGGGCCAACGTCGTCGTGGGCCGCGGGCGTAGGCGGTCGGCGCGGAAGAACCCGTCGGCGGGTGCTGCCAGCAGCTCGGCCGCGGTGTCCGGCTCCCCGGTGTGCCGGATGAGCGTGGAGAGCCGCTCCGCGTCCCAACCCGAGGTGTCGAGCACCTGCAACGCCGTGTCGAAGCCGATGCCGAGATGTCCCTTCTCCGGCGAATCCAGGAAGTCGCGCCACTCCATCGTCAGGGAGAAGTCGGTCGGCTGCTGCAGCTCGACGACGAACACACCCGCGCCGATGGCGTGCGGCAGCCCGGCCGGGATGACGACGGTGTCGCCCGGCGCGACCGGTACCGCGTTGAGGGCCTCGAGCATGGACGGCGCGTCCTGGTCGCGCACCCAGTCCCGCACCGTGTCCGGGGACTGCGTCTCACGGAATCCCGTGTAGACGGTCGGATCCTCGCTGCTGGTACCGACGACGATCCACGCCTCGGTCTTGCCGAAGTGCGAGTCGAAATGGGCGCGGGCGAACCGGTCGTCGGGGTGGAAGTGCACGGGCAGGCGCTGCCCGGCGTCGAGAAGTTTCACCAGCAGCGCCGTGGAGTCGCCGAACCTGCGCAGATGCGCATCGCCCAACCACCCGCGCGGATCGTCACACACCGCGTCCCGGAGCCATCGCCCGTCGGGCAGTCGGCTCAGCCCGTCGGTGTCGCTCGCGAACATGCTGGTGGTGGAGGCGACCCAGTCCTCGGGGCCGTACTCCCGGGCGTCCCCGCCACGAAGGTCGGCGATGGCCGCCCCGCCACGGTAGAACTGGGGCGGCTGGTTCGCGGGCAGAATGATCGGTTCGAGTGGCACGGCCAGTACTGTAGGGCAGGCCGCGCGCTCAGCCCCAGACTTTCGCCGCGGTTTCCACGATCAGCTCGAGTTTGCGGATTTCCTGCTCCTCACTGAGGTCGTTGCCCTCCTCGGTGGAGGAGAAACCGCACTGCGGAGACAGGCACAACTGGTCCACGTCGACGTACTTCGACGCCTCCTCGATGCGCCGCTGCAGGTCCTCCACCGACTCCAACTCGCCACGTTTCGTCGTGACCAGGCCGAGCACGACGTACTTACCCTTCGGCACGTACCGCAGCGGTGCGAAACCACCGGACCGCTCGTCGTCGAACTCGAGGAAGTAACCGTCCACATTGAGCTCGTTGAACAGCGCCTCCGCCACGAAGTCGTAGCCGCCCTCCGCGACCCACGACGACCGGAAGTTGCCGCGGCACAGGTGCGTCGTGATCGCCATGCCCTCGGGCTTGGCGGCGATCGCCGCGTTCATCGTCCGGATGTTGCGCAGATGCAGGGTCTGCGGATCGAAGCCCATCTCGGCCACCAGCTCACGCTGGGTCGGGTCGTTGAGGTAGGCCAGGCTCGTGTCGTCGAGCTGCAGGTAGGTGCAGCCGCGCGCGCCGATCTCGGCGATCTGCTTCGCGTACGCCGCGCCCAGGTCGTCGAAGAAGTCGTCCAGGTTCGGGTAGACACTCTCGTCGACGGACGCCCTGCCCCCGCGGTAGTACACCATGCTCGGGGAGGGGATCGTCAGCTTCGGCGTCACGGCCGGCCCCGAGCCGGTGGAGTTCCCATCGTCCACAACGGACTTCAGGTAGTCGAAGTGGTCGCCGAAGATCGTGCGACTCAGCCCCACCTTGCCGTCGACCGTCAGTCCCGACGGGCTGAACTCCAACTCCCCGTCCGCATTACGGAACTTCACCTGCAACTTCTCGTCGCTCTTCGACACACCGTCGAGCTGATAGATGAAGTCCATGTGCCACGACGCACGCCGGAACTCACCGTCCGTCGCCGACCTCAGCCCCACCCGGCGTTGCATGTCCACCACCGAACGGATCGCCTCGTCCTCCACGGCCTTCAGCTCGTCCGCGGTGATCGCACCCTGCGCGGCCTTTTCGCGCGCTTTGTGCAGTTCCGGCGGCCGCAGAAGGCTGCCGACGTGGTCTGCGCGGAACGGCGGTGTCTGACGCTGACTCATACCCGAATCGTCACATACGCATATCCGGTCATCAATGCGTCAGCTGTGTGGTTCTTCCGGGTGCGGGGTGGGGGAGCTGGTCCGGTGGTGGGGTTGGTGGTGTCTGGGGGTGGTTGGCGGTCGTTTCGTCTCGTGTTGATTTGGTGGGGGATTCGGTGGGCGTATCGATTCGGTTGCTGATTTGGTGAGTGCGGTTTGCCGTGGGGGTTTTCGTCTCGGTGGGTGCGGTTTGTTGTCGGGGTTTTTCGCCTCGCCGGCTGGGCAGGTCTCTGGGATGGCGTTTTTCCGCTTCGCACCATTCCGTTCGGACCCGGCTTTTTGTTTATCACGCTGCACGCAGGTCGCAAAGTTGGTTTCCGTGCGTTCCGTTGGTGTGGTTTGTTGCGCCCTGCCTGCAGCGTGATGGGGTTTGGCCAGGTCGACGGGATGGCGCTTCGCTTACCGGGGGCGACTCTATTGGGTGACGGCGGGTCGCCAGTGTGTTCGGTATCGTTTTAAGTGTGAATGGTTCTGGGGGAATTTCTGATACCGCCGCTGGGTTTCGGTCTTGGCGGGCTCGGGTTGATGCTGACGAGATGACGTTTCTCGCTTCTCTGGCTTCTGACGAGGGGGAGTGGCGGGGGTTGGCTGAGGAGTTGGCGCCTTCGCTTCGGGTGTCGCCTGT
>Ga0079224_100004143_pt1 | contig 18586 bp, 15 predicted proteins | sample Stecom2015_FD_80414 | JGI IMG/M metagenome (GOLD analysis project Ga0079224, IMG submission 80414) | Agricultural soil microbial communities from Utah to study Nitrogen management - Steer compost 2015 | ecosystem: Environmental > Terrestrial > Soil > Agricultural land | place: USA: Utah... | reverse complement strand
GATCCGATCCATTCGGAGCAATTCACCCGGAACGCCGAGCGGGGTTCGCGGCGACATCCTGATCGCGCCGGTCAATGCCGTCGGCAGCATGGTGTTTTGGACCGTCAACAGCGCCGCCGTGGGGCCCGACGCGACGAAGCTCCTCGGGTTCAGCGTCGGGGAAGAAGGCGTGGTCCAAACGCTCACGCCGAAGCGCGTCCAGTTCACGGGCGTGATCCACGAGGAGGGCCGCGATCTCAGGGGCACGTACGGCGGTGGCAAGCCCGGGTTCGACCCCGGTGAGGTGCAGTGCGTGGGCTGCCACACCTCGACGCCCGACGGCGCGGCCGTCGTGTTCACCGACGATTGGCCCTGGAACAAGGCGATCGCGTCCGTGCGCGAGGCCGACGCCGGCGCCGTGCCGAGCTTCCTCACGCCCGGTGCGCGCGCGCTGCTCAAGATGCCGTGGCTCGGGACGCAGTCGATGAGCCCCGCCCACTTCACGACGGGCGACCGCCTGCTCATCACCGGGTATGGCACGCGGACGCTTCCGTTCAGCGGCTACGGCGGCAGCGATCGCATCGCGTGGATCGATCTCGAGACGACGGCTCAGATCGACGACACGGTGCCCACCGTCGACACCAACGACGCGCTCGGAATGGCCCAGCGCGCCCGCAACCAGGCGATCCAGGCCGCGATGGGCACGGCGTGGGGCGTCTTCGAGATGAAGGGTGAGCCCGCCAACGCGGTGCTCCCGAACTTCAGCCACGCGGGCGATCGCATCGTCTACGTCTCGACGGACACGTCGCCCAACGGGCACCCCAGCTACGACGCGAATCGCGCCGACATCTACATGCTGCCGTTCAACGCGCGTCAGGGCGGCACCGTGACGCCGCTCGAGGGCGCGGCCGAGCCGAACTACTACGAGTACTACCCCTCGTTCTCGGCCGACGATCGCCTCATCGCGTTCACGCGCGCTCCGAACAAGGGGAGCTGCCCGCGGTGCGTGGACGGCCCGTACTATCATCGCTACGGGGAGATCCACGTGATTCCGAGCACGGGCGGCACCTCGACGCCGCTTCGCGCGAATCAGCCGGTGGCGTGCGCGGGCGACGACCCGGAGATCGGATACGTCAACAGCTGGCCGAAGTGGTCGCCGAGCGCGCTCTCGGTCGGCGGCAAGACGTACTACTTTCTGATCTTCTCTTCGGCACGGAAGTACGAAGGGCAGTTTGCCATTCCGCGCTCCGAGCACACGCCTGCCACGCTCGACGACGGCAATCCCTCGGGCGTGCGCTCGTCGCAGCTCTACATGGCGGGCGTCGTCGTCGACGACGCGACGGGTGCGATCACGACCTACCCGGCGGTGTACCTCTGGAACCAGAACCGGGTCGTGACGGCGGGAGAGGTCACGACCGTGCAGGGCAGCAACCTGACGCCCGCGTGGGACAAGTTCCAGATTCCCCCGGTCGTGATCGTGGTCGAGTGATCGCTGCGCGTACCGCTCCGCGCTCAGCCGCGCAGGCGACGCACCGCTTGGGCGACGACCTTGCCGTCCGCGGCGCGGTCCGTTGCCTTGAGGTGCTTCATCGCGATGCCCACCGCAGGGCCGTCCGCCGAAGCCGCGCGGATGGCATCCACCACGGGGGTGAGTGCCTCGACCACCTCGTCTTCCCCGAGCGACGGAGGCAAGACCGAGAGCAACACGCGCCGCTCCTCATCGAGGCGCTCGCGAGCCTGTTCGGTGACGGTCATGCCAAGCGAATCCTCGATGGACTTCACCAGGCGGCGCACCACGGCGAACGCCTCCTCGTCGTCTCCTTTGCGACCGGGACGCGCTGCGTCGGTCGTGATCTCTCCGATCGCGACCCGGAGAATCTCCTTCTCCACGTCGCGCCGCGCTCGGATGGCGTCGAACATCCGTGCCTTGAGCTGATCGATGAGCATGCGAGAAAGGCTTGCGCCGTGCGTGTCGGGGGGCAAATAGAGGAGCGTACCCGTCGGCAGTCCGGGCGGCCGGGCACACACTCCGCGAAAGAGCTCAGTTCCGCATGATCACGATGAAAGCGAAGTACGCCCTCAAGGCGTTGGGTCGGCTCGCGCTCGCGCCGCCGGAGACGCCCGTGCTCATCGCGGACATCGCCGAGCAGGAGGGGATTCCCCGGAAATTCCTGGAGCTCATCCTCGCCGAGCTCCGGCAGCACGGCTTTCTCCACAGCCGCAAAGGGCGAGGCGGCGGATACCTCCTCGCCAAGAAGCCCGAGGAGATCACCATCGCCGCCGTCCTTCGCGTGCTCGATGGCCCCATCGCCCCGGTCTCGTGCCTGAGCCGTACCGCGTATCAGCGCTGCGCGGAGTGCCGGAACGAAACGACCTGTGCGGTTCGTCTCGTCCTCAAGGACGCGCACGCCGCGTCGCTTCATGTGCTCGAGACGACCACGCTCGCCGACATGGTTCGGCGCGCAGCGGAAGAAGGCGAGCCCCCGCGGGTCCTGCGCTACTCGATCTGAACGCCGCGCGTTCACCGTGGCTGAACGCAGGCTGCCCGGGCGCGGGAGTCGGCGGCATCCTGGGGCTCCGCCCACTTCAGCGTGGCTGAACGCAGGCTGCCCGGCGCGGCTCCAGATCCATCGCAGAAAATGCTTGGATTTCAGGTATTTGGTGGGGGTCTGCCGGCCGAGCTTCCAAACGTGGGGCCTTTGGTGGTTACATCTCCCGCATGCAGAGCCGGACGCTCGCACGGGCACTCGTGGCAGGGCTTTCGTGGATGGGCGCTGCCGCGTGCGGCTCCGACGGCGCCGGTCCGGCCGAGCCTGATCCGGCGACTGCCGGCACCGGAACGGGCGGGGCCCCCGCCGCCGTCGCGGGCGGACCCGGAACGGGTGGCGTCGGTGGAATGCCGTCGCCCGGGTCGTCCGGCGGGACCGGACCGATCGTCAACATCGGGGGTGGTCCCGGGACGAGCGGCGAGAGCTGCACGGGGGAGACGACGACCGCGAAGCTCGTCCCGCTCGATCTCTATCTGATGCTCGACTCGTCCGGGTCGATGCTCGAAACGACCGAGGACGGGGCAGGCAGCGCCGACAAATGGACCGCGGTCAAGGCGGCCCTCGAGGCGTTCCTGGGCGACGATGGATCGTCGGGCATGGGGGTCGGTCTTCAGTTCTTTCCGCAGCGAAAGGAGGACGTGCCGGCGAGCTGCATGTCGGACGCCGAGTGCGGTCCCGACGCCGGCCCCTGCTTTCTGCGCCTGTGTTGGAACGTCATCGGCTACGCCGCGATCCCGTGTGTTCAGGACTCGGACTGCCCCTACCCCGAGCCCGGCGTCTGCGACGAGTTCGGGGTCTGCGAGGACAACGACGGATACGTCTGCATTCCCGGCAACGAATGCATCACGCAAGATGCGACGGGCGAGCTCGTGAGCCTCGGCGAGTGCCTCCCGCCGCCTCCAGAAATCACGCAGTGCTTGGGGGAGACGAGCTGCGAGCTTCCGCCGTACACCACGCCGGAGGTTCCGATCGGGGAGCTGCCGGGCGCCCATGCGGCGCTCGTGAGCGCGCTCGCTGCCCGAATGCCCGACGGAAACACGCCGACGCGAGCCGCGCTCGCGGGCGCGATCGAGCACGCGGTGAGCTTCGCGGAGGAGAACCCCGAGCACAAGGTCGCGGTCGTGCTCGCGACAGACGGGCTCCCCACCGAGTGTATCGGGGAGGACGTCACCACGCTCGAGGAGGCGATCGCCGAGGTGGCCGAGGTCGCCGGAGTGGGCCTCGACACGGGGGTGCAAACGTTCGCGATCGGTGTCTTCAGCCCCTACGACATCAGCATCGGCGCGCCGATGGGCCTCGACACGATCGCCCAGGCCGGCGGCACGGAGCGGGCCTTCATCGTCGACACGTCGCAGAACGTGACCACGCAGTTCCTCGAAGCGCTGAACGCGATCCGCGGGACGCGCCTGACCTGCGAGTTCCAAATTCCCGATCCGCCGAGCGGCGAGACGCTCGACTACGGATTCGTGAACGTGGACTTCACTTCGGGCAGCACCACCACGCGCCTCTTGCGCGTGCCGGACGAGGACGCCTGCGATCCGGTGAACGGCGGCTGGTACTACGACGTGGATCCGGAGCTCGGAGAACCGTCACGCATCACCGTGTGCCGCTCGAGCTGCGAGGCGTTCCAGTCGACCGACGACGGATCCGTTCAGATCGAGCTCGGGTGTGCGACCGAGCAAATCATCGAATGAGCTCGATGACGCTGGCGGCGGCCCGTTGAAGGTCTTCGAGCTCTCGGTCGTCGAGGACGCGCTCCTCCGAAAATGCGATGCCCACGACGGCGCGGACGTCCCCGCTCGCGTCGCGTATCGGAAGGGCAGCGGCGGCCTGGGCGTCGACGGCGCGCGCACCGGGGCGCACGTCGCCCGACTCGTCGGTCTGCAGGTTGCAGGTTGCGACAGGGCGGTCGCGCTCCCAGGCGAGGCCCGCCATGCCCTTACCCTTCGGGATGATTCGGGTGACCCCGACGACCTTGGGCGGCACGTTTCGGGAAGCGGCGATCGCGAGCGCGTCCCCGGAGCGGACGTGGACCGTCCCCGCGATGCCGCCGTGCGTGACGATGAAATTTTCGAGCCACACGTCGATGCCGGAGTCGCTCATGCGTACCCGTTAGCATTGCGGAGAGCCGCTTCAAGCCGCGCGGCCGCTCGATCCGCATCGATGTACTAGACTCTCGTCGCGATGCTGTTTTCGGGGCCTCGGCCCGGCAACTGCCACCTCCAGCGCTTCAGCGTTCCGTTCGAGTACCCGGTCATTTTCGAGAACCGCGTGCTCGAGGCGGAGAGCTCGTGTCTCGCCTGGGCCATTGCCCGGCGCGAGCCCGAACGTCGGCACCCGTTCTGCGCCGTGCTCGACGAGGGCCTCCTCGCGGCGACTCCCGGGCTCGACGAGCGCGTGCGGCGCTACGCCGAGGTGCACGGCGAGGCGTTGGAGCTCCGCGGCGAGCCGATTCGAGTTCCGGGAGGCGAGGCGGCGAAGGGAGATCCGGCGCTCATCGGCGCGCTCCAGGCGGCGTTCGCGGCGGCACACCTCGATCGTCAGGCGGTCGTGCTCGCGATCGGGGGCGGCGCTGCGCTCGACGCCATCGGATATGCCGCATCGAGCGTGCACCGGGGCCTGCGCGTCGTCCGAATGCCGTCGACAGTGCTCAGTCAGTGCGACGGCGGCGTTGGGGTGAAGAACGGCGTGAACGCGTTCTCGTCCAAGAACTTCCTCGGGTCGTTCGCGCCGCCGTACGCGGTCGTGAACGACCGGGCGCTGCTCGGGACGCTCCCGCTGCGCGAGGCCCGCGCCGGCATGGCCGAGGCCGTGAAGGTCGCGCTGATCCGCGACGCCTCGTTCTTCGAGTGGCTCGTGCAGCACGCGGCGGAGCTCGGCGAAGCGCGTCCGGAACCGCTCTTCGAGCTCGTGCGGCGGGCCGCTCTGCTTCACCTCGAGCACATCGCGAGCGCGGGCGATCCGTTCGAGCTCGGGAGCGCCCGCCCGCTCGACTACGGTCACTGGTCCGCCCATCGGCTGGAAATCGCGAGCGGTTACGAGCTCCGACACGGCGAAGCCGTCGCCATCGGCATGTTGCTCGACGCGCGCTACGCCGAGCGCGCGGGCTACCTCGACGCTCGGGAGCTCGCGCGCATCTCGGCGCTGCTCGCGGCGCTCGGTTTGCCGCGCTACCACCCGGCGCTCTCGGAGCGCGTGGACGGGCGGCTCGGTGTGCTCGCCGGGCTCGACGAGTTTCGGGAGCACCTGGGTGGCGCGCTCACGGTGACGTTGCTCCGCGGCGTCGCACGACCCTTCGAAGTGAACGCGCTCGACGAGCGGCTCATCGAGGACGCCGTCGCGTGGCTCGAGGCGGAGGCGCGCGACGGATGCTGATCTCGGCGCCGGCGGGGCGGCACCTCACCTACTGCACCAACGTGCACGCGGGGGAGAGCTGGGAGGAGGTGCGGGCGCTGTTCGGGCGCGAGATCGGCGCCGTGAAGCGTCGGGTGTCGCCTCACGGCGCGTTCGGCGTCGGGCTCCGCCTCGGCGCGCGGGCGGCGCGGGAGCTCGGCGAACCGGCTCGGCTCGCGGAAGCGCGCGCGGCGCTCGCCGAGCACGGCCTCTACGTCTTCACGCTGAACGGCTTTCCCTACGGCTCGTTTCACGGCACACGCATCAAAGAAGCCGTGTATCGCCCCGATTGGACGGAGGAAGCGCGGGTCCAGTACACGCTCACGCTCGCGCACGTCCTCGCGGCGCTCCTTCCCGAGGGCGTGACGGGGAGCATCAGCACGGTGCCGGTGTGCTTTCGACAGCGTCCGCTCGATGCGGGCGACCTCTTGTTGGCGGCGGATCACCTCGCGCGCGTCGTTGCGGCGCTCGTCGGGCTCGAGCGCGAACGGGGGGTCCGGATCGCGCTCGCTCTCGAGCCGGAGCCGGCTTGCCTGCTCGAGACCAGCCGCGAGGCGATCCCCTTCCTCGAAGAGCAGGTCTTTCGGGGTGAAGTGGCGGAGCGCTTCGCGTCCCTTGCGCGCGTCGAGCGGTCGCGCGCCGAGAGCACGCTGCGACGCCACCTGGGCGTGTGCCTCGATGCCTGCCACGCCTCCGTCGAGTTCGAGCCACCCGTCGAGGCGCTCGCGGCCCTACGGCGTGCCGGCATCTCGGTGCCGAAGATCCAGGTGAGCGCGGGGCTGATCGCGCCGGCGACGCCGGAGGCGCTCGACGCGCTCGCCGCGTTCGCGGACGACGTGTACCTGCACCAAGTGGTGGCCCGGCGCGCGCCCGGCGGAGAGCTCGTGCGCTTCGTCGATCTTCCGGAGGCCCTCGCGGCGGCGCCGACCCTCGGCGCGGACACCGAGCTCCGCGTCCACTTCCACGTGCCGGTGTTCGAGGAGCGGCTCTCGCCGTTCACCAGCACGCGGTGCGAGCTCGAGGAGCTCCTCCTTCGCGGGGAGCTCGGCTCGACGCACCTCGAGGTGGAGACGTACACGTTCGGGCTCTTGCCTCCCCAGCATCGACGCCTCTCGCTCGACGAGGCCGTGGCTCGCGAGCTCGCCTGGACGAAGAGCGTCCTCGACGCGCGTGGTGAGTCGTGAAGGTCGGGACGCTCCTCGAGCTCGGTCGCGTTTCGAATCTGCCCACGGTCTGGTCGAACGTCCTCGCCGGCGCGATCGTCGGGGGCGGTGGCGCTGCGCTCGGCGTGGGCGCCTTCGTCCTGCTCGGCTGCGCCGCCTCGTCCTTCTACGTCGGCGGGATGTTCCTGAACGACGCGTTCGACGCCGCCATCGACGCGCGCGAGCGGCCGGAGCGGCCCATTCCGTCCGGACGCGCGCGCCGCGCCGAGGTGTTCGCCTGGGGCTTCGGGGCGCTCGCCCTCGGGCTCGGGCTGCTCGTCGCGCTTCGAGCGCTCTTCGCGCCGCCTTCGGGGCTCGGGCTGCTCGCGGCGGGCCTCTTCGTCGTCACCGCGATCGTGGTCTACGATCGCTGGCACAAGGGGCACGCCTTCTCACCGGTGATCATGGGGGCCTGCCGCGCGGGGCTGTACGCCATGGCGGCGCTCGCCGTCGCGCCGGCGCTCACCCCGACGCTCGTTGCGTGCGCGGCCGCCCTCCTCGCGTACCTCGTCGGGCTGACCCACGCTGCTCGGTTCGAGAACAGCTCCGCGATCGGACGGCTCTGGCCGACAGCGTTCGTGCTCGCCCCGGGTGCGGTCGCGCTGGCGGTGCTGTTCGAGCGGGGAGCGCCTTCGGGGCTCGCCATCGCGCTCTGGCTCTTACCCGTCGCCTGGGCGGTGCGCGCGCTCCTCATCGCGCTTCGCGGCGGCAGCTCGCGGATCCGTACGGCGGTCGGCTCCCTCATCGCGGGCATCTCACTCGTGGACGCCGCGTTCCTCGCCGCGGTGGGCGCCGTGCTCCCGGCGTTCTTCGCCGTGGGAGCGTTCGCGCTCACGCTCTTCGCGCAGCGCCGGATCCGCGGCACGTAGCGCCGCTCGCCGAAGAGCAAGCATCGCTCTGGGGGCTACGCGGCACTCGACGACCAGAGCGACGAAGGCTTGGAAACGCGCCGCCCTCCCTGCCGAAGTGAATTCGGCGTTCTAGTTAGCTGTCGAACACGTGGCGCAGCAGGAGCTCGCGCACCCCGGTAGCGGGCACGGGCCCCTCCGGAACGAGGTGCGGCACCGAGCTCATGAACAGCGGACCGTCCTCCGTCGAGTCGGGCAGGCGTCCATGGGAGCCGCGCACCAGCGTGGCGTCGAGCGGGATGATGTCGAGCAGCGCGCGGAACCCGAGCTTTCGCGCGGTGAGCTTCGCCAGGGTCCCGAGTCGCGGCCAGGGGAGCTTCGGATCCACGAAGAGCTCTACCGGGTCGTAGCCGGGCTTCGCGTGGATATCGACGGTGCGCGCGTAGTCGGGGGCGCGCGTGTCGTCGAGCCAGAAGTAATAGGTGAACCACGCGTCGGGCTCGGCCACGAGCACGAGCTCGCCCGACCGTGGGTGATCGAGGCCCGCGCTCTGTTTCTCTTCGGCTCCGAGCACGCGCTCCACGCCCGGCAGCGCTTCGCAGAGACGGCGCGCGCTCGGGAGCTGCGCCGCATCGCGCACGTACACGTGCGCCACCTGGTGATCGGCGACCGCGAAAGCCGCGCTCGCGCCCGCGTCGAGCTGCTCGCGCCCGAGCTCCTCACGCACCCGCAAGAGACCCGCCTCGCGCAGCGCGCGATTGACGTGAACCGGACGCGACACGGGCGCAATCCCGTACTCCGAGACCACGACGACGCGCAGGCTGCGTTGCTCCGCGTAGTCGAGGAGCTCGCCGACGACCGCGTCGACCTCGCAGAGCGCCTTTCGCGCGCGCGGGTCGTGTGGCCCGAAGCGCTGCAGGTCGTAGTCGAGGTGCGGCAGATAGACGAGCGTCAACGTCGGCGAGTGCTCTTCGAGCACGTGCTGGGCCGAGCTCGCGATCCAGCGCGTGGAGGCGATGTCCGCCGCCGGTCCCCAGAACCGGAACAACGGGAAAGGCCCGAGCGCGTCCGTGAGGCGCCGGCGAAGATCCGGCGGCTCCGTGTACACATCGGGGATCTTGCGACCGTCGGCCGTGTACATCGGGCGCGGCGTCACCGAAACGTCGGCGCTCGAGTACATGTTGTACCAAAAGAAGAGCTTCGCGCAGGAGAACGCCGGATCTCTGCGCTTGCCCTCGTCCCAGATCTTGTCTCCCGAGACCAGGTGATTGGACTGCCGCCACAGCCACACCTGCGCGAGGTCGCGGAAGTACCAGCCGTTGCCCACGATGCCGTGCTCGCGCGGCAGCCGACCCGTGACGAAGGTCGACTGCACGGAGCACGTGACGGCGGGAAGGATGGTCTCGAGCGGGCGCAGCGCTCCGCGGTCCCGAAAGCGCGCGAGGTGCGGCGTATCGGCGCCGACGAGACCCGGCGTCAGCCCAACGACGTCGAGGACGAGGGTCGGGTGCACGGAGCGGTCAGCGGTCGGTGCGCGGGGTTTGCCCGCGCAACACCGAGTTGCCCTCGAACAGGCGAGTCTGATCGACGCCGAGCGGCTGCTCGAGCTCCATAGGAGAGAGTCGTCCGCTCTGGGCGAAGAACGCGATGGGATTGCGCCACAGGATCGTTTCCACCACGTCCTCGCCGAAGCCCGCGTCTCCGAGCGCTCGCGCCGTCTTCACCACCTTGAGCGGATCGCTCACGCCCCAATCCGCGGCGGAGTTGACGAGCATCCGCTCCGTCCCGTAGCGGCGAACGAGCTCGACCATGCGCCGCTCGTCCATCTTCGTCTCCGGGTAAATCGAGTGTCCCGCCCAGCAGCCGGCGTCGAGCACGCTCTTCAGCGTCTCTTCGGTGTTGTGGTCGACGAGGGTGCGCTCGGGGGGGAAGGCGTGCTCGCGGACGAGGGCGAGCGTGCGCTCCGTGCCTCGCTTCTTGTCGCGATGGGGGGTGTGGATCAGGATCGGCAAATCCGCGTCGCGCGCGAGCTCGATCTGCGCCGCGAAGCAGCGCTCCTCGGTGGGCGTGATCTCGTCGAAGCCGATCTCGCCGACCGCGACCACGCCCTCTTTCTCGAGATAGAGCGGCAAGAGCTCGAGCACGCCGTCGGCGAGTCGTTCGTTGTTCGCTTCTTTCGGGTTGAGCCCCATCGTCGCGAAATGACGAATCCCGAACTGGCTCGCACGGAAGCGCTCCCAGCCGAGCAGCGAGAGGAAATAGTCCTCGAAGGTTCCGACGTGCGTTCGCGGCTGACCCACCCAAAACGCCGGCTCGACGATGGCCGCGATGCCGGCCGCCGCCATTGCGGCGTAGTCATCGGTGGTGCGCGACGTCATGTGGATGTGCGGATCGAAAAACTTCATTTCATGCTCCCGACGAGGGATTCGACTGAACGATGCGAGCGATGTCTTCGGGGACGACCCGGCCTGCGGCGCGGCGCTCGCTCGCGTAGTCGAGCGCCATGCGCACGAGCTCCGGCGTGCGCCGTGCGGCGAGCCCTTCGATGCGGGTGACGGGGACGCCGAGGAACACCGCCTTGAGCACCATCTGGTTGAAGCTCGCCTCTGCGAACCGTCGCGCCGGGAAGGGGCTCTCGCAGGCGATGGCTTCGAAGACGCTCCGCGCGTTGGTGCGGCAGGCGGCCTTCGCCACCTCCACGTAGGCGTCGGGCTGCGGCAAGAGCTCGAGCGTCCGGAGCACGCTCTCTTGCTCGCCGAGCTCGCCGCGCTCGAAGAGCCCCAGCACGGCGTCCGTCCGCGCCGAATCCGCGAGTGGTTCGAGCGCGCGCGCGAGGAGCGCCGCGCGAACGAGGTCTACCAGCGACTGGTGCGGTCGGAACGCGGGAATCAGCGCGGCCGGAATCGGCCCACTCGGGAGCACCTGGTCGGCGAGGCGGCGCGCCGCGCTCGCGAACAGTGCGCGAAAAGCTGGGGATTTTGGTCCTCCGGATACCGAACGACCGCGGTCGAGCAGCAGGCCGGCCGCGGGAACTTCCCGGAGAAACGCCTCGAGGGCGGTCGCGACGTCGTCCGTCGACATTGCTCGTGCCTCTACCACGTGTTTCGGCTGGGACGAGCTCGAGCGCCGGGCACACGAGGAAGCGTCGACATTGCTCGTGCCTCTACCACGTGTTTCGGCCTCCGACTGGCGGGGATCGGGCTGGTCGGCCGTACGGTTCGGCTGGGCGCAGCGACGTGGCGTGGAAGTTGGTTCGGTGCTTTGACTCGGCTAGCCTGAATCTTGGGCCAGCTCTCTCAGGGGGCCTGCATGACCAGCGAGTTCCCGCCCGCTTCCGTCGAGCCGAGCACGGTGCTCATCGTCGATGACGATGTGACGTGCGTGCGGGGGCTCGCCCGTTATTTGGCAGAACGAAAGTACAGGGTCGAGACCTGCGTTTCGGCCGTCGCCGCGGTCGAGCGCGTGAAGCGGGGCGGCGTTCAAGTCATCGTCAGCGACATCACGATGCCGGGGATGACGGGCGTGGAGCTCTTGCGCGCGATCCGCGTCCACGAGCCCGATCTCCCCGTCGTTCTGATGACCGGCCTGCCTGCGGTCGAGAGCGCCGCGGAGGCCGTCGAATACGGCGCGTTCAAATACATCGTCAAACCCGTGGAGCCAGCGGTCGTCCAGAAGACGGTCGATCGAGCGGTGCACGTCTACCGCCTCGCGCGGGCGAAGCGGGAGGCGCTCGCCCTCATCGGTGTTCCCGAGGGCGCGTCGGATCGTGCGGGGCTCGAGGCGTGCTTCGAGCGGGCGCTGGCGTCGCTCTGGATGGCGTTCCAGCCGATCGTGCGCGCATCGGATCGGAGCGTGTTCGGGTACGAGGCCCTGCTGCGCAGCGAAGAGCCGGCGCTCCGCGGACCGCTCCCCGTCCTCTCCGCGGCCGAACGCTTGGGGCAGCTCGGCCGGCTCGGCCGGCTCGTGCGCAGCAAGGCGGCGCTTCCGCTGTCGAGCACGCCGGGCGAGCCCGTGTTGTTCGTGAACCTGCACCCGTTGGATCTCGTGGATCCGGAAATCGCGGCGCCGGACTCGGCGCTCGCGGCGGTCGCCGAGCGCGTGGTCCTCGAGATCACCGAGCGAGCCGCGTTGCAGAGCCTCGAGAACGTCCGCGCGAAGGTCGGGCGTTTGCGCGAGATCGGGTTTCGCATCGCCGTCGACGACCTCGGCGCAGGATACGCGGGTTTGTCGAGCTTCGCGCTGCTCGAGCCCGACATCGTGAAGCTCGACATGACGCTGGTGCGCGACGTCGATCGTCATCCCGTCAAACAGAAGCTCGTCGCCTCGATGGCGAACCTCTGCAAGGACATGGGGCTGCTCACGGTGGCCGAGGGCGTGGAGACGGAGTCCGAGCGGGAGACGCTGGTCGAGCTGGGCTGCGACTTGCTGCAGGGATTCTTGTTCGCACACCCGGGGCCTGCGTTTCCAGAAGTGCAGCTCGACGGCGCGCGGCACGGATAGTGTCGGCGTGAACCGTGCGCGCGTCCGTCGCCGAGCGTGGTTGGCGAGCAACGAACGCTCGATGTGTCGGGAAGCTGCGTGAACCGACGTGAGCGACGCGAGCACAGCCGCACACTCGCGGGCTGAGCGCGAGCCACTGCGCGCGGCGATTTCGGCGATCACGCCGCGCCGCGACGAACGAGATTGGGGGTGAGAGTGGTTAAGTGGTTCTCATCGAAAGCCGTTGCACTAATCGCGCAACGCGCTCTAAAGGGAACAGAGAGGGAATCACGATGACCGGCTCTCCGCCGCATGTAGGACGAGTGCTCGGACGATACGAGCTTCTCCTCCCCGTCGCCAAAGGCGGGATGGCGCAGGTTTGGGCCGCCCGCCTCGTCGGAACGCGCGGGTTTCGCAAGGTCGTCGCGATCAAGACCATCCTCCAGGGCACGATGGACGATCGCCGCATGGAGGAGATGTTTTTGCAGGAGGCGACGCTCGCTTCTCACCTGCAGCATCCGAACATCGTCCAGACGCTCGAGCTCGGCGAGCACGACGGCCTGCTCTATCTCGTGATGGAGTGGGTCGACGGCGAGCCGCTCCACACGATCGTCACGCACGCGCAGGACGACGGCGGCCTCCCCCTGTCGATGTCGGTGAACATCGTCGGCCAGGCGCTGCGCGGCCTGCACGCGGCGCACGAGCAACGGGACGAGAACGGGGCGCCGCTCGGTCTCGTGCACCGGGACATGTCGCCGCAGAACGTGCTCGTCACGTACGACGGCACCACGAAGCTCGTCGATTTCGGGATCGCCAAAGCCACCGCGCGGGCCACGGTGCTCACCGATGCCGGCGAGGTGAAGGGCAAGGTCGCCTACGTTTCCCCCGAGCAGGTCTCGGGTCTGCCCGTGGATCGGCGCTCCGACATCTTTTCGATCGGCGTCTTGCTCTATCTCCTCACGACGGGGCGCCATCCGTTCAAAGGCGAGAGCGCGAGCGAGACCGTGCGCAACATCGCCTCGCCCGCGCCGGCGCTCCCGCCGAGCGCGATCGTGGCCGACTATCCCCCTGCGCTCGAGGCGGTGATCCTGCGCGCGCTGCAGAAGCCGCCCGAAGCCCGCTTCGCGACGGCGGAGGAGATGGCGTGCGCGCTCGAAGAGGCGATGCCGCAATGCCTCGAGCGCAGCTTCGACGCGAAGGTCGGCGAATATCTGAGCTCCATCTTGGGCTCGCGGGGCATCGAGCGCCGGCGCCAGCTCCGGCTCGCCGAGGAGCGCATCGACCGCGGACGCGACAGCACGGGCCAGGCGCCTTCGTCGAGCAGCTACGGATCGCTCCGCGCCGTCTCCATCGAGCGAACGGGCTCGGAGATCATCATCCGCGCCGAGCCGACGGCCCTGCGGGAGGCTCCGCTCTCCGGCACGCAGGTCGTCGAGTTTGCGCCGCGCCGCGGGAGGCAACGCAAGGCGCTGTGGGGCGCGGGGCTCGTGCTGTGCGGCATCATGGCAGGGCTCGGAGCGCGAGGCCTTTCGTCCGAGCCAACACCGGACGTTCCTGCGGCCGCCGCGAGCCCGGTTCCCAACGCGACGCTAGAGAGCGGTCACATCGCGCCCGAGCCTGCTGCATTGGCGGCCCCAGCGACGCCGAGCGCCGAGGCGACCGTCGACGAGCCGTCCCCGCCTTCGAAGCCGGCAGCTCGGGCGACCGCCTTGCGACCGCAGCCTGCGAGCGCCCCGGCGACCCTGCGACGCAGCGCTCCGCAGCGCGCGGTACCCAAGCCGGGGGAGGCGACGAAGCAGCCCGTCGAAGCCCCCAAAGAGGCGAAGAGCCCGGGTGCGCCGAAGGTCTTGAATGCGTGGGATCCGAGCAGCTTCGGATCGCGACACTGATCGAGGAAGAGGGGAGATGGCGATCACGAGAGGTCGGAAGGACGGAGCGCGCCTACGGGTGATCGGGAGCGTGCTGAGCGCGGGGCTCGCGTTCGCCGCTTGCGGGGATCACCAGGGCGAGCTCGAGGTGCCCTCTCTCGGTTCGGGCGGTGCGATCGCGTCGAGCGGCGGCACCGCGGGCGAGTCGGGTGAGCCCATGCCGTCCTCGGGCGGCAGCGCGGGGGACGTGCACCATGCGCCGCACCCGAGCGGTGCCGGGAGCCCTGACGAGGGGCCCGCGGAACGCTGCGTGTATCACAGCCCGCCGGTGATCTTCGAAGCGCCCGCGCCCGAGCCGGAAGCGGAGGGAGACGGCGGCGAGACGGGCATCGAGGGCGCGGGTGAAGGGGGCGTTTCCGGCGCGAGCGGCGGTGCCGGCGGTGCGGCGGGCCACGAAGCAGGGGACCCGAGCGCTGCCTCGGGTTCTGGCGGGACAGAATCGGACGAGTCGACCGAGGTGGAGGCCGCAGCCGGCGCTGGCGGTGCGGGTGAGCCGTCGCCCTCGATCACCGTGCAGACGAGCCCGTTCGTCGGGAAGTACCTGGCCGATTCGCGCGGCATCGCGCTGTACGTCTACGGCGTCGACTTCCCCGGAGACTGCGAGTACGAGCCGGTCTCGAACTGCTACAACGACTGCGAGATCGCCTGGCCGATCTTCAATGCACAGGAGCGCACGCTCGCTCCCGAGCTCGACGACGGGGATTTCGGCACCATCGAGCGCGCGGACGGGACGTACCAGACCACGTATCGAGGCTGGCCCCTCTACTACTACAAGGACGACTTCGAGCCGGGAGACGTCACGGGGCAGGGCAAGGGTCGCATCTGGCACCTCGCGGAGCTCGAGCTGCCGAACATCGTGATCATGCGCGTCGAGCAGACGCGCTTTCTCGGCGACGTGGACGGCAAGGCGCTCTACACGTACGCCGGTGACACCGTCGGAACCGCCGAGTCACCGCCGGTGAGCGCGTGCACGGGGGCGTGCCGCGACGCGTTCGAGCCGTACGCGCCGAGCACGATCACGCCCGTGTCGTATCTCGAGCCGACGCTCTTCGGCTTCTTCGTCTCACACGACGGGATCGCGCAGGTCGCCTATCGGGGCGCTCCGCTGTATCGCTCGAAGGCGGACGTGCGCTCGGGACAAACGAACGGTCTGGAGTTCGAGGGATGGTCGCTCGCACCGCCGCCATGAAGCCGTTGATCGCTTACGTTCGGAAGGCCGTTCCGGGGCTGTGCCTCGCGGCGTGCTTGCTGCTCCCGCGCGTCGCGTCCGCGCAGCCGAGCGCGAACGAGAAGGCCGCCGCCGAGGCTCTCTTCCGACAGGGGACGGAGCTCAGCGCGGAAGAGCGCTTCCGCGAGGCGTGCGTGAAGTTCGAGGGGAGCCAACGGCTCGATCCCGCGCTCGGCACGATGCTCCACCTCGCCGACTGCTACGATCGCATCGGCAAGACCGCGAGCGCCTGGGCGATGTTCACGGAGGCGGCCGCGATCGCGCGCAGCACGAATCAGCCGGAGCGCGAGCAGATCGCGACCGCGCGTGCCGACGACCTCGAACGACGCCTGTCTCGCCTGACCCTCGAGCTGCCCGCTGACACGCCCGCAGGGCTCGAGGTCCGCTTGAACGGCGCTGCCATCCCGGAGGCCACCTGGAACGCACCCATCCCCGTGGACCCAGGCTTGCAAACGATCGAGGTCGCGGCGCCGGGGCACGAGGCGTGGTCCGGCAGCGTGGACGTTCCCGTGGGGCCCGTCGAGCGCTCCTTCTCTCTCCCGCGCCTCGTCCCGGTTGCGGAAGCCGCGCCCGAGCCCGCGGTGGCGGGGCCGAGCGCGCCGGCCGTGCCGATCGACACGGGCGTTCCGAGGGCGCGCGGCGGCGTGCAGCGCACCCTCGGCTACGTAGCGAGCGCGGTGGGCATCGTCGGGCTCGGCGTGGGCGGCTACTTCGGGTATCGCGCGTACGATCTCAACGATCAGTCGCTCGCGTTCTGTCGTCGGGACGACGCGAACGCGTGCACGGCGCGCGGGGCGGAGCTCCGTGATGAGGCACGTCGCAACGGCAACCTCTCCACGATCGCCGTCGGCGCGGGCGCGGCGCTGCTCGCGGGCGGCGTCGTGCTCTTGGTGACCGCACCGAAGCGCGCGGAGCCGCAGAAGGCCGCGTCGTCGCTGCGCGTCGCGGGGGCACCGCGGGCTCGCGGGCTCGAGCTGTTCGTCGAGGGAGCTTTCTGATGCGCGACCGAAACGATTCTCCCGAACGTCGAGCGAGCGTCGGTGCGCTCGTTCTCGTGGCTTTCGCCGCGTGCACGCAGGTGCTGGGCATCGAGGAAGCGCGCGTCGATCCCGAGCTCGAGCGCAGCATCGGCTCGGTGCAAGGCACGGGCGGCACGGAGCCGGAGGTCCCCGGCGGCGAGGCGGGAGCGCCTCCGAGCGGGCAGCCGAAGACGCTGTGCGAAGAGTACTGCGACAGGATGGACGAGAACTGCTCGACCTTCCCGCAGTACGTGAACCGCGCGCAGTGCTTGCGCATCTGCTCGTTCCTCCCCGAGGGCTCCGTGACCTCGCCGGAGGGCAACACGGTGGCGTGCCGTCTCAAGCACGCCTCGGGCGCGAAGTACCTGCGCGGCTCCGAGCTCGAGTTCGCCTGCGGCGCGGCCGGGCCGGGCAGCGAGGGCCGGTGCGGCAGCATCTGCGCGGGGTTCTGCTCGATCATGCAGGCGACGTGCATCCCGGGGGAGACCGATCCGTTCTCCTTTCCCGATATGGATGCGTGCCTCGAGACCTGCGCCCGCCTCCCCGACGTGCCGCCTTACGATCTCGACAGCCCCGTGCTCGCCGACAGCGACACGGTTCAGTGCCGGCTCTGGCACGTCACCTCGGCGGCGATGTACGAGCGCGAGGAGCACTGCGAGCACGCCATGGGCATCGTCCTCTGCACGCCGGATCTCACGGAGTAGCGAGCTCTGCCCGAAAGCGCGCGAGCGTTTCCGGATCGGCTCGGAGCCGGACCGTGACGCCGTCGGGGTCGTAGCGTTCCTCCAGCACGCGACCGGATTCGTGCATTTCCGAGATCAGCGCCTGCCGCGAGTACGGAACCCTGAGCTCCGCCTCTTCGTAGAAGGCCTCGAAGAACGCGATGAGGTGCTCGCGGACCCGGGAGACGTCCGCGGCGCGGCGCGTGGAAACGAGCCACGCGTCCGGAAAGCGCGCCGTCAGCTCGGCGACCTCCGCGCCGGGGAGCAGATCGAGCTTGTTGAGGACGAGCCGCGCGGGCACGTGCGTCGCCCCGATTTCGGCGAGCACGCCGCGGGTCACGGCGAGCTGTGCCTCCCAGTCGGGGTCGGAGGCATCCACGACTTCGAGGAGCAGCGACGCCTCCAGCGCCTCGTGGAGGGTGCTCTTGAAGCTCGCGACCAGGTCGTGGGGCAGCTTGCGAATGAACCCCACGGTGTCACTCACCAGGATGCGCGGCCGCGCCTCCGGGAAGAGCGCGCGCACGGTCGTGTCCAGCGTGGCGAAGAGCTTGTCCTCGACCAGCACGTCGCTTCCGGTGAGCGCGCGCATCAGCGACGACTTGCCGGCGTTGGTGTAGCCGACGAGCGCCACGCGGCGCGCGCCGCGTCGGCGCGCGCGCCGCACCTCGCGTTCCTTCTCGGCGCGCGCGAGCTCTGCCCGAAGCTCGGCGATTCGGTCGCGAATGCGCCGACGATCGAGCTCGAGCGCTGCTTCGCCGGAGCCACGCCCCATGCGCCGCTCCTTGCCGCGCGGAGCCTCCCGCAGCCGCGGTGCGGTGTAGGTGAGGCGCGCGATTTCGACCTCGAGGCGCGCTTCGCGACTGCGCGCGTGGCGGTGGAAGATCTCGATGATCACGCCGGTTCGGTCGAGAGCGGGGACGCCGGTCGCCCGTTCGAGATTCCGGAGCTGACTCGGTGTGATCTCGTGGTCCACGGCCACCAGCGCGATCTCGGCCTTTTCGCGGCGTTCTTCGGAGGGGACCGCTTCGGCGGTCTCGCGTTCCGACTCGTGGTCACGCCCTCGTTCCTTGCTCGGCGCGGTCGTGCTCCCGGGCCCGGAGGCAAGCTCCGCGAGCTCGCGGAGCTTGCCTTCGCCGAGGACGGCGCCAGGAGCGAGGTGCTCGCGCGCCTGCGTGACGCGCGCGACGACGGCGTACCCGAGCGTCGTCACGAGCCGCTCGAGCTCGGTGAGGCTCGCTT
>Ga0079224_100004142_pt1 | contig 18586 bp, 13 predicted proteins | sample Stecom2015_FD_80414 | JGI IMG/M metagenome (GOLD analysis project Ga0079224, IMG submission 80414) | Agricultural soil microbial communities from Utah to study Nitrogen management - Steer compost 2015 | ecosystem: Environmental > Terrestrial > Soil > Agricultural land | place: USA: Utah... | reverse complement strand
TGAACGAGAACGTCACCTCTTGCCAGGTGGCGAAGTTCATCATCGAGATCTCCACGAAGCCCATGGCGAGGCTGGCGAGGGCTCCGATCACGCCCCCGGCGGTCGCGAGCACCACGGCCTCGAACAAGAACGACATCAGGACCGCAAAGCGAGAGAAGCCGAGCGCCTGTAGGGTGCCGATCTCGCGGCTGCGCTGACTGACCGCGGCGTACATCGTGATCATCGCGCCGATCATCGCGCCGATGGAAAAGAACAGGGCGACCAGGATGCCCATCGCGGTCACGAACACGCTCGTGCCCTCGGATTGCTTCTCGTAGTAGGTGACCTCCCGCAGCGCCTCCAAGCCGAGCTGCTTGTCGTGCTCGACCTGCGCCTTGAACACGTCGAACGCGCCCGGCGACTCGAGCTGCGCCAGGACGGAGGAGTACAAACCCTCTCGCCCGAAGGTGCTGCGCAGCGTGTCGACGCCGACCCAGACCTCGGAGTCGAAGGCCGACCCGCCATCGTCGAAGACGCCCACGACGGTCATCTTTCGGTTCTTCTTCAGCTCGAACGTCTGCCCGAGGTCCAGACCGGCGAAGCGCCCGCGCAGGCTCTTGCCGATCACGGCCTCGTCCGCGCCGGGCTGGGCGGGCCGCCCCTCCACCACCTTGAGGTTGGTGCGCAGCCGGTAGCTCATCGGCTGCACCCCGCGCACCTGCACGTTGGAGACCTGGCCGTCGGTCCCGAGCTTGTCGAGCGCGATCACCACGACCAGCTCCGCGGCGGCCATCGGGGCCCCCGAGCCGTCCTTTTTGATCCCGGGGGCGGCCAGGATCAGCCCGGCCGTGGGATTCTCGATGCTGCTCACGAGCTCTGCGTCGCTGCCCTTGCGGAGCACCAGCGCCCGATCCTTGGTGCCGGTGCTGACCAGCGTGCGACGAATGCCGCTCGACAACATCAAGGAGGAGGCCAGCACGAACACCACCAAGCCGATGCCGAGCGCGGTCGCGATGGTGGTGGCGCGCCGAACGAAGAGGCTTCGAATGCTGTAGCTGAGCGGGATCAACATTTCAGCCTACCTTCCGCAGCGAGTCGACGATGTCGAGCTTGGACGCGCGGTAGGCGGGGAAACCCGCCGCCAGCGCGCCGAGCAGCAGGGCCAGCCCAAACGCCACGCCGATCGTGGTCGGCGGGATCCGCACGTAGGGGAAGAAGCCGCCCATGTTCTCTTCCAGAAAGCGCCCCAGGCCTTGCTCGATCAGCGGGTAGGCGGCCAGCACACCGAGCAGCCCACCGATCGCGCCGATGGCGATCGACTCGCCCAGCACGAACAACGCCAGGTGCTTGGGCAAAAACCCGATCGCGCGGAGCACGCCGTACTCGTTCGTCCGCTCACGGACCCCCATCGCGATCGTGTTGCCCAAGATCAGCGTCATGATCAACAAGATGACGACCGAGACGATGTCGAGCGCGCTGAGGATCGCGCTGATCATGCCCAAAAACGAGGTGTTGAGCGCGCGCTCGCTCATGCTCAGCGTCTGCACGTCGCGCGAGTCGAAGTGCTGATCGATGCGCTTGGAGATGGCCGCGGCCTGCGACGGATCGTCGATGCGGCTGACGATCCAGCCGACCTGATCGGCCTGCGCTGGGGTGCGGTCTTTCAGCCACTCGTTCAGGTAGTCGTAGTGAAACCAAAACGTGGAGCGGTCGATGGACCGCCGGGTCGCCGTGTAGATGCCGGAGATCTCGAACTCCCAGTCGCCGGGATAGATGGTGCCCTGCAAGGTCACCCGGTCGCCCACCTTCCAGCCGAGCTTCTTGGCGAGCACGTCGCCGACGAGCGCCCCCCTGCGGTTTTGCATCCAGGCTTCCCGCGCGTCGGGCGCCACCTTGACCTCGTCGTAGACGGACAAGAACGAATCGGCCTCGACGGCGATGGTCGCGAAAAACTCCTGCTCGTGTTTGGGATCCTTGGCCCCGAACCAGGACGCGGGTGCCGCCTTCTCGACCCCCGGGATCTGCTCCACCTCGGCGACGTAGCGGCCGGGCAGGGGCAGGATCATGCTGACCTTGTGGCGCGTGCCGACCCGATCTTTGGCGGCGTGGTCCACCGCCGCGGTCCAGGCGGACAGGATCGTCCGCAACATCACGAAGGCGAGGATCGCGACCGCCACCCCGAGCGCCGTCAGCACGGTGCGGAAGCGATTGCGCAAGACGTTGCGCACACCGATGGCCGAAAGCCTCATGATCGCCGGCTCCTGAGATCGAGCGCCATCAGATCAACGCTCCCTTGTCGAGCCGTCGCACCCGGCTGGCGCGCTCGGCGGCCGCCGGGTCGTGCGTGACCATGATGATGGTCTTCCCGAACTCTTCGTTCAGTTTGACCAGCAGGTTTAGGATCTCGTCGGCGTTCTCGCGATCGAGATCGCCCGTCGGCTCGTCCGCCACGATGAGCCGCGGGTCGGTCACGATGGCGCGCGCGATCGTGACCCGCTGCTCCTGACCGCCGGACAGCTCCCGCGGCAGGTGGTTCATGCGCTCTTCGAGCCCGACCACGCGCAGCGCCGTCTGGGCGCGCTTGCGCCGCTCCGCCGAGGGCAGCTTCGTCAAGAGCAGCGGCAGCTCGACGTTCTCGACCGCGCTCAGCACCGGCATCAGGTTGTACGTCTGGAAGACGAAGCCGATGTTCTGAGCCCGCCAGTGGGCGCGTTGACCCTCGCTCATGCTGCCCAGATCGGCGTCCGCCACCCGCAGCGTCCCCGAGCTTGGCTTGTCGAGCCCGGCGATCAAGTTGAGGAGCGTGCTCTTGCCGGACCCGGAGGGGCCCATCAAGGCCTCGAACGCGCCCGTCTCGATCGTCAGGTCGAGCTCCTTCAGCACCTGCACCGGTTCCTTGCCGCGGTAATAGGTCTTGCTGACCTTGTCACACTCGATGAGCGGCTGTTTCGTGGCGGTGGCGGGCGGCGGCGCGCTGCTCGCTTCGGCGGATTGGGCTTCGGCAGTGCTCATTGCGGCTTCTCCCTCGTGTCCTGTTTTCGAAGAACGTCGATCACTCTTCCGCAGCTTCTTTGACGCGCTGCCCGTCGGCGAGCGTCGGCGGCGGGTTCGCGACGACCTGAGCACCCGGGCTCGGGCCGCGCTGCAGCTCGAAGCCGCTGCCAAAGGCCGGGCCAAGCTCGATGGGGACCATGCGCACGCGGTCCCCGTCGACCACGAACACCACCTTCGCGCCGGCGCGTTCGGTCACGGCGGACCCGGGCACCACGGTCTTGGGGGCGGCCTTGATGGCTTGTTCGTCGAGCTCCTTCGCCAAAAAGCTCACGCGTGCTGCCATATCCGGCAAGACACCCTCCGTCGCGTCCACGAACGACACCTTCACCTTGATCGTCGCCTTGGCGCGGTCCACCTGAGGGGTGATCTCCTTGACCTTGCCGCGGTAGCGTGTGGTTGGAAAAGCGTCGAGCACGATCTCCGCCGGCGCCCCCGGCTTGATCAGGTGCAGCCGGGTCTCCGGGACGTCCGCCTCGACGAGGAGCGTCGTGAAGTCGGCGATCTCGATCCCGCCCATGTCCACGCTCAGACCCGCCGGCTGCGGGCCGACGAACTCCCCGAGCTGCGGTGGCTTGTTGATCACTCGTCCGGAGATCGGCGCCACCAGCACGAGGTTGTTCAGCCCCGTCTTCAACACGTTGACCTGAGCGCCGAGGGCTCCCGCCTCCGCCCGCGCGGCGGCCTCCGCCGCTTCGGCCGCTTTCACGTTCTGCGCCAGGGCATCGGCGCGTGCCTGAAGGTCGGCCACCACGGAGGTGGCGGTGATCCCCTCGCTTGCCAGCTTCTGTTCCCGCGCGACCCGCTGCTGCACTTCGGCGAGCTCCGCCTTCGCGGTCTCCGCCCGCGCGCCGGCGCCTTTGGCCTGCGCCACCGCCGCTGCCACGCGGCTCTGCGCGGCGGCGATGCTCGCTTTGTCGTCGGCCGGATCGAGCTCCAGCAGCACCTGGCCCTCCTGGACCTCGTCGCCCTGCGCCACGTGCAGCTCGAGCACGCGGCCGGGAACTTTGGGTGCGACCTTCGAGGTGCGGTCCGCCTGCACATACCCGGTGGCGGTCACCTGCACCGACGCTTGCGCGGGCGAGACGAGCGCGATCTGCGTCAAGCTCACCTCGGTCTTGAACACCTGCGCTTCCAGGTACGGCAGGGCAGCCGCCACCGCGGCGCCCGCGCCCCCGAGCAGCCCTACGGCGAGCAAAGCCTTCGGCCATGCCCGGGGCGGGGGCGGGGCATCTCGATCGATCCGCAGGGACTGAAGCTCGGCCGAGAGCTTGTCGTTCATCGGGCCCTGGTCTAGCAGCAGAAGGAGCAAGCGGCGCCGTCTCGCGCCCAACCCGCCGGAGCGCCCGTCTAGCACGGCCGGCGGCGGTGCAGGGACGTCGAGATCGCTCGGTGGATTCGAGAGCTCATTTTCTGGCGGATCGGCGGGGCCGGCCGGATTGTTTCAAGCGTTACGGTGCCCGCTTCGCGGGCGGGGGGATTTGCAAAAAAAATCCCGAAAGAACGCGCTGCGTCCGCGGGGTCCAGGGGTCGGTGGGGGACGCTGTGCGCGCGCGAGTTGGCTACACTGACCTGTGTGCCGGAGCTGCCCGACGTCGCCCTGTATGTGGAGCACCTCGCGGCGCGTCTGTGCGGCCAGCGGCTCGAACGCGTCCGGCTGAAGAGCCCGTTCGTGCTGCGCTCGGTGGACCCACCCCTGTCGGCCACGCACGGCCGCCGGGTGACCGGCGTCGAGCGGCTCGGCAAACGCATCGTGATCGCGCTCGACGGCGATCTTTTCATCGTCATTCATTTGATGATCGCGGGGCGTCTGCGCTGGCGTGAGCCAGGCGCGGCGCTGCCTGGGAAGCTCGGGCTCTTGGCGTTCGATTTCCCGAACGGTTCGGTGCTCTTCACGGAGGCGAGCCCCAAAAAGCGCGCGAGCGTCCACGTGGTGCGCGGGCGGCAGGAGCTCGCCGCGCACCACCGCGGCGGCATCGAGCCGCTCGAGGCGAGCTTCGAAGCGTTTCGCGCCGCGCTGCAGCGAGAGAACCACACCCTGAAGCGCGCGCTGACCGATCCGCGGATCTTCAGCGGGATCGGCAACGCCTACTCGGATGAAATCTTGCACCGGGCGCGGTCGAGCCCGGTCGCGCTGACGCAGAAGCTGACGGACGCGCAGATCGGGGCCCTGTACGCGGCTTGCCAGAGCACGCTCCGCGAGTGGATCGAGCGGCTGCGCCAGAGCGCGGGCGACGCCTTCCCGGAGAAGGTGACCGCGTTTCACGAGCAAATGGCGGTCCACGGCCGTTTTGGCAAGCCCTGCCCGATCTGCTCGACGCCCGTGCAGCGCATCCGCTACGCGGAAAATGAAGTGAACTATTGCCCCAGCTGTCAAACCAACGCGCGCCTGCTCGCTGATCGCAGCCTGTCGCGCTTGTTGAAATCGGACTGGCCGAAGAGCTTGGAGGAGCTCGAGGAGCGCCGGCGAGAGCAGGCGCTGCCGGCGGAAAGCGGGGCGGCGCGGGCGGTGAAAAGCGCCGCGAAGAAGAGCACCGCGACCCCGCGATCCCGGCGGGCGTCGCCGGTGGTCCCGGAGACGGCGCCGAAAGCCTCGGGGGCGCCGCCGAACGCCGAAAGGCGCCGGAATCGCCAGAAAATGCGCTAGGTTCGTGGGTAAGATGACTCCGAAGGCCAAGCCCCGTCCGACCATTGGTTTGGTCGCGGCCCGGGCGCGCGTCGCGCCGACCACCGTCTCACGCGTGCTCAACGGTGGCTACGTGAGCGCCGAGGCGCGCAGCCGGGTCGAGCGGGTGATCAAAGAGCTCGGGTACGTGCCGTCGCCTACGGCCCGGAGCCTGAAGTACGGCCGCCGCGGCTGCATCGGCGTGGCCGCGGAGTACATCCTCGGCCCGTGGTTCATCGGGCTCTTGGAGGGCATCGACGAAGAGCTCGCCAAGAGCCGGCTGAGCGTCATGCTGGGGGGCTGGCGGCTGCGCGGGCGCTACGACTCGAGCACGGTGATGGCGTGGATCAGCGAGCGCCGCGTCGACGGGCTGATCTTGGCGCGCTTCACCAAGCGCGAGCAGCCGCTGCTCACGGCCGCGCAGCAGGCGGGGATCCCGACGGTGTTCATCTGTCCGGACGAGACGGCGTCGGTGGGCTTCACGGTGCGCTGTCGCAACTACGAGGCGGGGCGGGCGGTCGCCGAACACCTGATCGGGCTCGGCCACCGGCGCATCGCCTTCGCCGGCGGACCGCCCGACTCGCTCGACAGCCTGGACCGCTTGCGCGGGCTTCGGGATGGGGTGGCCGGTGTGCGGGGCGCGACCGTGCAGGACGCCGACGTGAGCTTCGCCAAGAACTACGACGGCGACAGCGGCATCGGTCCCGCGCGCGCCTTGCTCGAGCGGCCCCGGTCGCAGTGGCCGAGCGCGGTGGTGGTCGGCAACGACGTGATGGCGCTCACGTTCATGCGGGAGCTGCTCAAGGCGGGCGTGCGCATCCCCGAAGAGGTGTCGGTCGTCGGCTTCGACGGCATCGCCGAAGGCGCGCGCTTCTTCCCTGCGGTGACCACCGTGGCCCAGCCGATGGCGCTGCTCGGCAAGACCGCGTGCCGCTCACTGCTGGAGCGCATCGAGCGGGCCGAGCCGGACCAGGCCGTCACGGTCGAGTACCCGATGGAGCTCGTGGTGCGCGAGAGCACCGGCCCGGCGCCGCGCCTCGCCGCCGCCGCCCCGGCGCGCCGGCGGCGAGCAGCGACGCAGGCTTGAAGCCCGTCGTTCGTCCTCAGGAAGAGCATCGCTGAGCGAGCGTCGTGCGACGAAGGGTGCGGATCGGAGATTTTTCACAGGAAGACCAGAAGGGCGGAAGGGGGACCGATGTCGGAGCGGATCCGGGTGGATTCGCCCTGGCTTTCGGCGCGGTGTCCTTCAGCCCGGGTCGCAGACGAAGAGGGTCGCGGACAGGCGGGGGAGCGGGTGCTCGATGGTGTTGCCCGTGACCTTCAGCTTGGGCAGCGGCTTGATGTCGGGGCCGCTCGAGTCGAGCAGGTAGGGGGAACAGGCGACGTAGTTCTTGCCGCCGCTGAGCTGGATCTTGCCGGCGACGTTCGTCTTGAGGTCCTTGTTGATGACGACCATGGTGAGCTTGCCGTCCTTGCGCGTGGCCGCGTAGATGCTCGCCTTGTCCCAGCTCTCCGGCTTGGCCATGAGGGCGGTTTCGCCGAAGGCGCCGCCCTTGCCGTCGTAGTTGCGGTAGAGCCGGAAGGCGGCCGCGATGTACTTCGGCAGCTCGCCCACGCCAGCGCCGTTGCCCCAGTAGTTGGCCATGTACACGCCCTCCCGCCCGAAGATCCCGAGCACGTCGACCTGGGCCAGGCCCCCCGAGACGTGATCTCCGGTGCCGAAGTTGTACTCCGTCATGGCGATCTTGGTGCCCGGGTAGCGCTCGGCGATGCGCTCCTTGAGCCACGGAAAGAACCGGATCGGCTTGCCGGTCTCCTCGGTGATCCAGCTCTTCTCGACGTAGTCCGGATCCCAGAAGCTGCGCGGCGCCTCTAGGCGCGCGGCGATCGTCTTGAGCGAGGCGTCGTTCAAGGTGATGCGCTGGGTGCCGCGCACCTCGGGATACCAGTGGACGTCCAGGACGTGCACCAACCGGCGCCCGTGCTTTTGCTCGAGCTCCTTCAGCTTGGCCAGGAAAAAGTCGACGTAGGTGCCGTACTTCTGGTTGTGCTCCTTGTGGTCGGGCGCGCTCGACAGCGACATGAACTCGCTCCAGCCGAACATCACGCCGCCGAAGACCTGCGCCGAGGGATCGATGCGGGTGATTTGCTCGGCGGTGGCCTCAGTCCGCTCGATCACCTCCTTGTAGGTCGCGGGCTGCTTGTGCACGCGGGGGTGGGTGTGCGGCCAGAGCGCGGGCTCGTTGTCGAGCGCGTAGAACTTGACGCCGCCTTTGTCGGCGCGGCCAAACGCATGCACCAGGAAGTTGACGAACTCGTCCTGGTACACGGCGCCGTCCTTCAGATCCGGCTTGAGGGCATAGGCGCCGGGCTTTTTGGCGTAGGAGCGCAGGTAGCGCTTGCTCGGCGCCGCGTCCGCTTCATTGACCGAGCCGTCCTTGTCGGCCGAGACGTAGTCGATGATCGGGACGACGACCAGCGACTCGACGTTCGCCTGGTCGTTCTCTTTGACGAAGCTCGTGAACTGTCCCCCCGGCTCGTCGCAGTTCTTGTAGCCGAGGTTGGTGCAGGGCCAATCGTCGTTCAGGTGCTGCCAGTCGCTGCCGGCGCTCGAGGCGTTGAGCTCCCAATTGTAGGCGGACTGGCGGTTGCCGCCCATGCGGCGGACGGTGGTGCCGGTGTCGGCGATCTTCTGGGAGTTGATGCCGTAGACGTAGGGGCTGATCTCGCTGATGACCTGGGTGGTCGCGACCTCGAAGCTCAGGCTCCCTCCCTGCTCCGCCGGCGGCAGCGGCTCGATCACCCGCTTCGGCTTGAACTTGAGGTCCGCCAGCTCGGTGCTGGGCAGCTGCCGCACCTTCACCTGCTTGCCGAAATTTTCGACGGTGACGCCGCCGATCTCGATCACCTCCGGTTGATAGCCGAGGCGGAAGATCATCTGCGCTGCCCCGGGGCCGTAGTCCTCGGCGGACGTGAAGCGCACCTGGATCTTGCGCCACTCGTTGCCCAAAAAGAGCGGGTAGGTGATGCTCTTGGTGTAGGGCCCCTCCGACTTCTCGAACACGAACTGGGTCTCGGCCTTGCCGTCGGCTTGGGGCTCGACGTAGCGCACGTAAAAGGTCGCGAGCAGCGCGTCCCCCTTGGCCACCGGCGCGGTCGTGCGCGCCTGCACCTGCACGGACCACTCCGAACCGGAGGCCTCCTTGATGTGGGCGCGTAGGGCCTCCTTGAACGGCTGCCCGTCGACGGGCACGACGCTGACCTCGACCTTGTCCTTGGCGCTGCCCTGCAGCTCGAACTCGTGGATGCCGCGCTGGCCCAGGACGGCGGTGCGCGACAGCTTGTCGAGATCGGCGTGCCGGCCGCCGGCCGAGCTCGCGCTCGGGTCCTCGGCCCCGTCCGCGGGCAGCTCGCGCTTGATGCAGCCGAAGCACAGAAGAGAGAGGAGAAACCAATGGCCGAGTCGGTATCGCATGCTGTTTTTCCCTATCGTTTCGCTCTGCTGTGGCCCAGCGGGCGTCAAATGCCGGGGACGTAGTGGTGCTGGATCGTTTGATAGTGATCGAGCGTCCCCCGTGGCGGCTCGATCCCGTCGGGGAGGGGGAGCTTGCTGAAGCTCTGGAAATAAAGGATGCAGGCGTCCCGCCACCAGCGCGCTTCGTTCTCCTGAACGCCGAGCAGCGCCGCGACGTGCTCGAAGCGCTCGGGATCGACGTGCTCGCGGAGCTCGTTCCATGTGGCCCGCATCGCACGCACGCGCTCCACTCCGGCGTGGTAGCGGTGGCAGAGCTCCTCCCAGAGGGTGCGGCCGGAGCGCAGCCGCTTTTGCCAGGGGACGTGATGGAACCAAAGCAGAAGCTCTTCCGGACAGCGCTCCGGATCGCCCCATAGCTCCGGCAGCGGCGCGTGGTACTGGCCCACGGCGTTGCTGCCGCTCGCGCTGCGGTCGAAGCCGACGCCTTCGGCGTCCGCGCGGTGGTAGTAGACGCTCGTCCAGTCGGCGCGCCCGCCGGTGACCCAGGGCCCCGGGCCATAGTGATGGTCGCGCGCCATCAAGTGGTGCAAGCCAAGCGGGGTCATGTAGTCGACGACGGCCTCCCGCGACCCCAGCATCATCGCCTTGGCCCTCTCGACGAAGCGTGGTTCGTGGGAGAAGGTCATCCGCAGCCAGTCGTCGGCGATGCGCTCGGCGCTCTGATCCGGATCCCAGGCGAGCCGCCCGAACGCAAACCAGTTGGCGGCGGCGAACGGGTGGCCGCACCAGCTGCGGGCCGTGCCGATGTTCGAGACGGCCGCGATCCCGGAGAGGGCGTGCCCGTCGAGGCTGCCGTCCACGACGCGGGACACCGTGGCGCCGGGGCCGCGGGCGTAGGTATCGGCGTCGAGCGTCTCTTTGAAGAGCGGCGCCAGGTACGCCAGGTGCGTCGCAAAGCCGAGGTACTCTTGGGTGATCTGAAACTCGGCGAACAGCGGCGTCTTCGGCATCGCGCCGAACAGCGGATGGAACGGCTCGCGGGGCTGAAAGTCGACCGGGCCATTTTTGACCTGCAGCACCGCGTTCGGGCGAAAGGCGCCGTCCTGTGGGACGAGCTCGTCGTACGCTTGTTTGGCCCGATCGTCGGGCACGTCCGGGTCGTAGACGAACGCGCGCCAGATGACCAGGCCACCCCGCTCGGCGAGCGCGTCGGCGAGCAGGTTGGCGCCGTCGGCGTGGCTCCGGCCATAGTCGTGGGGCCCCGGCTGCCCTTCGGAGTTGGCCTTGACCAGAAAGCCGCCGAAGTCGGGGATGTGATCGTAGATCTCGCGCGCCTTGTCGTTCCACCACGCTCGCACCTTGCCGTCGAGCGGGTCGGCGGTGGGCAGGGCGTCGAGCTCCATGGGCGCGTTGAAGCGCGCGGTGAGGAACACCCGAATGCCGTAGGGGCGGAACACGTCGGCCAGCGCCGCGACCTTGCGGAGCCACGGCGCGGTCAGCACGCGCGCGTTGGCGTTCACGTTGGTGAGCACGGCGGCGTTGAGGCCGATGGAGGCGTTGGCGCGGGCGTAGTCGGTGTAGCGGGGGCCGACGATGTCCGGCAGGTGGTGCCAATCCCAGAGTGAAAAGCCGGCGTAGCCGCGCTCGACCGTGCGGTCGAGGTTGTCCCAGTGGTTGAGCATGCGGTAGCGGAAGCGCGGCGCGCTCGAGCCCCACAGCGCGTCGAGGGGCCGCCCGGTCTGCAGGTGCCGCAACAGCGCGAACGCGCCGTAGAGCACGCCGATGTCACGCTTGGCGGCCAGCACCGCGACGTCCCGGCCAGCGAGCTGCCGGCGCGCCAGCACGTAGCCTTCGGCGCCGGCGCGGGCGAGCTCAACGTCGAGCCCCAGCCGCTCGAGCACGGGCGCGCTCTCCGGGGTGCCTGCGATGAGCGACGCGGTGGTGTCCGGCGCCGTAAGCTCGGGCGCCCTGCCGAGCAGGCCGGATAGGCCCATCGAGAGCTCGCGCGCCGCGCTGACCAGGGTGGCCGACGCCGGCGGCAAGGCGATCGAGCCGAAGAGCGCGCGGGCCTGCGCCGCCAGCTCCTGCCGTGCGATGGGCTCATAGCGGAGCCAGAGCCGGTAGCCGTCTTCGACCGTTTTCCTCACGATGCACGACGCGCTGGGATGCCCTCGATCGCCGGTGGGCGGACGAGGGCGCGCCCCGCTTCACCCTGCTCGAAAAAATGCACGCGCCGCGGGTCGAAATAGAGCGGAAGCGCCTGCTCGGGCTCCAGGCCGGCGAAGGCCTCCAGGTGCGCCACGACTTGAGGATGGCGCTCCGTCGCCAGGTACACGTGCATCCGGTCGCCCAGCGGCTGCACCAACTTCACCGTCGTCGGCAGCACGTTGTCGCCGGTCTCGAAGCGGGCGCGCGGTCCGTCGCTGAGCGCCTCCGGCCGGACGCCGAGCACGACCTCCTGCCCGACGTGCGCCAAGAGGTCGGAGCGCGCCCAGTCCGGCACCGGCAGCTGCGCGCTGCCTTCGTCGAAGACCAGATGGTCGCCGTCCATCGCGAGCCGTCCGTCGAGGAAGTTCATCGGCGGGCTGCCGAGGAACCCGGCCACGAAGCGGTTCACCGGATGGTGGTAGATCTCGAGCGCGCTGGCGCACTGCTGGATGACGCCGTCTTTCATGACCACCACGCGGTCGCCCAGCGTCATCGCCTCTTCTTGATCGTGGGTGACGTACACGGTGGTGCTGCCGAGCTCGAGGTGCAGGCGTTTGATCTCCGCGCGCGTTTCGACGCGCAGCTTGGCGTCGAGGTTGCTGAGCGGCTCGTCGAAGAGAAAACACTTCGGATCCCGCACGATGGCTCGGCCGAGCGCGACGCGCTGCCGCTGGCCGCCAGACAGCTGCTTCGGCTTGCGATCGAGCAGGCGCTCGATCCCGAGCTTCGCGGCGGCGCTGCGCACGGCGCTGTCGATCTGCGCCTTCGGCGTCTTGCGAAGGCTGAGTCCGAAGGCCATGTTTTCGTAGACCGACATGTGCGGGTACAGGGCGTAGCTCTGAAAGACCATCGCGATGTCGCGGTCTTTGGGAGGCACCTCGTTCACCACCCGGCCGCCGATGCTGATGGTGCCGGCGGAGACGTCTTCGAGCCCGGCGATCATGCGCAGGGTCGTCGATTTGCCGCAGCCCGACGGGCCCACCAGCACGATGAACTCGCGATCGTGGATGTTCAGGTTGAAGTCGGCGACGACTTTGACGCCGCCGTCGAAGATCTTATCGACGTGCTGGAGCTCGACACTGGCCATGTTCAGTTTTCTTCCACCCGCGGCCGAAAAGGCTCGGGGAGTGTAACCGGAAACCCGGGTCGGCGGTAACGGCTTTGTGCTATTTGTGGCATCGATACCCTAAGCCGAAAATTGCGGGTTTCGTCGGGTCACCCGCTCGTGCTAGCTTGCCCGCGTGCGGGCCCATTGGACGCTTGCTCCGCGTTAGTCGCGGCGGGCAGAACGACATTCATGGTCGAAAAGTTCCCCTACGGTGCTGCTCCCTTTTGGCTGCTGATCATCGCAGTGAGCTCGTCGCTGCTCTTGGCGATCACGCGCAGTGAGCGCCCGCCCCGCCCAGACCTGGCGATGCTCACCTTTACGGAGGCGCACTACGGCGCCTACGCCAAGGTGCTGCCGGAGTTCGAACGCAAGCACAATGTAAAAGTGCAGCTTCAACTCACGGACTGGCGGGCGCTGCAGAGCCGGCTAAGAAACTCGATGCTGGCCGGCACGGATGTGCCGGACCTCGTCGAGGTGATGGCGGAGGGGACGCTGGGGTTCTTCACGCAAGGCCCACGGGAAGACATTGGCCTGATGGACCTGACCGACAAGGTGCGGGAAGAGGGGCTCGATCGAGATCTGGTCGCGTCGCGCTTCAGCCTGCTCACCACCCGTGGTCGGATCTACGCCTTGCCGCACGACGTGCACCCGATGGTGCTCGCTTACCGGCGGGACCTGGTGGAGGAGCTCGGGATCGACGTCGAACGGCTCGACACCTGGGAAAAATTCGCCGAGGTCGGGCGGCGCATCAGCCGCGACGAAAACGGCGACGGCATCCTCGATCGCTACATGCTGGATCTCCCACAGAACGGCAACTGGGCGATGACGGCCCTGTACCTGCAGCGCGGGGGGCACCTCTTCGACGAACAGGGCCGCGTGGCCTTCGACAACCAGCTGTTGGCGGACCTGTTCGTCTGGTACCTCCGACAAACGATCGGCCAGCAGCGGATCGCGTACGACTGCGGCTTCGGGCAACCGTTCTTCCAGGCGATGAAGGACGGTCTGGTGTTGTTCTTCTTCACGCCGGACTGGCGCAGCTTCTCCTATGAGCACGAGATGCCGAGCCTCAAGGGCAAGCTCGCGCTGATGCCGCTCCCTGCCTGGGAGCCCGGCGGGCGGCGGACCTCGGTCTGGGGCGGGACCGGGCTCTTGATCAGCAAGCGCACCAAGCACCCGGAGCTCGCCTGGGAGCTCGCCAAGTTCCTCTATTTTACGCCGGAGCACCTCGGGCAGCGCTTCCTCGAGACGAACATCATCCCGCCGCTGAAGACCGCGTGGGATCTGCCGGCCTTCCACCAGCCGAACCCCTACTTCTCCAACCAGCCGATCGGGCGGATCTTCGCCGAGCTCGCGCCCGAAACTCCGCCGGTGCACTCCGCGCCGGTCGACTCCGTCGCGCGCATCAAAATCGACGAGGCGTACGCGCGCGTCATCCAGCACTACAAAAAACAGGGGGAAGCGGGCTTGATGGACAAGATCCGGGAAGAGATCGATCGCGCCGCGGCGTACGTGCGCCGCATGGCCAAGCGGGGTGAGGTCCTGGTCGAAGGGGATTGAGGCGCCCATGCAGCAGCTAGACTTGCAACGACCCTCCACGCGCACGCCGCCGCCGGCGCCGCTGCCCGTCGACAGCGCGGCCAAGCGGCGCTCCCGCTCGCCGCTCTATCGCCCCTGGGTGCCGTACGCGTTCGTCGCGCCGTACGTCGTGCTGGCGTCCGTGTTCTTCCTGTACCCGTTCGCCAGCGCCGTGTTGCTCGCCTTCTACCAGACCAACGGCCCGCGCGCGCGGGTGTTCGTGGGGCTCGAGAACTTCCGCTTCTTGTTCACCGACGGCATGTTCTACACGGCGCTGTGGAACACGACCGTGTTCGCCTGCGCGTCGGTGCTCTTGCAGCTGCCGCTCTCGATGGGCCTCGCGCTCCTGCTCAATCAGGGCAACAGCAAGGTGAAGAGCTTTTTTCGGCTGATCCTGTTTTCGCCCAATCTGGTCGGCCAGATCTTCGTCGGGATCTTGTTCTCGGTGCTGTTCACGCCGCGCTACGGGCTGGTCAACCGCACCTTCCAGGCAGTGTTCGACTGGGGGCTCGAGGCGCGCTGGCTCAGCAACCCGAGCCTGGTCATGCCCGCCATCATCCTGACGTCGCTGTGGATTTGGGTCGGGTTCAACATGATCTACTTCTTGGCGGCGCTTCAGTCCGTCGACAAAAGCCTCGAGGAGGCGGCGCGCATCGACGGCGCCACGAGCTGGCAGGTGTTCTGGCACGTGACGCTGCCGTCGATGCGGCACGTGGTGGTGTTCGTGGTCATCATGAGCGTGATCGGCTCCTATCAGCTGTTCGAGCTGCCGCTGGCGCTGCTCTCGCAGAGCAACAGCTTCGGTCCGGACAACTCCGGCCTCACGGTGGTGGGCTACCTGTACGAGATGGCGTTTCGAACGGGCGATCTCGGTTTGGGCTCGGCCGTGGGCTGGGTGGTCTCCTTCATCATTTTCATGATCAGCATCGTCCAGATCCGGCTGGCGAAGCTGTCGGAGGATTGAGGCGGCGATGAACGGCATTCAGCTGTGCTTGCTGGCGCTCCTGCTGGGGTTCGTCATTCTGTACGCGCGCTCGCCGCGGCACCCGAAGCTCGCGCTCCGCTACGCGCGTTGGGTGCTGCTCGGGATCGCCAGCGTGGTGGTGCTCGCGCCGTTCTTCTGGCTCGTCGCCGCCATCTTCAAAGACAAGGCGGTGCTGAACGACTACATCTTCTTGCCGCCCCCGAGCGACTGGTCGGACAAGACGCTGAACCTGAACAACTTCCGGGAGCTGTTCAGCGCCAAGGAGAGCGTGCAGGGGCCGGTCTATTTCTGGGAGCACATCCTGAACTCCACCGTGTACGCGACCGTCGGCACGGTGCTGCAGCTCTTGTTCGCGTCGCTGGTGGGGTACGCGCTCGCCAAGTACCGCTTCAAGGGGCGCACGCCGCTGATGCTGTTCATCCTGGGGTCGATGACGATCCCGGGGGTCCTGCTCTTGCCGCCGCTCTACGATCTGGTCGTCGACCTGGGCATGGTCGACTCGATGCTCGGCGTGATCGTGCCGTGGATGATCAGCGCGCACGGCATCTTCTTGTTCCGCCAGGCGTGCCTGGGGGTGCCGAACGAGATGATCGACGCCGGCCGCATCGACGGCTGCAGCGAATGGCGTATCTACCTGCGGCTGGTCATGCCGCTGGTGCGTCCGATGACCGCGGCCTTCTGCCTGATCAGCTTCCTGGCGCACTGGAACGCCTTCCTCACCCCCAGCGTCATCTTGCACAGCCAGGCCAACCTCACCCTGCCGGTCGTGCTGCAGCTGTACGTGACGCAGTACCAGAACGACTACGGCGTCTTCCTCGCCGGTACGGCCCTGGCGATGCTGCCGCCGGCGATCCTGTTCTTGGCGCTCCAGAAGGAGTTCATCAGCGGCCTGACCTCCGGCGCCGTGAAGGGCTGACGGCAGGTTCGGAGCCGAAGCGGTACGCCACCCGCGGTGGCCCGCTCAATGTAAGCAGCCCATGTAGACCCGGACGGTCCTGACGTAGGCGCGCAGCCCGAGCTCGTTGGCGCGCGCGAGGGTGTGCTTGATCTCGGCCGCCCCTGGCGATCCGCTCGCGGCCACCACGATGAAGTGTCCCGGTGCAAGCTCGGGGTAGCCGTCCGTATGCTCGATGCTCAGATAGGCTCCGTCGTCGGCGCGGCCGCGGGGCACGTAGCAGGGGTACGACCAGCCGTTCTCCTCACAGTCGTTGGCCGACCAGCTCAGCGTGCGCCGCGACTCGTCAGGCCCCAGGTCGCGCAGGTCCACGGAGAGGCCAAGGCGGCGCTCGGCGCGCCGAAGCGCCTGGTCTGCGCCCCCGTAGCTGGCGTTGGTCGAGAGGATCACGATGGCCTTGTCGACCATGAACGGCTCGCCCTCTTCTTCCGCAAAAGCGGGAGCGGCCGCCAAGAGGGCGCCCAGGATCCCGGTGGTGATGAAAGCGCGTTGCATGGCGTGAGGCCCTCGCAAAGGGCGTGCCGCAACGGCGACGGCCGATTTGCGGGTGTGGACCATCGAGGGGTGTGGGCGTGAGACCGCAGCGCGTGGGGCAGGCGACGCAAATGGGTGAACCGAACGTCGCCGTGTGCGCATCGGCGGGGCTCACCGAGCTCGTCGAGGCGATGACGGAGCCCCGATTTTGAAGCGACGGTGCAGAGCCAAACGAAAGTCGGCGCGCCGCCGTGAGAACCCTGCACATCCCATCAAGCCCAAGGCCGGGACCCAAAGCCAAGCATTGCCGTACCGGGTGAACGGCGTCCGCGTCGTGACGAGCGGGGCCTCGCCGACCAGGGCCGAATCGCCCGCCGCGAGCTCTTGGAGCACCTTTCCGGTCGGCGCGATGATCGCGGTGGCCCCGTCACGCGTGGCTCGGATCAGAGCGCGGCGGTGCTCGACAGCCCGGAGCTGGGCCAGGGCGCCGTGGAGCGCTGCGCCCGGAGTGCCTCGGAACCAGCTGTCGCTGGTCAGGTTGACGAGGAGGCGAGGACGGCTTTCGAGCACCGAACGGCGGAATGCCTCCGGCAGCAGGTCCTCGTAGCAGATGGAAACCGCCGCCCGTACCCCGCTGAAGGTGAGCGCCGGCGACCTTCGACCCGCCGAGAAGTGTCCCGCTGCAGGAAAGATGCCCTCGAGAACTCCGGACCAAGGCGCGACTTCACCAACCGCCAAGAGCTGCCGCTTGTCGTACCGCCCTTGAACCTTCCCTGACGCGTCGAACAGAACCGCGGAGTTGTAGAGCGCCGTCGATGGGGCGAAGTTCGAGCCCGCGTGCGTGGCCCGTGCGATGTCCGGCGGGATCGATTCACGAACGACCATGCCCGTAACAAGGGGCGTCTCGAGTCGCTCGCTCGTGATGGACCGCCGTCGATCACGTAGGATCTGATCCCGGGCGAAGCTCTCGAGCTTGGCGACGTCCACCGGGAAGTCGATCGCGGTCTCCGGCCAGATCACCAGGTCCACCGCCTGCTCTCGAATGGCGTCGAGGGTGTCCGAGCGGAGATCTTGGATCGGGTTGTGTTTCGAGGTTCTTCCGCTGTCGGCGTGCACGACGGCGACGCGGAGGCGATCCGACCGAGCCAACTCGACCTCGACGGCACGAACGCGGAGGTGTCCGTGCGTCCAGAGCACGGCAACGCTTGCCACCGCCGCGCCCATCCACCGTGCAGCCGCGCGCACGCGCGCGCGACCGTCGGTTGCCGCGCGGAGCGAGAGGACCGCCATCGCAAGGGCGGCGTTGATCGCGCCGATGATCCCACTCACGAGCAAAGGGCCGCCGAGTTCTGCGAGCTGCACGAATTCGGGGCACGCGACCAACCAGCTCGCCGTGTACCAAGGCAACAGCATCCAGCCGATCCATTCACCAAGCACGAGCGCAAGGGGAAACGCCGCCACGCGCAGCGTGACCGTGGTGGCGGCGGCGGCCACCAGCACGCTGATGAGGGCGGATCGAAGCCCTTGAAACGCGCACAGCACAAACCACATCGACGACGACTGCAACGCGTCGTAGTCACCGGCATGAACCAGCGCGGGGATCAACCAATAGTGCCCCGCCGCGTTGGCGACAAATCCCTGGAGAAGCCCTAGCAGCCCAGCATTCGTCAGCCGTCGCAAAGCCGTGTCGGACCATACCGCGTCGCGCCCAGACAAAACTCGCCCCTGGCTGCGTGCCGAATCAGCGCGCGTGAGCGCAAGCATCAAGGGCACCCAAGCGACGAAAGCGAGCGGCCAGGCACCGGCCGGCGGCGAAGTGAGCGCGCACAGCAGACCGGAAGCGGCGCATAACCAAAGGCTCGCTCGATCGATCCTCATGACGGTTCGGCGGTGGTCATCTTGGTCGTCGGTGTCTCGTGAAGGGCGCTGGGGTGCAGCCCGGCGGCAGGACCGAGCCGCACCCCGCGCGTTTGCTCGAGCAAGCGGCTTACGACGGGAGGTGCTGTTCGATCACGGAACGCCGAGATCGGCGTGGCACTCCTTGCCGATCACGATCCCGTCCCAGGGGACGCACATCCCCTCACCGGTGGCCACCTCACCGCCGGGACACG
>Ga0079224_100004140_pt1 | contig 18594 bp, 14 predicted proteins | sample Stecom2015_FD_80414 | JGI IMG/M metagenome (GOLD analysis project Ga0079224, IMG submission 80414) | Agricultural soil microbial communities from Utah to study Nitrogen management - Steer compost 2015 | ecosystem: Environmental > Terrestrial > Soil > Agricultural land | place: USA: Utah... | reverse complement strand
GGCACCGGGTCCGCCTGGTTCACGACGCCGCGCGCGTCGTTCGAGTGAAAGCCCTTGCCCCAGTTGCCGTAGAGCTCGATGTTGTCCGTTGCGATGTAGGCGATGCCGAGCTTCGGCGAGACACGCGAATCCGTCTCGCTGCCGGCGAAGCTGCCTGCCGTGTTCGCGGTGACGTCGAAGTCGTAGTAGTCGGCGCGCAGGCCGGTCAAGAAGCGCAGCCGGTCGGTCGGCGAGAACGACGCTTCGGCGTACACGCCGAGCGAAGTCTCCTCGATGTCGTTGCTCGCGATGTTCGCGACGAACTGCCCTGCATCGTACTCGTCGAGCCCGACGGGGCCGATGTCGTCGTAACGGAACTCGGCGCCGACGTCGAGCGTGACGTTGCTCCCCTCGACGATCGTGCGGTCGTAACGGCCGCCGGTCGTCGTTCGTTTGTCGAACTGGTTGATCTGGAAATCGTAGGTCGGGTTCGACTGCATGTGCCAGTCGTAGTACTGCAGGTAGCCCGCGGCCCTCCACGAGTCGCCTTCGAGCTGCACGCCGCCGATCCACCGCGACGTGTAGCCTTCGGCCGTCGGGTCGAGCGCGCAGAACGCGTCGGCGCAAACGGCCGTGCCGATCGCGCGCTCGGGGATCTGCTCCGTCGGCCGCCACTCGGCTTCGTATCCGGACAGCGTGAACGACAGCTGACCGAAGCTAGTCTCCTTGACGTACTTGCCCCAGATCGAGACGTGCTCGAGATCCTCCTTGAGCGCCCACGGGCCGTCGTAGTTCTTGTACTCGCCGAACCCGGTCAATGTTGCACCGTCGAGCTCGATACTTCCGCCGCCGGCCAGCCGCTGCCAGCCGTACTCGCCGGACTCGACCGCGGCGTACGGTGCGTCGAACCTGTCGATCGTCGTGATGAACGATGCGCCCGCCATCGAGAAGTCGCCGACGTCGGCGCGGTACGGACCCTTGCGGTAGTCGATGCGATTGACGACCTCGGGGAGCAGCCCGTTCACGTCGAGGTAGCCCTGGCCGTGGCCATGCGAGCGGAAGTTCCACGGCACGCCGTCGACATAGGTCGTGAAGTCCGTGCCGTGATCGAGATTGAAGCCTCTCAAGAAGTACTGATTGGCCTTGCCGCTGCCCGAATGCTGCACGGCGACCATGCCGGGCACGGCCTCGAGGAGCTCGGCCGTTCGCAGCATCGGGCGCACGAGGAGGTCGGCGCCGCCGACCGAGCCCTCGCTAGCCGCTTCGGCGCCGCCGATGAGCTGCGTGCCGCGGCCGAACACGATGACTTCCTCGACCGGCCCTTGCGCGCCGGCGCCCGGCTGCGCCCACGCCGCGGTCGACGACGCCACGGCCACCGCGAGCGGAGCGAGGACGAGGGCAGCGGTCCTGAACCGTACCGTCCGGCAAGTGCTGCGTCGTCGTGCCGGCGGCGTGTCGGTATGGAAATTCATTGTCCGTCGAGCCTCCTGCGGCCCATCAACCCATAGGGAAATGATGGGGGCGCATTTTAGAGGCGCCACGGACGGCGTCAGGTCAATAACGGTTCTTAACCGTTAACTTTTGCGCTTTAACGCTTTGTGCCGCTTGAGCTTTTCGAGCGCTCCTCCCGAGCGGGAAACGCGCAGCGATGCGCGTGTCTACCGCGCCGGTAGGGCCAGCTCCGTCGTCTCGATCGCACCGCGTGACGACGGGCACGGCAGGCAGCGCCGACGCGAACGCGCGTGTAGTACTCGGCAGGCGGCCTGCCAGGCGGAAGCGCCGCTCGTGACGTGCGCCGGCGCTCAGTCGCCGGCGCGTTCTCGCCGTATCGCTTCGCGCAGCACGTCGGCAACGGAAGGTCCGCCCGACGCCGGCGCGCCGCGCGCCGGCCCCGCACCGCCCGGACGTCCGCCCGGGGCGCGACCGGTCGTCGCGAGGTCGAGCGGCGTCCTGCCGTAGGCGTCCTCGATCGTCGGATCGGCGCCGCGTGCGAGCAGGTGCCCGGCGACGAGTGCCCAGCCGTTCTCGGCGGCGGCATGTAGCGCCGTCTTGCCCTCGTTGTCCGCGCCGGGGATGTACGAATCCTGCATCGCCGTGTTCGTATGACTGTCGAGAACCCGTGCGTTGATGTCCGCGCCGGCGTCGAGCAGCAGATCGATCGTCTTGATCGCGTCGGCCTGCACTTCCGGCCCCGCACCGCCGCGGCCGCCGCCGGCGCGCACCGTGCCAGACATGCCCGCCGCGGCCATCAGCGGCGTGATCTTGAACACGTTCGCGAGATCGACCTCGGCGCCGTGGGCGAGCAGAAGCTCGATGGCCTCGTGATCGTGACTCAGCGTCGCGACCATCAGCGGGCCGGTCCCGCCGCGCATCATGTAGTCCGCGAAGCGGCCGCGGCCAGGGCCGTTGGGCCGCATGCGCGTGAGCTCATGGTTGACGTCTACGCCCATGTCGAGCAAGCGGCGCGCGACATCGAGCGCACCGAAATTGTTCTCAGGGCTCGGCACGGCGTCGAATCCGCCGCCGCCGAATCCGCTGCCGCCCCGGAACGAATTCATGTCGATCGCCATGTAGATCGGCGTGCGCCCGTACATGTCCCAGACGTCGACCTTCGCGCCCCGGTCGATCAGGTACATTGCGATGTCGAAGTGTTTCGTATCGATCGCGTTGATCAGCGGCGTGATGCCGTCCGGGTTCGGACGGTCGAGACTCGCGCCGGCCTCCACGAGCGAAACGACGCAGCGGTAGCAGCCCGAGCGCGTCGCATAGAGCAGGGCGGTCAGTCCGCCGGTCTGGCGAAACTGCGCGCGCGGCTCCGACGTCATTTGCCGCGGCCAGTCGTCGTGCGCGGCGCGCCGGTCGAGGTCGGCGTCCGCGCCGTTCGCGAGCAGGAGATCGACGAGCGCCGGATGGTTCTCGCCGGCGGCCCACATCAGCGCATTCTGGTTTCGGAACGTCTCGACCGCATTGACGTCGGCACCGTGCTCGATCAGGAGCTCGGCGATCTCGAGCAGGCCGAGCGCCGAAGCGAGCATCAGCGCCGTCTGGTTGTCCTGGTTCGGAGAGTCCGGATCGGCTCCGGCATCGAGCAGCATGCGCACCAGCTCAAGATCGCCGAGCTTGACGGCCTCCGTCAACGGCGTCGAGCCGTAGCGGTTCGTCACGTCGGCCGTAGCGCCCGCGTCGAGCAGGGCGCGAACCATCTCGTGGTCGACTGAGTAAACGGCCCAGTGCAGCGCCGTGGAGCCGTCGGGCTCGGTCTGATCGACGTCGATGTCGGGCGACGTGATCGCGGCCAGCACGACGTCGCGCTTGCCTTCGCGCACGTACTTCGCGAGCGACTGCTGCGCGAGCGCCGTGCCCGCGAGCGCCGTCGAGGCGGCCGCAAGCGTTGCGAGCGCGGTCAGCTTCCAGCGTTTCATGCGGCTCTCCCCAACGGTCGGCCGGAATGGCTCGGCGGCCGCGTCAAACGACGTTGCCGCCGAAATTCGTGTAGTGCGCCCATAGCCCCTTCGCGACGTCGTAGAGGAATCGGTATGGATCCTCGAACGACCGGTCGACCTCGTCGAGGACGCCGGCCTCGAGCAGGTCCTCGGCGCTGCGCCCGGCGTTCACGAGCGCCGCCGTCCGCTCGTACAGATGCCACATCATGTCTCGCTCCGCCTGGAGCTCCGCACGCGACATGACGGGACCGTACGCCGGGACGATCAGCGTGTCGCTCCCGGCGAGCTCGAGCAGATCGTCGAGCGCGTCGACGCGTCCGCCGAGCCAGCCGCCGGCATACCAGTCATGGGACGGATCGCGCAGCGGCGACGCGACGTCGCCGACGGCCAGCACGTTCGAGTCGCGGAAGAAGACGTAGATGTCTCCGCGCGTATGGGCTTCGAGGAGATAGCCGCACTCGATGCTTTCCGCGCCGGCGGTGAGCTCGTCCTTGTCGCGGAACGTCTCGGTCGGCCGCCCGTCCGGCGGCAGCGCCGGCACCCAGCGGTCCTCCGCCGGAACGTAGTAATCCGACGAGAGCCACTGCCGCGTGATCTCGTGCGCGCGGATCTTCGCGCCCGCGGCGCCGAAATGCGCGTTTCCGCCGGTTTGATCGCCGTGATAGTGCGTGTTGATGACCGTGTGGACGGCAGCCCCGTCGAGCCGCTCCTCGAGCTCGCGTGTGAACGACGCTGCACCCGAGTCGACGAGCACGATGCCGCCTTCGGCGGACAGGGCGAGCACGTTGCCCGGGACGCCGCCGATCAGCACGAGCTTGTCCGATAGCGCGCGCGCCGCCGGCGCCGCCTGCGCACCCGCCGGCCCGCTGAAAACGCCGAGCATCGGAACGCTCGCGAGCGCCGCGAGGCGTTCGAGCCCCGCGCCGAGAAACCGCCGGCGCCCGAACTTGCGCGAATCCCGCATCCTGTGCTCTCCCGCTCGGCTCAAACCTCGGACAGGACGCCCGTGCTGTCGCCGAAGCTTTCCTGCGGGATCCCGAGCTTTTCGAGGATCGTCAGGTGCAGGTTCGCGAGCGGCGTGCGCTCCGGCAGCGCGACATTCTTGCCGCCGACATGCGCGCCGTTCGCGCCGCCGACGAGAATCTCCGGCACCGGGTAGTTGTCGTGCGCGTTGCTGTTGCCCATGTTCGAGCCGTACAGGAACAGCGAGTGGTCGAGGATGCTGCCGTCGCCGTCCGGCGTCGCGGCGAGCTTCTGCACGAACTCCGCAAAGCGCTCGAGGTGATAGCGCTGGATCACGATCAGCTTCTCGATGCGGTCGCGCTGGTTGCTGTGATGGCTGACCGGATGGAAGCTGTCCGGCACGTTGACGTGGTTGTACGTTCGGTCCGTGCCCTCGGCGACCATGACGTACGACGCGACGCGCGTGAGGTCCGCCTGAAAGCTAAGCGCGATCAGGTCGAACATGATCTTGACCTGCGCATCGAAGTCGTCGAGCACTCCGACCGGCGCGTCGGGGACGTCCACGCCGCTCAGATCGCGTTGACCCGCCATCGTGACGCGGCGCTCGATCTCGCGGACGGTGTCGAGGTAGTCGGACAGCCGCGCCTGATCTCCAGGGCCGAGTCGTCTTTGCAACGACTTCGTGCGGTCAGCGATCATGTCGAGGATGCTCGCGTTCTTGCGCAGCAACGCGTCGCGCTCGGCCGCCGTGTCGCCTTCGCCCATCAGCTGGATGAACACCTTGCGCGGATTGAACTCCATCGGCAGCGGCTTGTTCGGCGCGGCATACGACGTCGTCACCGAGTAGAAGCCGCCGTTGCCGGCCGCCACCTGAATCGTCGTCTCGGACGAGACTTCGAGAGAGGGCAGGGCAGTCTCCTGACCGAGCTGCTGGGCAATGAGCTGATCGAGCGTCACGGCGAGGTTCGGTGTCCTCGAGCTCGTGTCCGGCCGCACGCACGAGAGCCACGTCGCAGGATTCAGCGTGTGCACGGAGCCGGCGGCGGCATCGTTCACGAGGTTCTCGAACGTTGTGACGTAGGACTTCAGCGCTTCGAGCGGCTTCAGGATATGTCCGAGCTCGAAGCTCTCGCCGGATCCGCTCGAGCTCCATGCATCGACCTCCTTGCCGAACGGCGTGTTGTTCATGATCGCGCCGTGCGGAATGTAGAAGAAGCCCGCGCGCGTCTTCGGGTTCGCGGCGGTCTGCGCCAGCGCGGTGCCGGCCGGCACCATCGCGTCGAGAAACGGCAGGGCGACGGCCGCCGCGCCGCCGCGCAGCAGCGTGCGCCGAGACAGATGCTTCTTGGTCAGGAAAGTCGGCATGGTGTCTCTCCGTTATCGCAGGCCTTCCGATGCGGCGTCCGCGAGCCGTTCGTTCGTCGATTCTTCCGGCCCCTGCCGCCTGAACGCGTCGCTGTTGACGATGCCGGTGACGAGAGAGGCCAACGTGTAGCCGTCGTCGGCGGCAGCGTGCACGATTTCTCTGACCTGCGGCATGTCGAAATACTCGATCTCGCGATTCAGCGCGTACATCATGAGCCGCTTCGTGATCGTCGTCGGAAGCTGATCCCGCCGGCTCAGCAGGTAGTTCCGCAAATCGATCGGGCCGTCGATCCTGAGGCCGCTCGACAGCTCGGTGCTCGCATCGATCGGCGCGCGGGCCTGCACGTCCTCGTCGCGCCAGCGCCCGGTCACGTCGAAGTTCTCGAGCGCGAGCCCGGGGGGATCGATGATGCCGTGGCACCCGCGGCAGTTCGGGCTCGTCCGATGCTTCTCGAGCCTGGCACGAACCGTCGTCGGGACCTCGCCTTCCTGGATCGACAGATCCGTGACGACGTCCGGCGGCGGCGGCGCCGGCGGCGTGCCGAGGATGCGCTCGAGTATCCACGCGCCGCGCAGCACCGGGGACGTGCGATCGCCGTAGGACGTGCGCAGGAGCACGGCGCCCTTGCCGAGCAGGCCCCAGCGACGCTCGTCGTCGAGCGTCACGCGGCGAAACTGCGGGCCGTAGACGCCGGGTATCTCGTAGTGGCGCGCGAGCGCCTCGTTCACGAACGTGTAGTCGGCCGTGAGGAGATCGTGCACGCCGCGGTTTTCGAGCAGAACGCTCGCGAGGAACATTCTGATCTCGGTCTCGAAATACTTGCGCATCGAGTCGTTGAACCCGCGCTCCGTCGGCACGACCTGCTCGAGCTCGTCGAGGTTCAGCCACGCGAGCGCGAAGTTGTCGATCAGCGCCATCGCACGGTTGTCGGCGAGCATGCGCCGGATCTGCTTCTCGATCACGGCGGGCTTCGCAAGCTCGCCGGCGGCCGCGAGCTCGATCAGCTCCTCGTCGGGCCCCCGGCTCCACAGGAAGAACGCGACGCGCGTCGCGAGCTCGAGATCGGAGAGCAGACGCGGCTCTTCAGTCGGCGGCGCGGTTTCGATCGCACGGTAGAGAAAATCCGGGCTCGAAAGTATCGCGGTCACGAGCTCGAGCACGCCGGAATCGAAGCCGCCTTCCTCGGCGCGGCCGACTTCGTAGAACGGCATCAGCCAGTCGAGATCCGCTTGCGTCACGGGGCGACGGAATGCCTTCGTCGCGAGATTCGATGCAATGCGCTCCGCGCACGCGCGCTCGTCGGCTGGGGTTTCGGGCCGGCAGACGTAGATCTTCTCGCGGCTCGTGCTGAGCGAGAGCCCTTCGGGCGCGAACGGGCCTTCGACCTCTACGCCGAGCCCGACGCGCGGCATGCGTGACAGCCGCCCGCCGCCGTTGATGTCGTTGCTGAGCGCCCACGAGCGCTCGATGAAGGTCACGATGATCTCGTGCTCGCCCGTCTCGACCCGAGCGGGAATCCCCGCGAGCTTCGCGAGGATCGCGGCACGGCCCTCCGGCCCGTCCCGATCGGCGAGCTCGAGATCCTCGGGGCCGCCGATATCGACGCGCGCGGCTTCGACGCCGTCGACGAGCAGCACGAGCGTCGCCGACGTCTCCATGCCCCGCGGATAAAGGCCTGCATCGATATCGAGGATGCTGAAACGATACTCGCCGTCCGCCGGGAAGACGTGCGTGAAACGCATCCCGCCTCGCGTTCCGAGCGGGAACCCGTCGATGTGACTCGTCTCGTCGCCGCGGGAGTAGGGGTAGAACACCTTTGCGAGCTTGGGCACCGGCGCGCCGACGGCGCGCGACGCCGCAAGCCGCGCCGCGGACATGTATTGCTCGAGGAACGAGGGCGACGACACGAGCGCGTTCGCGATGTTGTCGAAGCCTTCCACCTCGATCTCTCTCGGCAGAATCTGCTCCGGATCGATGTCGACGCCGATGAGCGTCTCGACCGACGCGGCAAATTCGTTGCGGTTCAGGCGCTGGACGGGCACGTGACCGACACGCCGCTCCTCGACGCTCGAGTCGATCTCCGTTTCGAGATAGGCGACGAGCGCATCGACGTCGGCTTGAGCGGGTTGCGGCGCGCCGGCTGGCGGCATGAGCCGGCCGCGCAGCTTGCCTACGGCCGCCTCCCAGAGTTTCTGGTCGGCCCCGACGTTTTCGAGATCGAGGTCCTCGAACGCAAAATCAGCAGCTAAATCTAGAGGGTTATGACAATCTGTGCAGAACGTTTCGAGAAAAGCCGAGTGCTCTTCGACGGACGGTGTGCCGGCCCCGCTGCCGCAGGCGCCTTGGAGCGCGAACGCGAGCCCGGCCGCAGCCAGCTTGAGGACCGCAGCCGACCGAGCCTTGCTCTTCTGCATGAAAGGCCTACCCCCTCGGTCTTCTCGCGCCCATTTTCCGCGACTCAGGGGGAGCACACAGTATTCATTTAACAAGAATTGCAAAGTTCGACGATATGGAAGGCCGGCGGGCGCGTCGGTCACACGGTGCGCAGCGCCCGAAGCGGGTCCGCGTTCGCGGCGTGCCGGGCGGGAATCACGCACGCGAGCATTGCGACGGCCGTCAGCAGCAGGGCCACCGCGGCGATCGTCACCGGATCCATCGGCGTCACGCCGTAGAGCTGGTTCGCGATCAGGCGGGTCAACCCGAATGCGGCAGCGACGCCGATCGCGAGACCGGCCAGCGTGACGACGAAGCCCTCCCGCAGGACCAGCCGGATCATGTCCGATTGTCCGGCGCCGAGCGCTGCGCGTATGCCGAGCTCGTGCGCGCGCTGCTCGACCGCGTAAGCGATCACGGCATAGATGCCGACGGTCGCGAGGAAGACGGCGAGGCCGGAGAAGAGCCCGAGAAGGCGCAGCCAAAAGCGTTCGTTCGCGGCCGACTCCGAGAGACGATCGCGCATCGGAATCATGTTGTCGACGGCCACCGACGCATCCGTGTCCGCGACGGCCCGACGGACCGCATTGGCGAGCGCGGCCGGATCGCCGTCGGCGCGGATCGCGAAATCCTTTCGCGCATGGACATAGAACGGACCCGTTCCGGCGTAGTCCCAGAGGTGCTGTCGATAGGGCACATACATCATCGGCAGCGGATCGTCCCGCTGGCGCGTCCGGGTGTCGGAGACGATGCCGACGATCTCGCGCGGCCGGTCATCGGCGAGGCTCGGATTCCCGCGGTTCAGCTGGACCTCGACGACTTGGCCTAGCGGGTCGGTGTCCGGGAAGAACTGCCGGGCCAGCGTTTCGTTGATGACGACGACGGCGGGAGCCGCTTCGCCGTCCGCGCGGGTGAACACCCGACCCTGCAGGAGGTCGACGCCCATCGTCTGGAAGTACTCCTCGCTGACCTCGACGTATTGCGCGAAGCGGCCTCCGTCGCCGGATTCTCCGGCGTCGCCGACGACTCGGAACGGCAGAATGACGGACGGCCTCGGCGGCAGCGCCGACACGAAGCCGACCGAGCGCACGCCGGGCAAGGATTGCACTCTCGCCGCAAGCGCCTCATAGAAGCTCACGACCTGCGGGGTCACGCTGAAGTGCGCCACATTGTGCCGAGTTCGGTAGCGTTCGAGCCCGGATAGATTGATCTCCATCGTCAGGAGGTTGTCCGGCCGGAATCCCATGTCGACGCGCATTACCCGGGCGTACGTGTTGATCATCAATCCCGCGCCGACGAGCAGGACGAGCGCGAGGGCAACCTCCATGACGATCAGCGCGCGGCGCAAGCCGAGGCGAACGCCGCTTCCGCCGCCGCGCGCCGACTGCTTGAGGGCGTCCTGCAGATCGGGCCGCGAGACCCGGAATGCCGGGGCCAGCCCTGCCGCGATGCCCGTCAGCACGGACACGCCCAACGCGAACAGCAGGACGGCGGGACGAATCGTGATGTCGTCGGAAGGCGGATAGAATCCGGGCGCCAGCGTGACGAACAACCATACGCCGACATAGGCGATGACGATCCCGAGTCCGCCGCCGAGCACGGCGAGGAGGACGTTCTCGGTCACGAGCTGGCGGATCAGGCGCCAGCGGCCGGCTCCGAGGGCCGCGCGCGTCGCGATCTCCGACTGGCGCGTGACGCTGCGGCTAAGCTGCAGATTCGCGACGTTGACCGCGGCGATGAGCAGCACGAAAGCGACCGCGCCGAGCAGCAGGTACAGCGTGGCTTTGTAGTCCTCCGTCACGGTGTCGTGGAGCGGCTCGAGCCGTATGCGCCAGTCCCCGGCGTCTTCGCCGCCCGGTAGAGTGGCCTCGACGCGCTTCGCGATCGCATCGAGCTCCGCCTCGGCCGCCGCGTAGTCGACCCCGGGCGCGAGACGCGCGAGCGTCTGCGGCCGTGCGCCCGGTATACGGGCAACGTTGAACGCGAACCACCCGTCGACGTCGGCCATCGCCGGGTGGACCCAGAAATCGGGCGGCATGACGCCGATCACCGTCCGGCCCCATGCCGCGTCCCAGCCGGGAACCGTCTTGCCGACGACGTCGGCGTCGCCGCCGAAGTGGCTCTGCCAGAGACCGTAGCTGATGACGAGCGTCTCGGCCGTATCGCCTTCGACGGTCGCCTCGTCGAGGCGATACCACCGGCCGATCACCGGCTCGACGCCCAGTATGGACAGCGTGCTCAACGAGATGCCGCCGAGGCTGATCCGCGTTGCGCCGGCGGGACCGCTCACGGAGACGTCGACGCCGCCGGTGATACCGGCGCCGACGCGGGTCACGGCTTGGCTCGATTCGCGCCACGCGGCGTGCACCTCGACGGCGGGCGAGCGGATACGGCCGTCCCGCTGGTTCACTTCCTGAACCCAGACGAGCTGCTCGGGGTTCGGAAACGGCAGCGGCCGCAGGACGATCGAATGCAGGACGGTGAAGATCGCGGTCGTCGCGCCGATGCCGAGCGCGAGAGTCAACACCGCAGCGAGCGCGAAGCCCCGGCTCTTGCGGAGCAGCTTCCACCCCCAGCGGAAGTCTTGGCGGAACTCGGTGAGCAACGAGCGACTCCCGCCCCCTGCGATCGCTTCCCGAGCTCGCGGCGGATCGGCCGGATCAGCGGCCGCCATGGCGGGGGACCGGAGCTAAAACGATGGCGGCATCGAGATCATACCTGACCCCGATGATTCTCGTGGACGATTTGCGAAGCGAGCTTCCCGGTCAACGCGGCTGAGCGCCCCGTGCCTCCTCGATCCACGCTTCCCAGCGCGCGTAGTCTCGCGGTCCGAAATCGGCGCCGCTGATCGTCTTCAGGATCTCGTAGGCCGGTTCGTGATTGTTCGGCTTCTGCAGGCGCAGCAGCCGCATCAGACCGGGCGCGGCCGCGAGGATGTCGTCGCGGTACTCCGGACGGTGGGCCAGGGCGGCGATCAGCTCCGCCGCCTTGTTGCGACAGGCGCTGTCTGGATCGTCGATACGCTTTGCGAGCGGAGCGAACGGAATCTCTATGTCGTCGTCCCGCTCGGCGATTGCGGCGAGCACACGCATGACGTTGTTGCGAACACCGCCGACAGGATCTTCGAGGGAGGGCACGAGGTCGAGCACGAGTTGCTCGGCATCGTCGAGATGGGCGAGCACGAACGCGGCGTTCGCGCGCTTGCGCGGGTCGGCGTCGTTCCTCAGCACCCGCACGAGCGCATCGTGATGCTCGCGAGCGCCGCGATCGAATCGCGAAAGAAAAGGTGCGAGCGCCGGATGCGTGAACTCCCAGATGCAGTGATGTGCGGGGCACTCGCCGACGGTCGGCTCGATCTGCCTCGTCCGGGCGAGCTCGAACGCAGTGTCCTGGTATTCCTGCCATGCGTCGAGGAGGCCGCCGGGATCCGGAATCGAGCCCGTGGGCTCGGGAGCGAACGACAAGCGCGCGGCCGCATCGGCGGGATCGACGAGTTCGATGGACACGTCGATCAGGTTCTCGCCGTCGGCGAAGGTCGTCGTGATCCCGAGCTGCGCGTAGGCGAAGTCCCCGAGCGCGACGATCGAGCCCATGAGCTGCGGATAGAGCCGGGTCACCGCTTCCTCGTCCCTGGCGTCGATGGCCTTGGCGAGGTCGCGGATCATCGGCTCGTAGCTCCGAACGAGGTCTCGGGGATCGAGCTGCGTCGTACGGTAGACATCGATGCCTCTGATCCGGCTCGTCGGCTCGTCGGCCGCGGCGATCGGGCCATGCAGCACGCCGGCGGCGATCCCCACCGCCGCAGCGATCCGCAGGCCGCGCTCGAGGCAGCGCCGCCGCCTCGTGCCTTCGCTTCGCATCGGCTCCTTCATCTTCGCCTCCCGAGTGGCCGTATAGTTTCTGCATTGCAATATGGTATTATCGTGAGACGATAATTTCACTGCCGCAGTCCGTCAAGGGGAAAAGACGATGAGCAGCATAATTTCGGTGTCCGCCGCGCCTCCGCGGCGCTTGAGCACGGTGCTCGCGGTGATGTGCTCCGCTTTGATCATTGTCCATGTCGGATTGTCCATCGCGATTCCGGCCCTGATGCCCACGGTGATGACCGAAGGATTGGGCCTGTCCGCTCCGGCCGACGGGTTCACGATGGGTCAACGCATCATCATCGTCATCACGAGCCTCGTGCCGACCGTGTTCGCGGTCTACGCATTGCTATGCGCGCGGCGCTGCTTCCGGAGCTTCGTCCAAGGCGAATACTTCACGCCCGCGGTCGTCGGAAGCCTCAGGGGAGTCGCGGGCGGCATCGTGCTGTGGGTGCTTGCGGGGTGGCTGACGACGCCGTTGTCGAACCTGTTGCTGACGCTCGGCGAGGAGGAGGTGCACGTGAGCGTCCGCTTCAGCACGAGCGGCGCGCTGACGCTGCTGTTCGCCGGCATCATCTGGCAGATCGCACACATCATGACGCGCGCGGCCGCCCTCGCCGAAGAGAACGCACAGTTCGTGTAGGGAGCGCAGCATGCCGATCGTCGTCAAACTCGATGTCGTGCTCGCCGAGCGGAAGGTGAAATCCAAGGAGCTGGCCCGGCACGTCGGAATCACAGAAGCGAACATGTCCCTGCTGAAGCAGGGCAAGGTCAAAGGCGTTCGCTTCGATACGCTCGAGAAAATCTGCGAGTACCTGGGCTGTCAGCCCGGCGATATTCTGAGCTACGAGCCTTCCGCCAAGTCCGAAAGTACGAAGGCGGTGCGGCGCGCATGACGGCCGTAACCCGATGAGCGCGTTCAGGCGCTGCCTGCTGCGCTGGCCGTCATCTTCTGCGGAAGGAGCACGCGAGCCATGATCAGCCCGCCCTCGAACAGCAAGTACATCGGCACAGCCATCAGAACTTGCGAGAGCACGTCTTGCGGCGTCAGCAACATGCCGGCGACGAACGCTCCGACGAGCGCGTACGGACGCGACCGGCGCAGCATCTGCCCGTCGACCAGACCGACGGCGATCAGCAGCACGGTAGCGACCGGCACCTCGAACGAGACGCCGAACGCCGCGAATAGCGTGAGCACGAATCCCAGATACTCGCCGATGTCCGTCATCATCGTGACGGACTCGGGCGTCGTCGAAACGAAGAACGCGAACATCAGCGGAAACACGGCGTAGTACGCGAACGCGACGCCGAGGTAGAACAAGACGATGCTCGCAGCCAGCAGCGGGAGCGCGAGGCGCTTCTCGCGACGATAGAGACCGGGGGCCACGAAGGCCCAGACCTGGTAGAGGACGGCCGGCATCGCAAGGAAAAGCGCGACGAAAAAAGTCGTCTTGAACGGCGTGATGAACGGGCTGCCCGGCCGAATTGCGATCATGGTCCCCGGCAACACGGCCGTCAGAGGGCGCGCGACGATCGTGAAGATTTCCTGCGCGAACGGCGCAAGGCAGACGAACGCAACCGCGACGGCCAGCACGGCCTTCAGGATCCTCGACCGCAGCTCGACGAGATGAGAGATCAGCGTGCCTTCGGCGAGCACTTCGGGCTCGTCATTTCGAGCTCTTGCCATCACGGCTCCGTCGCTCCTCGTCGCGGCCGCTTCCGCGGTCGTCGCTCGACCGGTCGATTGCGCTCATCTCGCGCTCGAGGAGATAGCGCAGCTCGTTCGTCGTGCGTCGCGCGCGCCCGATCCAGCGACCGACCTCACGGGCGGCGCGGGGCAGCCGCGAGGGCCCGAGAACGAGCAGCCCGATAACGAAGACCACGGCGAGCTCCGGAAACGACACGGGTGCGCCTCGCCCGGGTCAGACCCGGCTCTCGACGTCGGAGCTTTCGGCTCGCTCGGAAGGATCGCCATCGGCTCTTTTGCCGAGCGCCGGCCGCACCTCTTCCATCGAGCCCGCGGCGGAGCGAGACGGATCGGCGTCGCCGCTCTCCATGGCCTTGCGGAACCCCTTGATCGCACCGCCGAGATCGCTGCCGACCGTCTTTAACCGGCTCGTGCCGAAGATCAAGACGGCGATGACGAAGATGATCAAGAGTTGCCAGATGCTGATTCCACCGATGCCCATTGCAGCGCCCTCCCGTCACTGACGGACCGGTTGCGGATCGAGCCGCGGAACGGCGGCATACATCGTCGCCGCGCACCCGAGCAGCAGGAGGCCGCCGACGATGAAGGGACGTCGCGCCACCTGCGGGGGCGCGGCCGACTGACAAGCGGCATGCAGCCGCCGAGCCCGCTCCTCGAGCGATGCCGGCATCTCGGGCGCGTCGGTCCGAAAGCTCGCCGCCAGCTCGCTCGCGAGGCACTGGCGGGCGCATTCCGGGCAGCGGGAGAGATGGGCCTCGAGCTCCGTCGTCTCTGCAGGGCCGAGCTCCGTAAGCTGACGCTCGTCGAGCAACCGGAAAACGTCGTCGCACTTCATCGTCATTCTCCCTGGACGGCGCAGATCGGCCGTACACACTTCTCTTCCTCGAGGTACCTCGCGAGGCTCGCTCGCGCCCGGTACAGGCGCGAGCTCAAAGCCGCCTTGTCGATTTGCGCAATTCGGGCGATGTCGCCGAGCTCGTGGCCCTCGGCGCGGAGCAGCAGGAGCATCTGTTGCGACGCGTCGAGCCTCGCCCACGCACGCACGAGCGCGGATTCGGATTGCGACTGAGCGGCGAGATCCTCCGGATCCGACGCATCGGCGCTGGTCTCGGCGTCCGGCTCGAGACCGGCGCCGGCTATGACCGGTGAACGCATGCGATGCCGCCGGGTATCGACGAACCGGTTGTACAGGACCCGCAGCAGCCAGCGCCGGCAATCCCCGTCCGTCGCAAACTCGGGCGCCTTGCGCAGCGCCTGCTCGCAAACGTCCTGCGTGAGGTCTTCGGCATCGGTACGGTTGCCGGTCAGGCGGTACGCGACGCGGAAGACGTACCGCACGTCGGCTACCAGACTCGGTTCGTCGCGTTGTGTCGTCACCTTGGATACGAATCCCACCGAACTCTCGTCGCTATAACGTCCGGGGCGCTCGAATCTCGCGGCACGGCTCGATCAGGGTTGCCCCGAGCAATCCTTAGTGTGTTCTACGTGCCACTACCCAGCATTGTGGCCGCAGTTGCGCGCGGTTGAGTGTGGTGGTAATACACTACCCTCCGGCGCGACAAGGGAGGGGAACGTGCCGGCGCCTTACACAGCCATGTTTGCACCGTGGCGGGTCGTGGGCGCGTGGATCTCGGCGAGACGTCGGTTTGCCGGCGTCCAGGGCCGCGCGGGCAGGGAGCGAGCGCGGAGTGAGGGGAGAGCGCCTGGGCGTGCCTGCTGTGCAGCTCCGCTCGAGCGCGAAGACGAGGGGGAGACATGAACACTCACCTGCCGCGGCATACCCGGCATCACGTCAGGCGTGCCCGCTACGACCGCCGGTCGATCGAGACCACCCGATCTTTACATTGCATTCCGAGCTTTCGAGCATGCGCGCTCGCCGTCGCTGCCGCGCTGACCGGCGGCACGGTCCTTGCTCAGGACACCGGTCCGGTCGAGGAGGTCACGGTCACCGGGTCGCGCCTCTCGACTTCGGGGGTGAACACGCCGACGCCGGTGACGGCCGTCACCTCGGACGACCTGCAAGCGATGGCGCCGGGCACGTTCATCGACGCACTGAAGCAGCTGCCGCAGTTCTATAACACCATCACGACGCAACAAGCGGTCGGCGGCTCGGTCGCGGCCGGCGGCAGCAACGTCAACCTGCGCGGCGCCGGTGCGCAGCGGACGCTCGTGCTGATGGATGGGCGCCGCCTCGGTCCGGCCAACAAGTTCGGCACGGTCGACATCGGCATCATCCCCGAAGCGCTCGTCAGGAGCGTCGAGGCGGTCACCGGCGGCGCGTCGGCGGCGTACGGCGCCGACGCGGTGACGGGCGTCGTGAACTTTCGTCTCGATACGGGCTTCGAGGGCGTCAAGTACTCGGCGCAGATCGGGACCACGACGTACGGCGACGGCGACAACTACAGGCTGAGCGTCGCGTACGGCACGAGCGTCGGGCGTCGCGGGCACATCATCGTTTCAGGAGAGTACTTCGAGAACAAGGGCATCGAGTCCTTGGAATCGCTGCAGGACCGCAGTGACTTCTTCGATCTCAAGGCGCTCGTCACGAACCCGGACCCGAACGGGCCGACCTTCCTGCGAGAGCGGTTCGTGAGCCCGACGAACTACACGGCCGGCGGCCTCATCCTCGAGCCGGGTTCGGCGCTCGATTTCACCGAGTTCCTGCCCGACGGCTCCGGCAATACCCGGCCGCTGCCCTTCAGCGGCATCGGCCAGCTGCGCGGCGGCTGCAATTGCCAGGCGCGCCCGACGCTGGAGTTCGGCGTCGACTCCGACACTCAGATCGATACGCCCGCCGATCGCGCGAGCCTGTTCGCGCACTACGAGCTCGATCTGGACGGTCGCAACAGCGTCTTCTTCGAGACGCTACTCGCCGACAACTTCACGGACCCGAACTGGCAAACCGCCGCGCTGCTCGGCACGTGGCAGGCACGGGTCTTCGCCGACAATCCCTTCCTGCCCGAGGAGATTCGCCAGACGATGCTCGATGAAGGGCGCGAATCCGTCGGCTTCGGCATCTTCACGCCGAATACGCCGGGGAATCCTTTCTCCGGGGCGCGGCTGCAGGGCGAGAACCGCTATCTCCAGTTCACGACGGGTTTCAGTCACGCGCTGTCGGACAGCTTCCTCGCCGGCGGCTGGACGCTCGATGCATACGCGCAGTACGCGCAGAACGCACAAAGGACGATCATTCCTGGCGGCATGCGCACGGACCGGTTGTTCCTCGCCATGGACGCGGTTACCGGGCCCGATGGCGAGCCGGTGTGCCGCGTGACGCTGTTCAACCCGGGCATCTTCGACAAATGCGTGCCCATCAACCTGTTCGGCGGCGTCGACGCGGTCACGCCGGCCGCGGCGGCGTACGTGACCGACGACGGCAAGGTCGCCCGCGGAAGGACGACGGAGCAGGTCGCGGAAGTGACGGTGACGGGCGACCTCACGCGCGGCGGCGACGTGGTCGGCCCAATCTCGGCCGCTTTCGGCCTCTCGTGGCGGCAGCAGGACCTGGGCGTGAGCACGCCGGATCCGTGCGACGAGTTTCCGTGCACGGTCGATAACGTTCGGCTGAGCGATCTCGGCCTGATGTCGCCGGAGCTGCGCGGAATCCTGCCGGAGTTCAACGCCCTCGGGCAGCCGAATCCGGACGGCATTCCGGGCCTTCGGCACGTGCCGAACGGCTTCGCCGGCGATGCGAATTCGAGCACGGTGCTCTTCTCGAGCCAGCGGGACGTCTCGGGCGGATTCAGCGTGCGGGAAGCGTTCTTCGAGTTCCGCATTCCGCTGTTTAACGACCGGCTGAATCTCGACAATGCGTACCGCTTCGCGAGCTACACCGGTGCCGGCGACGAGCCGGCGTGGAAGAGCGGCATCTCGTACCAGGTCACCGACCAGCTCAGGATTCGCGCGACGCGGTCGCAGGACGTCCGGGCACCGACCCTGCGGGAGCGTTTCGAGTCGCAGCGCGGCGGCGCGAACGTACGTGACCCGGAGAACAACAACGCCTCGGTTCTCACGGCGTCTTTCTCGGGCGGTAACCCGAACGTCGGTCTGGAGACGGCGGCGACGAACACGGTGGGCATCGTGTACCAGCCGCTCGATCGGTTCTCGATGACGGTCGACTGGTATGACATCGATCTCGACGGCGCGATCGGCCAGCTCGGCGCTCAGGACATCGTGGACACGTGCTTCGAGTCCGGCGGCCTGTCGTCGCTGTGCGCGTTCGTCGTGCGCGATCCGGCGACCAACGAGATTGTTCGCGTCGACAACCTGTTCATCAACTTGTCGAACCAGAAGATCAGCGGCGTCGACGCGGAGTTCAACGTCTCGGGGATCGACGTCGGAGGCGGCACGCTCGGCTGGCGTCTGCTCGCCACGCGCCTCAACGAGAACTCGATCCTGACCCCCGGCAGTCCGCGGGACGATCGGGCCGGCGACATCGGCTTCGGTGCACCGAAGAACAAGGTGACGACGAACCTGACGTATGCGCGGGGCCCGTGGTCGCTGTTCCTGCAGGGCCGCTTCATCGACGGCGGCACGATGAACCGGAACTTCACCGAAGGCGTGCAGGTCGACAACAACAAGGTGAGCTCGGTCTTCTATACGGATCTCACGTTCAGGTACAGCGGCCGCTCAGGCGGAGCGCCGTGGCAGGTCTTCTTCACGGCGAACAACGTCTTCAACGAGACGCCTCCGGCGACCTACCCGAACCTGGGCCGTGCGGGCGTGCCGGGGCCGAACTCTATCCTGTACGACACGATCGGGCGGCGCTACACGGCCGGCGTGCGCGTGAGCTACTGACAGGCACGCAATAGCTTATTGAGAGTAAGAACAGGCGAGGGC
>Ga0079224_100004139_pt1 | contig 18595 bp, 33 predicted proteins | sample Stecom2015_FD_80414 | JGI IMG/M metagenome (GOLD analysis project Ga0079224, IMG submission 80414) | Agricultural soil microbial communities from Utah to study Nitrogen management - Steer compost 2015 | ecosystem: Environmental > Terrestrial > Soil > Agricultural land | place: USA: Utah... | reverse complement strand
GTGCGGTCGCCATTGCGCGACCTCGACCAGCCCCGGTTCATGGATAGCGAATCCGTCGAAGAGGCTGGAGATGGCCTTGTCGCTGCGCCACGCCACCGGCGGGTAGCCGTAGCTGTCGAGCGCGGAGCGAACGTGGGAGACGGCTTCGGGTTGGGAGTGCTCGACGGCGACGTGTGACAGTCCTAGCCAGCTGCCGTAGGGGAATGGGGCGGCGAGGCGGGATAGCGCCCCAGCGGCGGCCATGGTGTTGTCGACGGTCTGCATGACGGAGAAGCACAGCAGCGCGACGGGTTGGTTGAGGTCGATGGTGTTGGTGAATTCGGGGGATTGCAGGATCTGGTTGGCGGCGGTGATGTCTGCGTAGAGGCTGTCGAGGCCGGGGCTGACGCAGCGTAGGGCGGCGGCGTGGGCTTTGACGACGGGGTCGTTGTCGATGTAGAGGACGCGGGCGTGCGGATGGTGTTGGCGGGCGATGTGGTGGATGGTGGGTTCAGTGGTGGGGATGCCGCAGCCGAGGTCGATGAATTGGGTGATGCCTTGCTCTTTGGCGAGCCAGTCGACGACGCGCAGCCCGAAGGCGCGGTTGACGGCGGCGCTTTGGCGGATTTCGGGGTCGATGTTAAGGAGGCTGGTGGCGAGGCGTCGGTCTATCTCGTAGTTATCTTTGCCGCCGAGGAGGTAGTCGTATACGCGGGCCACGGAGGGTTTGTCGATCGGCGGTAGCTTGATGTCTGGTTTGGGTTCCATGTACGTCATGGTATGGCGCTGAGGGAGCTTGTGGGCGTAGCGCGGCCCCCGGGGTTACCCCGGGGGCCGGTTTGGGTGTTGGGGGTTAGGCGATCCATTCGAGGGCGGCGTGGGCCATGGCGTCGGCGGCGCTGTGGAACAGTTCGTAGTGGATGACGCCGGTGGGCTTTTTGGCCATCTGGGTGTAGACGACGCCGTAAAGGCCGTCGCTCTCGTCGAAGGCCAGCGCGCCGACTTCTTCGCCGTCGCGGTAGAGGGTGCCGTTGCCGCGCCGGGCCGCGAACAGGTCGAAGGTGAGGGTGTCGCCTTTGCCTTCGCGGGTGAGGGTGATGTCGGCGGCGACGTAGCCGTTGATGGGGGTGGTGGACAGGTGGGTGAGCCGCGCGGCCACGGCCGGGGTGCCGGTCAGGGGGGTGGGTTCGGTGGAGATGTCTTCGCTGCTGGTGATGGTGATGTCGTTCATGATGTTCCTTCCCTTTACTCCCAATTGCTTATACCTTCACTATACACTCATGTTCACGCGATCGAAAGTGAAGGTATAAGTTTTTTCGGGGTGTTCAGGATGAGGTGACGGTGGTGTCGCCGTTGCCGGTGTTGACGATCATCGCTCCGGAACCGGACTGGGTGATGACGTCGCCGCCGACGGCGTAGACGCTGCGGCGCCCCGTGCGCGCGGCTGGGCGCTTCAAGGGGGTAGCGGCGACGGCGGCGGCCTTGGCGGCGATGAACGCTTCCTTGAGGCGGTCGTCGCCTTCACCCAAAGCCACCTGGCCGCGCGCCACGGTTGACTCCGGCTGCAACCCCGGGGCGCTGACCGTCCACATGACGGTGGCGTAGGGCTCCTCCCAGGAGACTTCGAGGTCCCAGCCGCCGCTGCGGGCGCTGTAGGACATGGCGTTGTTGTTGAGTTGGCATGACCAGGTGATGTCCATGGGGTTCTCCGTTTCAGTGAATGAGAGGGGCCGCCGCGCCGTAGCGGCGCGGCGGCGGGTGTGGCTACGTTGGGTTCTGGTTCTTGTTTTTCTGGCTTCGGTTGGTGTAGGCCCACCAGCCGAGGCCGCCCATAATGGCCACTGACGGCCAGGGGCATTCATCGAGGATTCCTTCACCGGGTTTGTCCATCATGATCGTTGTGGCGATGCTGGTTGCGGCGGCGGCCGCCGCGACGATCAGGTAGCCGGTTATGCGGGTGGTGATGCTCAATCGGTTCCCTTTCTCCACTCTGGTGTTGTACCTTCACTATACACTAACCCTAGGGAACGTGCAAGTGTAGGTATAACTTTTGGTGGTTCGGGAAACGAAAGAACCAGGTTAGGCGCTCAACACTCCGGACGGTTGCGGGTCCGGAACAGCAACCGGTTTGTCGTCACCGGGTCCGCCCCGGCACCACGGGCACCACGGCTGCAACTGGCCATGACGACGCGCGGCGGACAGAATGAACACCACGAAGAACGTCGTCAATACCGCAAACGCGACCGACCCCCACGTGCCCGCGAGATCGAACAGGTAGCTGAGGCCGTAGCTGAAGCCGCACCACAACGCGACCTGAGCAATCAACTGTCCGTCGCGGCCCCAGCGGTTGAACCGTGACAGGCGACCACCAAAGGTCAACGCACTGGCGGCGCGATGGAAGCGCCGCAGCACCCGGCGGTACCGGGTGGTTTCGGCGCTGGGGTTGAGGGGCATCTCGTCGACGCAGTCAGGGCAGAGGTTTTTCAGGTGCGGCAGCCCGTACACGACGAACAACCCCAGCAGCAGCCCCTGGAATCCTCCGCTGACCCAGGAGAGTGGTTCCACTTCGGGCAGCGCCAGCGATACCAGGTAGATGACGAAACCCACCAGGTACAGGGAAATGAACCGACGCATGATGCGGTGTCCGGTGGCGACGATACTTTCGCGTGCGCGGTCGTGGTGGTCGTCTGCGTGTGCGGCGGCGGTCATGAGCGGGGACTCCTTCGGGTGGCGGCGGTCCAGGCGAGCGCCCCGATGACGGCGGAGCTGACGGCCAGGCAGAACCAGGTGGTGGGGTTGAGGGGGGTGCGCATGTGCGGCAGCAGCATGAACATGGCGGCGAAGGGCGCGAACCCGGCGACGATACCGAATGCGGCCGAGATGAGCAGCCCGATGATGTTGAGGCGGGTGGGTTCTTTGAGTTTGACGCGGGCGCGGCGACCTTCGTTTTGGGGTGTGGTGTGCGGGCGCTGGGGTGAGCTGGGTGGTGGTGGTTCGTTCACGCGTTCTCCTTGGTGCGGTGGCGGTTGTGTTGGCGCTGGCGGCGAGCGGCCTCACGACAGGGCGCGCACTCGCAGCCCCAGTAGAAGCGGCCGCTGGCGGTGCCGTGGGGAGCTTGCGGGTGTATGAGCGCGCCGTCGCGGGCGATGCGCTGCGCACGGACGTAAGCGCGGTTTTGGGCCATGGCGCGGCGCTGAGCGTCGCGGCAGCGGCCGCAGCGGCACTCGTAGTTGACGTAGCCGTTCAAAGTGCCGTGAGGGGCCTCGGGGTGGGTGAGGTCACCGTTGATGCGTTCGCGTTCGGCGCGGCGGACGGCCAGCTTTTGGCGGCGCCGGGTGAGTTGGGATTGTCGGGAGTTCAAACCGTGTGCCTTTCGGTGGGGGGTTCGGTGTATGGCTGCGGGTTCCACGCCATGACACCGACGATGAGGATCATGCCGCCGACCGGAACGTAGGTAATGAGTACTCCGGCTTCGTCGATGAGCTGCCACAGGCTTGGGTTGCCTGCGACGGGGACGGCTTCGTCGGGTATTGGGTTGTCGGTGGCGAGGCCGTCAACGAGTTCGCGTAGTGCCGCGATGTGTTGGTGGTTGAGGTTGTCGCGGGCGGCGGCGGCGGTTTCACCGAATTCGATATGCCAACGGAAGCTCGGTTTCTTCACGGATTGTCCTTTACGGGTTGGGTTTTGGCGGCGGCCGTACGGCTCACATAGAGGTGGTGCGGGAAGAACGCCTGCGTCAGGTTGTCGTGGGTGGCGGAGACGCGGGTGTGGCCGTCGGCGACGCCGACACCGATCACCTCGACGGGGTACGGGTCGTCCCCGGCGCACGGGTGCCACAGGCGGTTACCGGGAGCGATAACGTGGCCGTCACCGGTGCGCGGCGGGTGAATACTGTTCATGAATCCTTTTCTGGGTTGAAGTTTCCGCTGATCAGCAGCGGACGCGGCTCCTGCCCCGGTTGGGGTCGGGATTCGTGGATGCCCTGGTGGGCGGCGATGGCTTCGAGCGCGAGGCGGGTGTGGTCGCGGTCTTGGCCGGACAGGATGTCGTGGAGGGTGAGGGTGGCCATTTCTCCGGCCAGTTCGACCGCCAGTGATGCGACCTGCAAGACACGGTGGTCTTCGGGCCGGGGTATTTTCCACGCGCCGGTTAGGTTGACGGAGAGTTCGTCCCAGTCGACCCAAGCTGACATCATCTTCAACCGGGTCGCGGAACAGACGGCTTCGGCGTCGAAGGGCTTGGTGAGGGTTTCTTCGTGGACGCGGATCAGGTATTCGGTGGCGGCGTCGTATCGGTGCAGGCCCCGGCGGCTGGAGCGCAGGGTCGCGAACAGGACGGCGTGGTCTTTCATGCGGTTGCTCCTTGGTGGCGGCGGTTGGCTTTTCCAGTGCGGCACACGCCGCAGCGGCACCGTTGGGTGGGGTACCCGGTGCGGGTTCCGTGCTTTGGTGTGGTGGCTGGCATTGCTACGGCTCGATGGTGACGTTGAGGATGTCAACGGCGGTGGGTGGGTTGTCGATGCGGGCGTTGATGCGGTCGAGGTAGTCGGTGTCGTCGCGGGCGGTGCGAGCGTGCCAGTGGCCGTCGATGTCGAGCCAGGCCCATCCGGCGGGGGCGCCTCGGTGGGCCTGGTTGACGTAGGATTCGCGTTCACCGAGGGCTTCGCTGATGCGGGCGGCGTCGCGTAGCCCGAACTCGTGCAGGATCTCTTGGTTTTCGGCGATGGCTGTCTGCGACCAGAATGCCTGGCGTCGGGTTGTCCAGTCGGGGTAGAGGCTGGTGATCTGTTCCCAGGTTTTGGCTCCGGCGGCGGCGACGGTGTTGGCGATGCCCTCGTGGACGGCGGCAGCGCGGGCGGCGGCTTCGAGGCGCATCACACGCCAGTTGATGGCGTGGTGGGGGGCGGCGTCGGTGCGGCCGGTGTGGTGGGGGCCGGGCGCGGAGCCGCCCCGGGGGCAAGCCGCCGGGTAGGGGTGTTCACAGCTCGCCGGTATGTAGTAGCGGGGTTCGGTGTCTTCGTAGAGGGTGAAGCGGGCGTGGAGGCTACCGCCCAGTTCCCACGCGTCCCATTCGCCGTTGGGGTTGTCGGCGGTGAGGGTGTAGGGGCGGCCGGTGTCGTCGAGGTGGAGCGGTTCGAGGGTGTCTTCGGGTTGCGCGGCGGCGAGGTTCGCCCAGGTGAGGGGCCGGTTGCCGAGGTTGTTGCGGATTGTGGAGCCGGGCGGGGCGTATTGCTGCGGGGTACCGGTGATGTAGTCACGGTAAGGTTCTACGGCGTTTTTGCGGTTGTACGGGGCTAGGCGTTCTGTTAGGGCGGCGTGGACGCGGTCGTCGCGGTTGGCGGGGGTTTCGTTGCCGCGCAGGGCGACGGTCCCGGCAGGGAGTTCGACGGTCATGGCGTAGCGCAAGGGGTATATCCTCTCCTAACTTATACGTTCACTATACGGTATGCGGCGCATTAGGTGACGTTGGTGGCGGGTCAGCGGGCGGCGTTGCTAGGGTTTTTCGAGCCATTTTCGGTGGGCAGCAACACATTCGTGACAATCTTCGTGGTGGTCGAGGAGGCGCCGACGGTTGTCGCGGGCAGCAGAGGACACGAATGACAACACGACCCACGGGAGAATGTGAACTGTGATGGGAATGTCTTTATCGTCCCCGAACAGGCATGTCCAGGCCGCGAGGAATCCGGCAAAGACGGCGATAGCGATTAGCTGGCGCACGTAGGGCTTCTTCTGGTGTTGGTAGCGGCGGCAACCGTTGGCTGGCAACATATAGGACCGTTTCTGAGAGCGCGGGCCGGGCGCTTAAGCGCCCGGCCCGGTGTTATGAATCTTCGGTAGTTTGTCGGTTTCGCGGGGGGTACGTGGCGAGGCTGAACATCCACACCAGCAGCACGATCTGCATGAGTAGGAGCACCAGCACCACCCACCAGCGGCCGTTGATGTTCCAGATATTGAAGAACGCGAAGCCGCTGATCGAGGCCATCGGGAGAATGCTCAGGCTCAAGGCGATGGCGGCTTTGGTGTGGTGCCATTCGGGATCGAACGGCTTCGGTTTACGTGCCACTTCAGGCGACCCTCCCCTTGGGGCGCAGCGGTTGTGGGGTGCCCCAGCGTTTGTCGAAGCTCATCTTGCCGGGATCGCGGCCTTCGACGAACGCGTTCCAGCAGCGCAACGCGATCTGGAGGTTTTCGATGCTGAATCGGCCTTTCTTGTTGCCGAGGGTGTTGGTGCGGCCCAGCCACCGCACTGCCCAGTTTCGGTAGCGGATGGCGGGGTGGGTGCCGTCGTAGTTGCCGGTTTCGCCAGTGCGGACGACTTCCCAGAACTCCTCGGCGAGTTCGGCGCCGTCGGGCCAGCGCCGCAGGGCGGCGTGGTGGGTGACGGCGACGGCCGGTTTGGATTTGATGATGGCGTCGCGGCCGGTACAAACGCGCGCGGCCAGCCGGTAGGAGTCGGGTAGGTCGAGGTACTGGTTGATGAGCATCTGGGTGATCTCGTCGTTGGTGATGCGTCGGTTGAACCACTTGGACAGGTCGTTGGGGTGTTCGTCGTAGAAGTGGTGAAGCCGGATCGTCGCCGCGACTTGCGCCGCTGACTTGATACCCAGGGAGGCTAGAGCGTCGCCGGGGGTACGGGGTTTACCGGTGTCGATGACGGCGAAGGTCTTGTTGGGGAGCTCGTAGGTGATGCGCATCGCCGCGACAGCATTGGTGCGTAGCACCGCCTCGAAACGATGTTGGCCATCGATGATGTACCCGTCGGGGGCGATACCTGGCCCCTGGTGCGTGAGCATCCACCGGCAGTCCCACATGACCTGCCCGAGGTCGGCGGCGCGGTCACCGGACAGCTTCCGCTGTTTGACGAAGTCGACTTCGTCGGTGAGCATCTTCTTCACGTCGAGGGCGATACCGTCGGCCACGCCGCGCCATTCGGCGGCGATCTGGTGTTTGGTGAGCGCGGAGAACGCGAACTGGGCGTCCACGACGATGTCTTTGACGGCCATGCGGGAGTCGTCGATTTCGGCTTCGGCAACGTCACGCATCCGCTCGTAGCGGTCGTCGTAGTTTTTCGGGTCGACCGCGCGCTGAGCACGGTGGGACTGTTTGATGCGTTCCCAGGTGGCTTTAGCGCGTTTCTGGACGATGAGTTCGGGCGTCCACCCGATCTCGCGTTCCAGTTTCACCAGCAGGTTGTGCCAGGCAGCTTCGGTCATTTCGGCGCCGGGGATCTTCACCGACCCGATACCGTCCGGGTCTTGCGCGGTGAACGTCAACGATCCTGACCGGTTGGGTTCGCGGATGATGAAACCGGTGTCGCGCAGCGAACCGATCAAGTTCTCCACGCGCGGGTCCATTTCAGCCATGGGTGTCTCCTTGGTTGGTGTGGTCGTGGCTTTCGGGGGTGAGAGCTATGAGGAACGCGCCGATAGCTCCGGCTTCCACGATGGCCCGCTGAACATCCGGCAGCAGGATGAGGAATTTGGCGTCTTCGGGGAACGGACCGCGCACGCTGCCGGGCGAGTAGGTGTCGTTCCAGAACCAGTTGCTGATGTGGCCGGTGTCTTTGGCGACCGACAAGATGGCCGCGTAGTGCGGGTAGGTGTGAGGGTCGTTGGCGGTGGCGTCGAGGTATCGGAGCAGCGCTTCGTGGTCGGGGTATTCGTTCACGGCTGCTCCGGCTCGAAGCTGATGCCCTCGGGCAGGTACTTCGCGCCCAGTTCGGCGCCGGTGTAGGTGCTGCCGGGGGCGTGGCCGAACCAGCGCCAGGCGTGTGTGGTGACGATCTGCCGCGCCCAGTAGTCGTTGTGGATGATGGAGTCTTTGTGCTGGCCGGGTGGGTAGTCGTTGACCCAGCGGACCCGCTGCACCTGGGTTTGGCACAGCACCAGGTCGCCGGGCAGAGCTGCGGCCGCGACCACGGGTTCGGCATCGGCGGGGATCGGCTGGAATAGGGGGTCGGTGTCGGGGTTCCAGCACTTCGGGCACGGCCGGTGGTCGGGGTGGCCGTCGACTAGGGGTGTGGTGCGGTGGCCTTTACAGACATCCCAGTAGCCGCCGCTGTAGCGGGTGGTGTCGACGTGAATGGTGTAGCCGGGCAGGCAGCTCAGCGGGTGGAAACCGTCGTCGATGCCGCAGCGCACGCACCGGTAGCAGCTCTTGGCTTTGGGGTCGGTACTGCGGACGCAGGGATGGTCATCAAACCAAGTAAAATTCATATCTTCACTATACATTATAGGCATTGTTTATGAACGTGCGGGTATAAGAAACCGCCGGGCGCTTTTCTGCGCCCGGCGGTTGGTTGCTATGGGTTGTGGTCGTTGGGGTAGCCGTTGCGGCGGCACCGGCGCTCGTACGCCTCGTCGAGGACATCTCGGGCGCCCGCCTGCAAAGCGAACCGAAGCAGGAACGTCAACGCCCAGCGCGGCTTTTGCCCGCGCTTGTCGGCGAAGATCTTCACCGCGTCGTCGAGGTAAGCCAACGTGCCGTACGGCAGCTGCGTGTATTCGTCGCGGGGGTGCTTGTGGTTACCGAGCAGGCTCTCGGTGCGGTCGAACTCCGTAAAGCCGTTGCCGCTGTCTTCCCTAGGAAAAAAACTAGGATTTTCACTAGCTAGCTCGCTAGCTAGGATATTTCCTAGGTTTTTTTCTAGCGGCGCCACATCCGATGGGGCCTGATCCTTCGGCGGCGGGTCTTGCTTGGCGGCTTCCGGCGCCCTGTCGCGGTTGTTGTCCTCAGGCGGCGGCGGAGGGGGCGGTTCTTCGACAATCGGCGGCAGATTCAACCGACCGGCCGGGTTGGTCGGCTTGACCACGCCCGACTTGTCGCCCTTCTTGTCAGACATTCAGTTTCATTTCCTCCGTGAGCTGGTCGTAGATCTGGATGGCTTTGGCAGCGGTGCGCTCTCTGCGCAGGTAGTGCGACAGCGGCAGCTTCTCCGACTGTGCGGTGCGGATGACGGACATCTGCGGGACGTGCGTCGACAACACCGGCACCCGGTTGCCGTTGTCGGCGGTTTCGAAGGTGTCGGCCATGTCGGCGATGTAGCTGGCGCCGAGCTTGAGGCGGCGGTCGACGCCGTTGATGATGACGCCGCCGATGCGCAGGCTGTCGACTCCGAGTACGTCGCGGTTGACACCGAGGAATCCGGCCATGCGCAGCGCGCCGTCGATTTCGTCGCTGTCGGGGGTGACCGGCAGGTAGACGGCGTCGTGGTCACCGTTGAGCGCGGCGATGATCATGTACACCAGGTGGCCCTTGCCGGGTGGGGAGTCGATGAGGATGACCTGCACACCGAGCGCTTTCCAGTCGATGGCGTTGAGGGCGATGCGCAGCCGGAACAGGGACTTGGGGTCGTAGGTTTCGTGTTCGCGGTCGGCCAGGTCGGTGTTGGACTGGAGGACGTAGATGTGGGCGGCCTCGGGGTGGGGGGCGGGGCCGTTGTCGGTGTCGACGCTCCAGCCGCAGACGGTCAGGGCGTTGCTGGCGGCCTGGGGTGTCTTCAAGTCGAGAACCTGACCCAGGTGGGCGCGCTGCGGGTTGAAAGCGGCCAGGCGTCCGGTGACGTTGCCCTGCGGGTCCATGTCGACGACGCAGGAGGTGATTCCCCGGCGGGCCAGGGCGCTGGCGGTTTCGCGGGCGGTGACGGACTTGCGGCCGCCACCTTTGTTGGTGAGGAACGCGTAAGCAGGGGGGCGGTTGGCCATGGAGGGGTCCTTTCAGTTGGGTGGCTGGGTGATTTGGGCGTCGAGCCTGCGCAGGAGTGCGCCGTAGTCGGCGGCGTACCTGTCGGTGGGGACTCGGCGCCCGGTTTCCCAGGCGTAGACGGTGCCGACGCCGACGAGGAGTTCGCGGGCGATGGAGTTGCGAGTCAGCTTGAGCTGTTCGCGTATCCGGCGCGCGCGGCCGTTGGCTAGGCACTGGCGGGCGTAGGAGATATCGCGGAGGCGCTGGTTGTCTTCCACGCCCAGAAGTATTACAAAGTGCTAGTTTGACATATAGCCGGGGTGGGGTTTCGGGTTCTACCTGCGCGGATGCTTGTTCATCGTCAGCGAATTCCTTCCTCGGCTGGAATGGGCGGCAAGGGTTAAAAGGGTTGCCCCCCGGGCCACACTGGACCGGGGGGCAGGCGCTGTTGCTCAGCGCTTGAAGAGAGCGCGGCCGTCGTAGATTTCGAGACGGATGTCGGCGCCTTCGGCGTTGGTTTTGATGTCGGCGGCGCGCTTGTCGTATTCGTCGGCAACCATGGCGATTCCTCTGATGAACTCGCTGCCGCCGTGGTCCAGGTAGCGGTAGAACTCGACGATGACGGTCTTGCGCTCGGTGAGGGCTTTCTTGGTGTAGTAGCAGAACATCTGGTGGGCGATGCCACTGGTGACGACGTCGCGTTGGTAGATGAGGTTCGGGTTCATCTGGGTGTCCTTTCCGGGACTGTTTCTTATACCTTCACCGTACACCATGGCTCCGCGATTCGCAAGTGAAGGTATAAGAAAAGGTTCGGCCCCCCGGGGTAAACCGGGGGGCCGTGACGCGGTGAGCGCTTAGGCGTTGACCTTGCGGCCGAAGGTCTTGGTGGTGGGGCCTTCGTGGGCGACGCAAGCCGGGCACCACTTGCCCTCGCGGCGCAGTTCGCGCTCGTGGATCATGTTGTCCAGGTTTCGGGTGAACTCGTGGGTCAGGCAGTACAGGACGTACTGACTTCCGGGCGCTTCGGCCGGGGTGTCGGCCTTGCGGCGCAGCAGCTCGGCGCCGATGGCGGGCTTTTCGTACAGGACCTCGTAACCCTCGACGGCCGAGTCGGTGACAGCGTCGCGGCGGCCGCCGCGTCCGGTGGCGGGCTTCGGCTCGATGACCTCGGTCTCGTGGACCTGGTTACCGGCGGAGGTGATGACCGTAACGACCAGGGTGCGGTTCTCCTGGTTGGCGCGGCGCTCGGCCTCGCGGACGGCGTATTCCTTGCGGGCGTACTCGGTGTCGGCGGGGTTAGTGGGGGTGGCGGAGACGATGTACTTGGTGGCCATGACGGGGGTTCCTTTCGAGTTACTTCCGTTTGCTTATACCTTCACTGTACACTCACCTCGCGGCGAATGCAAGTGAAGGTATAAGTTTTTTGGAAGTTTTTTCTCAATCCCCGTCCGGATTCGCGTCGTGCCTGGTCACGGCCTTATCGATCTTGTCACCGAGTTGTTCCAGATCGACTCCGGCGTCCCCAACGACCCGCAGAAACATGAACCCAGCAGCGATGAACAGAGTCGGCGCTTCAACGGCGTACACCTCAGGTTCGTCGTCTCCGCGTTCACGTTGGTGTTCCTGCAACCGCTCTACGGCGGCGGCTATCAGCTCGTCCTCACCGGCCGGGAAAGGCCCGATCCACTTCGGCAGCGACGGGGCAGCGGTCTGGTAGGCCAACACCCACACCAGCGGTGATTCATCAGTCGTCGAGGTATTCGTAGTCGTCGTCATCTATCTGGAGTCCTTTCACGGGGTGGTGGTCCAGCTCCATCAGGAGGTGGCCGGTGGGTGTGTCGAAGACGTCGTCCAGCAGTGCCGTGCGCACCGGTACGGCGATGAGCTGGGAAGCGGGATCGTGTTCGGGCTGGTAGCGGCTCGACGGTATGACCATGATGGAGTGGCCGTTGTCGTGGACGTACACGTACCAGCGGGCCAGCTGCGGCGGCAGCGGTGAATGGTAGCTGACGGTGAGGTCGATCATGGCCAGCGGCAGTGCCGAGAGGATGTCGGGGTGAATACGCCCGAGCAGGTGCTCGTTCAGTGGCAGCTCATCGTTCATGTGTGTTCCTCAGGCGGGCTGGGTTGGTCGCGCCACAGTTGCCAGACTGTGCGCAACCCCGGCGGATTGAAGTGCCTTTTCAGGATTCCCTTTCCGGCGCTGCGTTCGGTGACGGGTCCGTCGGCGTGGCGCAGAAAGTACCGGTATCTCTCGTGGTGTCCGTCGAGGATGAACAGACATGCGAGGCGGTGTGCGCGCCGGTAGCGGTTGTCGGCTAGGTCGAACGGTTCTCCCTGTGTGAAGCGCCGCGCTAGGAGCGGGTCATCTACGGATCGCACGACCCAGCCGTTGTAGATCAGCGCTGCCCCCACGACCGGTTCTCCGGGCGGTGCTGGGGTCGGGGTGGTGGTTCCGGTGGTGATGGCTTCGGCGAGGCCGTCGAGGAGCTGGGTGGTGGTGTAGGGCTGGTTGCTGGCGCCGAGAGCTTCGGCGAGGCCCAGGAACTCTGATTCGGCTAGCGCGAGGTGCCAGGTGGCGCGGTGTTGGTCGGCGGTGACCTGGTAGAGGACTAGTGGTGTGAACGGTTGTTCGGCGAGGGCTTGTTCGGCGAGGGTGTGGTGGGGGTTGGGGGGTGTTTTCATGTGGGCCACCTCTGGGCGGTGAACTGGTGTTTGAGGGCGGTGATGGCGGTGGCGGCCAGCGCGCGGGCGGGTTTTTTGCGTTGCCAGTCTCCGGCCTGGCGCCAGCCCGCGTCGGCGCCGGTGAGGAAACGGTAGGTGTGGGTGACGTCGGTGTCGGGGTCGAGCCAGTGGCTGCCTTCGGTCGAGTTGAGTTCTTCGGTGTTGTAGGGGACGACGACGGGTTCGTTGACGATGAGTTCGTGTTCGGGGCGGCAGCGCTGGTCGGCGGCGAAGTCCACGATCCATTGTTCTTCGATGGTGCCGATGAGGTGGCCGTCCCAGTGGCGGCGGGCGTCTACGGTGCCGGTACCGGTGGAGCCGACGCTCCAGTTGGCGTTGGTGGAGCGGTCTTGTACGGCCCGGGGCTTGATGGTGAGGCCGAAGTACGCGGCGACGTGGATACCGACGTTGACGCTGATGATGCAGCTGTGCCGGGTGCCGTAGAGGGGGCTTGAGGTGACGGCTTTGCGGGAGGCTTTGGCCATGGCCTGTATCGCTGGGTAGTCGGTGGAGCGTATGTGCATGTAGGGGTCCTTGTTGGTGAGTGCCCGGGGGGCGCCGCTGGTGCGGCGCCCCCCGGGGGTGGTGATTGGTGGAGGTTAGGCCGGAACGGCGACCTTGATTTTTCGGCTGTCGCCGGAATTGGCGATGTCCAGGGCGAACCGCTGGGCGCGCTTTTTCAAGTCGCTTTGGTCGATCAGTGTCCGGGCGATGTAGGTGTCTTCTTTGCGGAAGTTGGCGTAGTGGTCGGCGAACTCACCGACCGCGTTCAACGCTCCCCACACCGAACCCCGTACGCCCTCCAGGTTGGGGTTGGCTTCGGCGGCGACGAAGTGCATCCGCTCGCGGACAGCCTCGATGCTGTTGCGTTTGCGTTCCGACAGCGCGCCGCCGTCTTCGTCGCGCTCGGGCATCGGTACGAGGCGGTCGATCAGTTCGTAGATCTGGTCGTCGGTGAAGGGCACCTTCGCCAGCAGCTCAGCGCGTTTACGGGTGCGCTCGCTGGCGGCGTTGACCTGGGTGAGAGCGGCTTTGGCTTCTTCCATGCGCTTACGGAAGTTGGGGCGGTGCCGCAAGGAGGCGAACTGGCCGCCGCGCTTGAGTTCCATCTCACCGCTGTGGAAGGTGTTGGCGCACACGATGCGGGTGTCGACCTGGCCGGGGCGGCAGGCGCCGGTGCCGTCGTGGTAGGTGGTGACGACGAGGAACTTGCGGATGGGGGAAGGGTCGCCGGGGATCTCATACTCACCTAGGGCGGCGGTGACGAACACCTGGCGGCCGCCGTTGAGGCTACCGGCGGTGTCCCAGTCGAGGGTGTTGCCTTTGGCGTTGCCGACTTCCCAGAACGCTTCGATGATCTCGCCGAGGGCTTCGTGGCCGATGATGGCGTAGGAGTCCTTGGCTACGTGGAGGGTGGAGGCGGTGTCGTCGCGGTAAATGTTTTTCCACCGGGGGATCTCGGTGGGTTTGCCTTCGCGCATCACGTAGACGGGTTCTTCGGCGACTTCCCAGGTGAGACCGGCTTTTTCGCGCATGTCGTCCCAGGAGGTGACTTCGCCGGGGGCGAAGCCGTTGCCCTGGCGGTGCCACGGCAGGCCCCGGTTCTTGGCGTAGGCGAGGCTTTCGACGTTGGCTGGCATGAGGAGCCCTTTCCGATAGGGAGTGTTTGTTATACCGTCACCATACACGACCGATGCCGGTAATGCAAGTGACGGTATAACAAAATGGTTTAGAAACATCGGTGGCAGTTGAGCGAGGCGCCGTCGTTGCGCTGATGAGCCAGCCAATACCGCCACCAAACCCGGTCGCCACCGATAATCAGCACCGCACCTAGCGCTTGCACCGTGAGCAACACCGCCAGCCCCATCTCAGCGAAAATGAACCCGGCAGCAGCGCCAAGGCATACTCCTGCTCCCCCAGCCATGACCGCGCGGGCGGCGGTGCGGCGGCGGCGCAGCCGGGCAAAAGCGCGACGGTGTTCGGGGCAGCGAATGAGCATCACCATGCCGCCCTGTCGATCTCGTACCAGACCTCGTGCATGGCCGCGCGCAGGCGCAGCTCGGCCGCGCCGCGACCGTCCAGTTCGATGTCGATGACGCGTTGCAGCGCGTTGGTGAAATCGCGCGGCCACAGTTCCCAGTCGCCGCCGTGGTCTCTGACGACGGCGATCACCGGAGTGAGGGGTTCAGCGTCGGATAGACGCGCCGCTGCCAGGCAGGTCAGCGCCATGGCGCGGTCGCGGGGGCGTGACCACCAGCGGGTCCAGCCTTCGCGGTCAGCGGCGGCCAGGACCGATTCCGGATCGAGTTCGCGCAGCCGGGCGGGGATGCCGTCGGCCGACAGCGCCCCCCATACCCCAGCCAGCGCTTCGCCGTGCCGTACCACCAGGTAGCGGTGGTATTGCGGTGCGGGGCCGTAGATATCGACGTCAATCGGGTTCATGGGTTCTCCTGGGTGTTGAGGTCCCAGCTGGGGTCGGCGTCGACAGTGACGACGAAGGAGTCGCCGGTGGGCAGGGTGACGGTGAAGCGGTGGCCGTGGGGTGCGGGCTGCACCGGCGTGACGGTGAAGGTTTCACCACTGGTGTAGAGGGTGGTAACGATGTCGTCTTCGTCGTCTTGGCTGGCGAAATGGCTGGTCTCCAACAGGCAGGCGGCCAGCTCGCGGGGTTGTTCGGTGATGAGCCGCGCCAGCGCGGCGGCGACGTCAAGCGGCATGACGGTTCTCCTTGTCGTGGCAGGGTTTGCAGGTGTCCCAGCGTTTACCGTCAGTCGGGTCGACGGCGAGGTCTTCAAAGCGAATCCATTCGATGCAGATACCGCAGATCTGCCAGACCTGCCCTTCGGGTTCGACGTGCTGGGTGAGGCGGTAGCGCGCGGCGGGTCCGGTGTCGGGTTTGGGGGGTTTTTCCACGGTTCTCCCCTTTCGTGATTCATATCATAATCATTCTTTTTTGTGCCGGTAAACGTACGGGCGGGTATGACAGCCGGTGTGGCTGCCGTACCCGCCCGGTGCGCCTAGGCCGCGTTCCAGAAGGCGAGCTGGTCGCGTAGGTGCTGCGGGTCGACGACGTAGGTGTCGGTGGCGGTGGAGTCGAACAGGTCGGTGGCCTCGATGACGGGGCGGCCGGTGCGGTCGCACACACCGGTGATGCGGCCGTTGGAGCGCACGCGCGGGCGCCGCGACCACACGACGTTGGCGCCGACGGTCAGGGTGTCGCCGAAGTTGTTGGTCCAGGTTGTGGCGGTGTCGCTCATGGTGTTGGTGTCCTTCCCAGTAACATTTCCCATACCTTCACTATACACTATAGCGATGCTTTACGGGTGGGGGCGCATAAGTTTTTCCGATATCAACTTATACCCGGACTTGCATTCACCCGCAGCGTCATGTATAGTGAAGGTATAAGAGAACCGGTTGGGAGCCGGTTCACCGGAAAGGACACCTGACATGACCGTTACCGCTACTGCCCCTGTCACCCTCACCGCCGAGTGCGCTACCTGCGAGGCGTGCCAGATGCGCCGCAGCGTGCCGATGCCCGCCAACGTCCTGGCCGACGAGAACGGCGTCATCGACTGGTGGGAGGCGCAAGACACCGCCGACGAGCTGGACTGCCACTGCGACCACGACACCTGCGCTTCGCTGCGGCCCGGTCACGGCGACGGCGACGAGTGCGATTGGTGCCAGCACCGGTACGACGCTGACGAGGACTTTTACCGCGACCGGTAACGGCCGGATGACGCCTGGTGCCCCTACCGGTAACGGTGGGGGCAGCTGCCTTCACTCACTGTGGAACTTCCATTAACACCCCCGCAGGTGTATAGTGAAGGTATATGGGCGTAGCGGGTAGCCGCTGCGCCCATGTCGTCACAACAGGAGAGAAACGTTATGGAGCTATACCTGAACAAGGCCGAGGTGTGCGAACGCATCGGCCTGCACAAGCAGACCCTGTACGAGTGGATGCGGTCGGGGTTGTTCTTCGAGCCCGATGTATCGGTCGGGATTGATACCGGCCGTATCGCTGAGGGCTACACCGAAGAACGCGTCATCTTGTATGGGCAGATGGTCAATCTGCTCGACACCGACGGCCAGCGCATCCCCGCAGGGCTGGGCGTTATCCGGCGGCGCCCGAACTTCGATGACGCGCCGTTCCCTTCGTGGTGGCACGCCGACACCCGCCACTACCTCGGTAAGCCCGACCTGGCGCGGCTGTGGGGAGTGAAGTTCGGTGCGATCGAGACCAGGGCGCACCGCCGTCACATGCCCGAGGCCGCAGTGGCTATCGGCGCGTACGCCGCCAAGCGCGTCTACGGGTACACCCGTGCCGACGCTGAGAGCTTCGCGCGGCAGATCGGTAAGAAGGTGGTCAGCGTGTAGACACACAACAGGTCCCGCGTGAATAGCCGGGAAGCGTTGGGAGCGCTTGACCCCGGCACGGGACCTGTTGCTGGAAAGGACACCCTCAACACCAACCGTCGAAAGAAGGAGATCAAGAAGTGTCAGTCATTGATGATAGCCGCACCCGTACTGCTGCCCCGGTGCCGTTGGGCGAGACGGTGGCGCACCGCACCATCGCCGCGACCTTCACCAGCCCCGGCGGCGCCGCTGAATGGCTGGCGCAGGCGCAGGCGCTGGCGGGCGCCGGTCCGGCGTCGGGCCTGCCGATGGAACTGCTCGGCAACCCTGGTGCGGTACTGGCGCGCATGTACCACGCGCAAGCCCTGGATATTCCGATTTGGCACACGATCCAGGACACGTTCGTCGTGGATGGACAGATAGGGATGAAGGCCGCGCTCATGCGGGGCCTGATCCTGCGCTCCGGGCACTCCTACACCATTGACCGCGCCGACGGCGAGGCGTGCTGGATGACGCTGTACCGCCACGACGACCCGCAGCCGCGCCCGGTGGCCTGGCCGATTGAGGAAGCCGAAGTAGCGGGCCTACTCGATGACCCGAAGCTTGAGCACTGGTGGCGCTACCCGAAGGACATGCTGGTGGCGCGGTGCTCGTCGCGGATGGCGCGGTGGTACGCACCCGACTCGGTAGCGGGGTTCGGGTACACCAAGGAGGAGCTGGTCGCGGCCAGCGGTAGCGACGCGGCCCCGGCGACACCGGAGCTGGACGAAGCGGTGGCGGAGGTTGTCGCGGCGGCCGCCGACGACGACATCACCCCCGGGAAGTTGCAGAAGCTCAGTAAAGACGCCGCCGCGCGGGGCCTGATGAACCAGTTCACCGCCCCTGAAGGGCCGGGCGAGGGGGCGCGGCTGCGGGCGTGGATTCACGACCGGTGGATCGCGCTGACCGGCGGTATGCCCGCTGTCGCGGCGAAGAAGAACCCCGCTGCGCAGGCGACCGAAGCGGCGCCGGTGCGCGGGATGGACGGCAACAACCTGATGAAATGCGGTAAATGCAAGTACATGGAGTTCATCGCCAACGGTGACCACAACCCCGACTGCGGGCAGCGCGTCGCCCCGGTCAAGGAGCAGTCATGAACGACAACAACGGTCTGCCGCCGGTGATGGACCCGGACACGGTCCAGGTGCGGTTGCTCAAAGAGAAGTGCGATACGTGCATATTCCGCCCTGGGAACCTGATGCATCTGCAACCGGGGCGCCGCGAGCAGATGTGCGCCGAGGCGATAGCTGAGGACGGGTGGATCACCTGCCACGCAACCCTGCCCTATGGGCAACACCCCGAAGCGGACCCGGCGGTGTGCCGGGGGTTTTGGGACGTTCACCGCAACGACAGCTTCTTCACGCGTTTCGCGCAGCACACCGGGCGCGTACTTGAGGTTGCGCAACCTGGGAAGGGACAGGCATGAACGACAACACCCCAACCGCGAACAGCGATGACGTGGCGGCGTACTACCACGAAAAGGTCGACCGGGTATACCGCGACGACGAGAACGACCGCGCCCGCAGCCCGCACCGGTTGAGCGCGAGCCTGGTCGGGGGTTGCCTGAGACAGGCGGCGTACCGGCTGGCGGGGACACCGGTGGATGACCGGGAGTTGCCGCCGCCGCACCGCGCCGCCACCAACGGCACCGCTCTGCATGAGTACTTCTTGCCGAAGCTGGCGGCGGTGTGCGGGCCGAGCGCTGACTATGAGCAGGAGGTGGTGGCGCGGATGGCCGGAATCGATTTCACCAGCCGCTACGACCTGTACGACCCGCACCTGCCTCATGGTCCGGCAGTGGTCGATAAGAAGACCGT
>Ga0079224_100004138_pt1 | contig 18599 bp, 14 predicted proteins | sample Stecom2015_FD_80414 | JGI IMG/M metagenome (GOLD analysis project Ga0079224, IMG submission 80414) | Agricultural soil microbial communities from Utah to study Nitrogen management - Steer compost 2015 | ecosystem: Environmental > Terrestrial > Soil > Agricultural land | place: USA: Utah... | reverse complement strand
GAATTAGTCAGGGTATCGATCAGGGGGTTGAAAGTCAGGTCGCCAGCGATTGCCAATGCGGTCACGATCTCAGGCGAAGCAACAAATGCGTGCGTATTTGGATTGCCGTCAGCACGCTTCGCAAAGTTTCTGTTGAAAGACGTGATGATAGAGTTTTTCTCCTGCTTATCGGCTCCGTGACGAGCCCACTGCCCAATGCACGGTCCGCAAGCGTTGGCCAAAACGACGCCGCCCATTTTTCCGAAGGTATCCAAAAAGCCGTCCCGCTCTACGGTGAAACGAACTTGCTCAGAACCTGGAGTGATTGTGTATTCTGATTTCGCAATTAGTTTTTTATCAACGGCCTGTTGGGCCAAAGATGCTGCTCTGGAGATATCTTCATAGGAAGAGTTGGTACAGGATCCGATCAACCCAACATCCAGTTTTGCAGGCCAGCCATTTTCTTTGACAGCAGCGGCAAATTTGGAAATCGGCCAGGCCAAATCAGGAGTAAACGGTCCGTTCACATGAGGCTCCAGTTCTGAAAGGTTAATTTCAATTACCTGGTCAAAATAGTTTTCCGGCTGTGCATATACCTCTTCGTCTCCGGTTAAGTGTTCCGCGATGGCATCCGCCATGGCCGCTACGTCTGCCCGACCGGTTCCCTGGAAGTATGCGGCAGATTTGGCGTCATAGCCAAAGATGGAAGTGGTCGCCCCAATTTCAGCGCCCATGTTACAGATTGTTCCTTTGCCGGTAGCAGAAAGCGAACGAGCACCTTCTCCGAAATATTCAACGATGGCTCCGGTCCCGCCTTTCACGGTCAGAATGCCAGCCACTTTCAAGATCACATCTTTGGCAGAAGTCCAGCCGGACATCTTGCCTGTCAATTTCACGCCGATCAGTTTTGGGAATTTAAGTTCCCAAGCCAATCCTGCCATCACATCGCAGGCATCTGCACCGCCAACACCAATCGCGATCATCCCCAGACCACCGGCATTTGGAGTGTGAGAATCGGTTCCGATCATCATTCCACCCGGGAAAGCGTAATTTTCCAACACCACCTGGTGGATAATTCCTGCGCCTGGCTTCCAGAAACCGATGCCATACTTGTTGGATACGGATGCTAAAAAGTCGTAAACCTCTCTGTTCTTATCCTTGGCCTTGGTGAGATCCTTTTCTGCACCTACTTCTGCTTGAATCAAGTGATCGCAGTGTACCGTCGAAGGGACGGCAACCTTATCGCGTCCCGCTTGCATAAATTGCAAAAGTGCCATCTGAGCAGTGGCATCCTGCATAGCTACCCTATCCGGATGAAAATCAACGTATGAACTCCCTCTGACATAAGCCTGGGAAGCAGGACCTTCGGACAAGTGGGCGTAAAGAATTTTTTCAGTCAAAGTAAGTGGTCTCCCCACAGCTTTGCGCGCTGCAGCGATTCGCTCCGGAAACCGGGCATACACCTCTTTGATCATCTCGATATCAAAAGCCATTATTTTTGGATATTAAGTGGATAAAAGGTTCGAATTTTCGAACGCAAATATAGGGAAAAACAGCCAGAAAAGGTAATAGATTGCTGGCTGTATTCCAGACTTCTTGCCTGTTTTTGTCATACCCAGCCATATTTCTCGCCGGAAAAAGCAAGGAACGGAAAGATCTCTTCAACAGCCCGGTTCATTGGCAAGAATCGCAGTCCTGGCACGTGAGCAACTTCCTATTTAAGAAAAGGGGAAGCCGATAGCCATCCCTGTACACGAGTGAGGCCTGCCACTTAATCCCAACATTCCCCGAGCCCGACAATTCAGGCAAGAAATCTATAAATCTAAGGGGTCATTCTCATGCGAGAACACCTACTGCGATTGACCTCTAACTTTCAAACTACCAGATATTTACTTAAAAACACGCCTCGATAATTCCAAATGATTTACCATGGCTGTTTTTACCGAAGTATTTTTACGCTTAATTTAATCGTTTAATTGGCTGACATAAAATTCAACAACCTTACTTAAAGCCCAGACTATAGTAAACATGGAGTTTGTCCTCAACCCGTATGCGTTGACGCTGATTATTTCGAGCTTACTGGTGGGAGGACTTTCTCTCTTCATTAGCTCCAGACTGGACGATTCCGTCCGTTGGATCGCCTTGGCTATGCTATCGATCTCCCTTTGGGGATTTTTTTACGGCGTGGAGCTGACTGCACAGACCGTTGATGATATGCTTATTTGGATCAAGATCCAGTACTTCGGCTTGGTCCTAGCCCCTTCCTGCTGGCTCATCTTTTCTTTGAAGTACACCGGGTATGACACTTCTTCCAAGCGATGGATTTACCCAAGCATCTTCGTGCTACCGTTCATTACCTATCTCTTGGTCCTGACCAATTCCTGGCATCATCTGCACTACAAGACCAACTGGCTGAACGCGACCGGTCCCTTCCCTATTCTGGGAATCGAAAGAGGCATCTGGTACCCAGTTCAGGTCATTTACTCTTACTGTTTTTACTTTTTGGGGACTTTCATTCTTTGGAAAAGATTCCAATACTCCAACCTTCACTTCAGGCGTCAGACTCGATTACTAATCATCGCGGGGCTTTTTCCGCTGCTCGTCAATATCCTTTATCAGATCTCTTGGGTCAAGCCATTCGAAGGGCTGGACGTAACTCCCTACGCTTTTCTGCTGACCTACCTGCTGATATCAATCGCGATCCTGAGGTTCAATCTGTTTGATCTCATGCCCGTCGCCCGCGAAAAGATCTTGGAAGTCATGACCCGCGGCGTGATTGTCTTTGACCACCACTATACGATCGTCGACTTCAATTCTGCCGCGAAGAGACTTTTGCAAAACCCGATAGATTTGAAGATCGGCGGCTCGGCCGGTCAAGTCTTCGCGCCCTGGCAAGAGATCTTAGATTTAATGTTAAAGCAAGAGCACCAAGTTCTTCAGTACCGGATTCATCACGACACCACTTTCGTGGATCTGAAAATCGAAGCTTTTCCCATCTCTGAAAACAAGACTGTTAAGTCCGGTGTGTTGCTGCTCTTTGAAAACATTTCGGAGCAAATTAAAACGAACGAACAACTCAAACTTCAGGCTAGTGAACTCCAGCAACTGAATGATCTTAAGGACAAGTTTTTCAGTATCATCTCCCATGATCTCAAAGGACCGATCCTGGGAGTAAAGGAACTGATCTATCTCACTCAGACGGGTATAGTGAGCGAAGAGGAGTTTTTGGAGATGCTTCCCGAAGTGTCCAAAAATATGGAGCACGTCTCTATTCTTCTGGAAAATCTCCTGGCCTGGTCCAGCTCACAGTTGCGCGGAGAATACATCGATCCCCAGATACTTGACTTGAATAAATTGGTCACCAGCCAGAAAAACCTCCTCGATCGGGTTGCTAAAGAAAAATCGATCGCCCTGGTGCTTCAGGGATTCGAAAACAGTTCGGTCGTGGCGGACAAAAACATGCTGGAGCTTATCATCAGAAACCTCATCACCAACGCCATCAAGTTTTCAAGACAAAATACCAAGGTCTTGGTCACCTGCGAGGTGCAGGAGCGAGACGTCAAACTTTCCGTCCAGGACTTTGGGACTGGAATCTCTGAAGAAAATCTTAAAAAGCTCAAGCAGGGCATCTCATTCACCACGAGAGGACAAGCCAATGAAGGCGGTACCGGACTGGGTTTGCTTCTAGTAAGAGAATCCATCAAGAAAAACGGCGGGACGCTATCCGTCCAATCTACCCAGGGCGAAGGGACAACTTTTAGTATCACCATACCAAAACCCGAGTTGCCGCAGTCAATCTCTTAACTCAATTCCAATAGGAATTTCAAGGTGTCCACCTTATCCGCATAATCCCATGGCTTGGGATATTGTGCTTCACCAAACCCTATTATTTCAGGCCCCAGCAAAGGACTTCCCACCACGCACTGGATCTTAGACTCAAGCGACGCCAGCTTTCTAGATAGTTCTTCCTGACTTTCATAGACCTCATAATAAACCACCGCAATCGGAGATACAAGCTCCTGGCTCTCTTTCAAAAGCAAGAACCCGTTGTCAAGATGGGCTTCCCTATTGATCAAGTAGATAGATTTATTGTAGTCATAGTTGTTGACGTACTTATGATGGGAAGCGACCCACTTGTAATTCTCCATCGCGTCCAAAAAATGCTGTAGCTGTGCGACATCTTTCACAAAGATCTTGGATACATTTCTGCAGCCTAGGCCAAAATAAAGAAAGATATCCAAGCCCAGTTTCTCGAGCTCTTCTTTACTTTCTTCCCCGGTCAGGACCGCAACCGAAGTCCGGTTGGCCCGAATTACACTCGGATACTTGCCGAAGTAATAGTTGAAATAACGGGCAGAATTATCACTTCCTGTGGCAATATAGGCATCCATCCCTTTGAGCATTTCCTCGATTTGAATAAACTTCTCAAATTTCGGCTCCAGCAGGATCAGCTTTGAGATCAGCCATTTTGTAAAAAACGAATCGGAGGAGCTCAGCTTCACGACGGCAACATTTCCAGAGATCAAGACGCACATCAAGTCATGAAATCCCACTCCCGGAATATTACCTGCCATCAAGACTCCAACTCGCTTTGCCGCGCCTTCTTCGGGCAATGCATAGGCGGATAGCCATTGCTCAAGCTTTGACTGTTCCAAAATTCGGGACAATCCGTCAAGTGCAGATTGCATGGATGTCTCCGTAAACCAGCTGTTTTCGTTGTGGGCTCTTCGGAACAGTTCTTCCTTTTCCCCAGACTCCAGATTCCTGATCAAAATACCCAATTTCGCGAATGCTTCTATTCGATTCTTAGGCGATATTCCTTCCGTCATGCGGCAAAGTTACCAAAAGCCCGAAGCTTAGAATAAAATTAAATTAATTAGTATGACAACTTTTTTATTGCCTTGGAGCTTCCGAGATTGTACTTTTGAGCTTCTAATTGATTGAACCATGGCTATAATGATTACAGACGAATGCATCAATTGCGGTGCATGCGAACCTGAATGTCCAAATACAGCAATTTACGAAGGTGGAGTCGAATGGACTTGGGCAGGCGGAACTGCGCTAAAGCAGGTGACACTTGAAGATGGCTCAGTAGAAGATGCCAATACCAAGCAAGAGCCCGTATCCGACGAATTTTATTACATAGTAACTGCGAAATGCACAGAATGCAACGGCTTTCACGAAGAGCCACAGTGTGCAGCGGTGTGTCCGGTGGATTGCTGCGTAGATGATCCCGATCATCAAGAAAGTGAAGAAGTTTTGCTGGCCAAAAAGGCCTTTATGCATGGAGAATAAGAGTGGCGAAAGCCACTTTTTTTAATTAAACCCATCTGTCTCCCACTGATTCACAAATTATTTGACCTGTTTTTTAGAAATATTCTATAAAAAGTCTCAGGTCATTTTGAATTCTATTTCGCTTTTGGCTTATCTTAGATCGCTAATCTATAAAACTCAAAACCAAAATACGGAAGCAAAGTGGAAGAACATCGAGGATACGACAGAGAGGAAATTTTCTCTAAAAAAGTAAAAGCAGGCAAAAGAACTTATTTTTTCGACATAAAATCCACCCGCGCCAACGACTACTACATCACGATCACGGAGAGCAAGAGAAGGATGAACGGCGACACGTTCACTTATGAAAAACATAAGATCTTCCTCTACAAAGAAGATTTCTTTAAGTTTGCCAATGCACTCAATGAGGCTGTAGACCACGTCAAACACGAGCTCATGCCCGAAGTTGATTTTGCTCAGTTCGAAACCGAAGATTCAGAAAACGAGATCAATGACGAACTAAAGTGGGAGTAGAATCATCCACTATCTCAATTGCTATTCAGACATTGATTGAAGTATATTAGAGGGGCAATAGCCCCTTTTATTTTGTTTTATGCAGCGGTTTTTCATTTATCTCATTCTTTTCATTGGAGCTTTTTTACTGTTTGCGTGGTATTTCTCGAATGTCACGCTATACCTAATCATTTCTTTAGTTCTTGCAGCGCTGCTCAGACCGCTCACTAACAGGCTGAACGACTTTCATCTCGTGAGACAACATGTGCCAAGATGGCTTGCGATTCTGATCTCCTACGCATCGATAATTGTCCTGATCTTTCTGTTAAGTTTATTGTTTCTGCCATTGATCAACAATCAACTGTTGATCCTTTCGGAGATGGACTTGGAAGGAATCTATCTCCAGGTTCAGGAGCCGATCGAGCGCGTCGAACGCATATTGTTACGCTATCAATTGTTGGAGAGCAAGCCGGGAGCGCTCTTTGAGGATCTCAAAGGTTCTCTCTTGAAATTTTTGAGGACGTTTGATTTCGGTGGGTTCATCAGCGGATTATTCAATCTGACAAGCAGTCTCATCATCGGCGTGATGGCAGTCGCCTTCATCACGTTTTTTCTTCTTTTGGAAAATGGACTTCTACGTAGGAACCTCCTAAATCTAATACCCAACTCCTATTTCGAGCTATCTGTGGCAACTTTTACCAAAGTAGAAAAACTGCTTTCCAATTACCTCTTTGGACTGTTGATGCAGATGCTTTTTCTTTTTTCTATTGCCAGCCTGGGGTTATCGATTGCTGGCGTAGATTATGCACTCACTATTGCGCTATTCGCTGCGGTAGCGAACCTGATTCCTTACGCGGGCCCGATACTTGGAGCCACCTTTGGCATCATTGTGGGCATTTCAACCGGCACATTTGCCAGCGACGCAGAGTATACGTATTTTCTTTTCAAGATTTTATCAGTTTTTGCAATGGTGCAACTCACTGATAATGTGATCATCCAGCCAATGATTTTCTCCAAATCAGTGAAGGCGCATCCCCTTGAAATATTTGTTATTATCTTTGTCGGGGCAAAAATCGCCGGTATTGTAGGAATGATCTTTGCAATTCCGGTTTATACCATCTTCAGAGTTTCTGTCATGGAGTTCTATGAAGGGTATAAATCCTACAGAATCTTCAAAATTAAAGCAACGAATTAATGGCATTACAATGTGGCATTGTTGGACTTCCAAATGTGGGCAAGTCCACCTTGTTTAATGCGCTATCCAGCGCGAAAGCAGAAGCAGCAAATTTCCCTTTCTGTACCATCGAGCCTAATGTAGGGGTGGTATCAGTGCCTGACAAGAGGCTTCAGGTCCTTGAAGGGCTAGTCAATCCGCAGCGTGTCGTGCCTACCATTATTGAGTTTGTAGACATCGCTGGATTGGTAAAAGGTGCTTCAAAAGGAGAAGGACTCGGCAATAAATTCCTCGCCAACATCCGGGAAGTAAATGCCATCGTCCACGTCATTCGCTGCTTTGAAGACGACAACATCGTGCACGTGGCCGGAGGCGTTGATCCGGTTTTTGATAAAGAAGTAATCGATACCGAACTTCAATTGAAGGATCTGGAATCCATCGATAAGAAGATCCAGCGGATCGAAAAGATTGCCAAGGCGGGTGATGCTAAGGCTAGAGTTGAGTTGGAAATCCTCAATCGCTTCAAGCAGGGCCTGAGCTCCGGCCTCAATGCGCGCGCCATAGAGGCAGACAAGGACGAACTCGAAGCAGTGAGAGACCTTCATCTGCTGACCATCAAGCCGGTGTTGTATGTTGCGAATGTTGATGAAGGAAGCATCTTGACAGGAAATAAATTTGTCGATCAGCTGAAAGCTAAAGTGGCAGAGGAAAACGCCGAAGTGATCTTGCTTTGCGCAGCACTCGAATCGCAAATCGCAGAGTTCGAAGACGAAGAGGAGATCGCCATGTTCCTCTCAGAATACGGACTGGAAGAAAGCGGAATGAATCGTTTGATCTCAGCTGCCTACAGCCTACTGGAATTAATCACCTACTTTACTGCCGGTGTTCAGGAAGTTCGCGCTTGGACGATCAAGAGAGGCTGGAAGGCTCCTCAGGCTGCCGGTGTGATTCACACAGATTTCGAAAGAGGTTTCATCAAAGCTGAGGTGATCAAACTGTCAGACTTCGTTCAATACAAAACGGAGGCCGGGTGTCGGGAAAACGGAAAAATCGCAATTGAAGGCAAAGAATACATTGTGCAGGACGGTGACGTCATGCATTTTAGATTCAACGTTTGACTTTTTTTGAATTTTATTTGTACTTTTGACACTTTGCTTATCCACCCAATTTATAAGCATTTTAATCACATTTGTCTCATTTTATTTTTAAATCACCGTGAGAGTTAGACTTATATTTTCACTTAAAAACAAAGGCTCTTATTTGCCTTTTCACCACCAGTATATCCTAGCCCAATTCCTCAAAGGAGTAATTGTAAAAGGAGGAAGAGAAGAATTCTTCAACTACAACTATTTCAATTTTTCGGGTTTGAAAGGCCAGACTAAGGTGAGTAGAAGTGGTTTGCATTATTATTCCAGCTTGGTGACGCTCGTCTTATCTTCCCAAAGTGAGGAGTTCATGGACTACCTGCTGGAGCAAGTATTTGCTACGCCAAAGATCGAGCTCGGTAACCTGATCATGTCTCCGGAATACACAGAATTGGAATCGGAGCCCACTCTGGAGACCAACAATAAATTCGTGTGTATCTCACCACTGGTGTTGATCACTCCGGCGTTCAACGAAGAAGCGGGCAAGCGATTCATCAACCCGGACAGCGACGAATTTTCAGATTTGCTCTATGAATCTACCTTGACCCGGATGGAAAAGTCGGGCTGGTACACTCCAGAGCAAATGGAATCATTCTTCAAATTCCAGGTGGTTCCCGATATGAGTTATGTGAATAAACTGAAGGAACAGCAGAAGAAATTCGCTCGAATCTATGCGGTATACGACATGGATGTGAAGTACGAAGTGAGAGGGTACACGCTTCCCTTTACGCTATATGCGGCTCCGGAAGTTCAGGACTTCGTGTTCAAGTGCGGTTTGGGGGCATTCACCCACAAAGGATTCGGCATGCTGGATCTGGCGAACCACGCTTCAGGTACTCGTACCACCACGTACAAATTTAAGCGTGAGGGATTTGTCCCTTATAAGCCCACTGACAGAGTACGGCAGAACGTCGCTCCTACCGACGCGGAAGGCGATGCGGAAAGCGAGCAACCTACACAGGAAGAACAATAAGAATCAAGATCCTCTCAAATCGAGAGGATTTTTCTTTTACAGTCGTCTCCGGTTGGGATGCAGATACACATATCCCACCAACTGATCGTATCTCGACCCCAGGGCTCGGTAATACACCAAGACTTCGTACTCATTTTCAGTCTCAAAAAAGCTGCCTTCGATGGGTTCTGTGTCGTATCCGTCTTGAGAGACAAACCCATACTGATAGTCATACCAGCCCTGTTTCATCAGCACTGAGGTACTATATGATCCTGACTTGGGATCATAGTTCATCTTGGATCCTGGACTAGTGCCCCAGGACGTCAACGCCCCCAGCATCCGAATGTCTTTGTCCGCTTCAGCTTCTAGGTGGAAAGTGGTGTAGATGTATTCACTTTCGATCTCTGGGTTGCCACCTGGCCGATCATTGGTGTGCACCATGTATTGGCCGTTCAGGTCTAAGTATTGTGAATATACGCCTCCCGGCCTGGGCTTGTCGCCCAGCGCGCTGGCGAGTATCACCGTCTCCTCCACTTTCACTTCCGCAATATTGACACCCGTGGCACGAATAAACCTCAGATCAACAAACCTGAATTCGTTGCCAGCTCTGAAGGTGCTAGTCCCGTCAAAGGGCTCATAGCGTATAGTCTTTGCATTTTGATTGAGAAAAGTAGGCTTGATCAAAAGTTTGGCGTTGTCCCATCGCTGATTTTGTCGGATAAGCACTTTGACCTGGGTTGTGGGATCCGTCAGCTCGACTCTCGAATAGTTGACCGCCACGTTGATTTGCTGAAGTGCCTTTCGATCTTCGGTTTGAGCCGGAGGCACTATCGATGCGCCCACCGTGAAAAGCTCCTCATAAACCATAAATCTCCGGGTGAGCAAAACTTCGTCTTCATTGCGGTTGCGGTAGACTTTCAGGACATAGTTGCCCGATTTGGTGACTCTCGGGACAGTAAAGCTATAGTGAATGTATGGGATCCTGGTATTAACGGAATAGTCGTAGTCCTCAATATTGTACTGGTTGAATCCCGTCGAAAAATCATTGTCCCGCAGGGAAGATTTTTGCCAATTGGCATCACAATGAATCAACTTCACTGTGTATTGCTCAGGGTCGTAAGCGATGTCGTCAAATACCAACACCAAAGGCTTGGAATCGCTGATAGCTATCACAGGAGCATCCAACTGGCTTTCCTGTTGCGATCCACGCGGAAACAGCCTAACCGAGTGAACGTGCTCCGAGTAGACTTTATCCTCTATCACTTGCGAAAATAAAACTCCGGCGCTGCCAATCAACAGGAGAAGTGACAGACTTATAGACTTCTTGGACATAGACTCAAAGTAAAGATTTTACTCTAAAACCGGTCCAATTACCCGGCCAATTCCTGAAGATTGGAAATCTGGTCTACCAATTCCTCCCAATGCGCATTGGCTTCAAAAAGACTTTTTTGGATTTGCTGATAGCTTTCCTGAATCTTTTGAGCCTTCGACTCATCTTCATAGACCTCCGGGTCGGCCATCTTCGCTTCTGTCTCTGTCTTTAGCAGATCAAGGGACTCTATCTCCTTTTCGACTTTCTGGAGCTGCTCTTCAAGCTTTTTAAGGTCTCGTCTTGCTTGCTGGGTCTCGGAGGTGTTTTTTAAAGGCGCAGGCTGGGGCTTTTTTTCAGCTTTTTCCGCTGCGGGAGCAGCCTTGACTTCTGTCTGCTGGCTTCGCCAAAATTCATATTCATCATAAGTCCCCGGATACTCCTTGATCTCGTGATCTTCGATGTACCAGATCTTGTTTGCAACCCCTTTGATAAAATGCCGGTCGTGGGAGACCGTGATGAACGTTCCCTCGTATTGCTGCAAGGCCTGTATTAGGATATTGACCGACTGAAAGTCCAAGTGGTTGGTCGGTTCATCCAGCAGAAGAAAATTTGCCTCTGAGATTAGCGTCTTGGCCAAGGCCACCCGGGACTTTTCACCCCCGGAGAGCACCTTGATCTTTTTGAATACCTCTTCATTGGAAAAAAGAAAACAACCCAATACTCCCCGAAGCTCCATCTCAGATTTTTTACTTCCTGCTTGGGACATTTCCTGCATAATCTCGTTATCCAAGGTCAATGCTTCGAGCTGGTGTTGAGCAAAAAACGCCTTGATAACGTTATGGCCCTCCGTTCTCGTTCCGCTCGTCTGCTCAGGTCCAGCAATGATCCGCAGCAAGGTCGACTTTCCCTTGCCATTCGCCCCGATGAGCGCGATCTTGTCGCCGCGCTCGATTCTTGCCGTTGTGTCTTTCAAGATCACCAAATCTCCATAAGACTTGGAGACATGATCCAAGACCACTACGTCACGTCCTGATTTCTGAGAAAATTTAAACTTGAAGTTCACGAAGGCTTCGTCATTGACGACTTCGTTGACTCGGTCCAAGCGGTCCAGTGCCTTGATTCTGGATTGCACCTGGTTGGATTTGGTCGCTTTAGCACGGAAACGCTCAATGAACTTCTCCGTCTGCTTGATCATCTGCTGCTGATTCTCGTAGGCGTTTTGCTGAAGTTCCATGCGGATCTTCTTCTCCTCCTTGTAGAAAGAGTAGTTTCCAGGATAAGAAGTCAAGGTCTGATTGGACACCTCTACCGTAGTACTGATGCAATTGTCCAAAAAGGTCTGATCGTGAGAGACGACGATCACGGCGCCTTCGTAATTTTTTAGATAATTCTCCACCCACTGAATGGACGGCAGATCCAAGTGGTTGGTAGGTTCATCAAGCATCAGCAGCGAGGGCTTCTCCAACAGAAGCTTGGCCAGCATGACCCGCATCCTCCACCCTCCGGAGAATTGACGGAGTGGCTTGCTCAGATCTTTTGTCTGAAAACCGATCCCCTCCAATACTTCCTCCGCTTTCGCCTTGATCGTGTATCCCTCGTTACTTTCGAAGCGATCTTGCAGATAGGCCAGCTTGTTGATAATCTCCTCCGAGTAGTCGGTTTCCATCAGCTTCAGCACGCTATCGATCTCGTCCTGGAGTGCCAAAGTCTCCTTAAACGCTGCCAGAGCGACATTTAAGATACTCTCGTCAGACTGATAGGAAAGCAGATCTTGATTCAAAAATCCAATGGTACAGTCTTTCGCTTTTTGGACTTCTCCTGTGGTCGCCTGATAATCTCCATTGATGATCTTCAACAAGGTGGATTTGCCGGTGCCATTCTGCCCTACAAGACCAATCTTGTCCTTGGGCTTGATGTGAAGGTTGGCGTTTTCGTAGAGCGGGCGACCGCCGATGAAGTAAGAAAGGTTGGAAATGGATAACATGGCGCAAAAATAACCAAAGACGCGTTTATACAGCTTCCGCTCGGAAAACAATATTAATTTGATTAGCTTATTTCACTAAAATCGGAAAACCATGAACTATCTAAAACCGCTTGCTTTCAGTGTTTCCCTCGTGCTCGTCGGCCTGAATGCTAATTGTCAGGGGAAAATCTCTTCCGTAGCCACCGTGAATAGCAGTAATAAGATTGACATCCGAACGGCTCAGGCAGACGTAAAGCTTGACCAGATCAAGCTCCAGCCCGGATTTAAAATCGAGCTTTGGGCCTCCGATGTTCCTAACGCCCGCTCGATGGCTATCTCAGAGAATGGGATTGTCTTCGTCGGTAGCCGTCAGGAAGAAAACGTGTATGCGTTGGTGGACGAAGATGGCGATGGGAAAGCTGATTCTAAATTCGTCCTTGCTGAAGGTCTCAACATGCCCAATGGAGTGGCCTATAAGGATGGAGATCTGTATGTAGCGGAGGTCAACCGTATCCTGAGGTTCAAGGACATTAAAAATAATCTGGACAATCCTAAGTTCGAAGTGGTCTTTGAGGACTATCCCGAGGAAAGTCACCATGGGTGGAAGTTTATCTCCTTTGGTCCCGACGGAATGCTGTACGTTCCAGTAGGAGCTCCCTGTAATATCTGCGAAAATGAAGACCCCATATTTGCCAGCATCACGAGGTTAGATGTCAACAAGCCAGGATCAAAGCCCGAAATCTTTGCGCACGGTGTCAGAAATACCGTTGGATTTGACTGGCATCCCGTGACCAAAGAGTTATGGTTTACCGACAATGGCCGTGATATGCTCGGCGATGACACCCCGGATTGTGAATTAAACCACGCCACTGCTGCGGGACAACACTTTGGATATCCCTATTGGCATGCCGGCACGGTGAAGGATCCAGAATTTGGTGACAAAGGGAAAGATGCCTCAGCCTACGTAGCTCCGGCAGCAAAACTCGGTCCTCACAACGCCCCGCTGGGAATGAGGTTTTACGAAGGAGGAATGTTTCCCGCCTCGTATAAGAACAACGCAATCATCGCCAAGCATGGCAGCTGGAATCGAAGCAAAAAAGCCGGCTATGAAGTAGTCGTCGCCAAGATCGATGCTGGGGGAAAAGTGACCGGCCAAGAAAATTTTGCAACAGGCTGGCTGGACGATGCAACTCAGGAAGTATGGGGCAGGCCCGTGGATGTGCAGGAATTGCCCGACGGAAGCTTGCTGATCTCTGACGACATGGCCAACTGTATCTATCGGGTGACTTACTCGAACTAATAAAAAAGGGAGGTTTGGCCTCCCTTTGCTATTATAGTTGAAGCGGTATCGAATTCCAAACCGTTGAGGTAACTACCTGTTCAGTCAGGTGACTCAATGGGCCTTCCCCGACTAGCAATTTGACATAGCTCAAGGTCTGCCCGAATTCGGATTCATTCTGGAGATTTCCAATTTCGGCTTTTCAACCAGTTCAACAGCCGTTCAGATTGTCTAAACCTACCTTCACTTTAGCCATTCGGGCTTCGTCGTATCGACCTCAGCTTGCAGTTGATTAAGCAAATTATAGAGTCCGAAATAGGTTCTATTAATGTATAAGCCGTGCTTAGACCCTCTGGCTTGTCGTGATTTTTTAAACATCTTATCATTCGAAATCCGATCTCCCAGCTGGAAGATTTGCTCGAAATATGTGTTGTCAGCGAAATCAAAACGGTCGACATGAAAGGGCTTTCCCAACAGAGAGATCATCTCTTTAAACACTCCTTTGAAATAGACCTTCCCCTCCTCGGAATCTTTATCTGTGATAAAATCGAGGGAATAGAAAATCCGATCCATCGCCTCTTCTTCCAGCACCATCCCTTTTTTCATCAAAGCAAAATAGCCCTGATAAAAATCCTCAGGGATCACCTTCACACAGCCAAAATCAATGATCCCCACAGTTGCATCCTCCTGAAGGATAAAATTGCCTGGGTGAGGATCCGCATGAACCTGCTTCAGATTGTGTACTTGATGATGGTAGAAGTCCCAAAGGGCCTGCCCGATCTGATTTTTTGCAGCTTGAGTAGGATTAGTCTCCATCCACTCTTTGATGTGTTTTCCGGAAATCCAATCCATGGTAATCACCCGCTCAGAACTGAACTCATCGTAGTAAGTCGGAAATTTCAAATTGGGAATATGCGCGCAAGCCTCGGAGATCTCCCTCGACCGCTGAACCTCCAAGGTGTAATCCGTCTCCTCCACCAGCCTCTCCTCCACCTCTTCCATGTAGTGATCGAGTTCTTTTTCGTTCATATTCAGTAGGCGAAGTGCAAAAGGCCTAACCAGCTTCAAGTCCGAACTGACCGAATCTGACACTCCGGGATATTGGATTTTTACCGCGAAGGTTTTTCCGTCCTTGGTAGCCTGATGCACCTGGCCGATGGAAGCCGCATTGACGGCAGATCGTGTAAACGTTTCGAAGATACTCTCAGGAGGTTTTCCAAAATATCTCTGAAATGTCTTGACTACTAAGGGATAAGATAACGGCGGCGCTGAGTACTGCGCCATTGTAAACTTATCCTGATATGCCCTCGGCAGAAGGTTCTTGTCCATAGACATCATCTGGGCCACCTTCAAGGCTGAGCCCTTGAGTTCGCTTAGCGACTTGTAGATGTCGGTAGCGTTATTGGAATGGAGCTCGTCCTTATCCATCGATGGATTGACCATCTTCTTGGCGTAGTGCTTGACGTAGTTTCCCCCTACTTTGGCGCCCGTGGAGATGAATTTAGCCGCGCGTTCAACTTTGGAAACCGGGATGGATTCCTGCTCTTTTAGATTGATGGCCATGGTTACTTAGTTTGGTAGAGAAATTTGGCAAAGTCCAAAAAAGAATCCAAGGCACTTTTCCCCATCAGATCAAAGGCTAGATTGACGGACTTTTCGATGGCTGCGTCGGTTTTTTCAAATCTTGGACTTCTGTCATCCAACCAATATCTGAATACAAATGCAACCTGAAGCCACAGCGCCTCATCGTATCGATCGGCGATCACTGGCCGACTGGCGATCTCTTGGGTCTCTTTCCCTTCGGAAATCAGCTCTCCGGCAAATTCCTTGAACTTCTCTTTGAATTCTCTCGTGTCCGAAGGCAGCGTTCTAAAGGCTTTCGACTTATCCTCATACAAGCTGAGCAGGTAGGAACGGTTTTTCTTTAATTCTTCGATCCAGGTAAACAGGAAGCTGAGAAATTTCTCCCTGACGGAATATTCATGGTAAACCTCTTGAGCCTCGATCTGCTCCAAAGTGGATTTATAAATCGAAACCCAAATCGAGGATTTGATGGATTCAAACGACGTGAAATAGGTATAAAATTCCTCCTCTTTCATCTTTAGCATCTTGGCAAACTTGAAGATCGAAGGCGGCTCAGAGCCGTATTCCAGCACGTGATTCTTGAATCCTTCTAAAATCAGTTTTTTTAAATCTTTTTTTATAGTCTTTGTTACAGGTGTCGCTTCCATGGGATTCTTTGAGTTACAAGTAGATAACTCTCAATCCGGCTTTCAAGTTTAATATAGACAAAAAAAAGCCGGAGAATTCCTCCGGCTTGTCAAGATCGCATGCGTTATTTTTAGTCCTTTACCTGCTCAATTACCAGGTTGTGATTGGTGTAGATGCAAACGTCGGCAGCTATATGAAGGCTCTCCCGGACCATTTCTTCGGCGGAAAGATGCGGCGCAAATTTCTTCATCGCCCGGGCGGCGGATTGTGCAAACATACTTCCTGAGCCTATAGTGGCAATCTCCATATCCGGCTCTATCACGTCCCCAGTTCCGGAAATAATTAGGATATCTTCTTTGTCAGCGACAATCATCATGGCTTCTAGCTTGCTGAGCATCCGGTCCGTACGCCATTCCTTGGCCAGTTCGACCGCAGCGCGCTTCATGTTGTTGCCAAAAGCGCCGAGCTTCTCCTCAAATTTTTCCAAAAGCGTAAAAGCATCGGCCGTAGAGCCGGCAAAACCGGTCACGATCTTTCCTCCCTGCAGCACTCGGAGTTTCTTGACGGTGCTCTTTGCAACGGTGTTCCCCAGGGTCGCTTGTCCGTCTGCTCCGATGACTACCTGCCCGTTATGTCGGATAGCGACGACGGTGGTTGATTTGATTTTTTCCATGGCAAAAGTGAAGATATTGTTGGTTAATTAGCTGTCGGTTTATCTAGGAGCTGGCGTTAGACGAGTGGTAAGCCTCCTCCGAATAGCCCCGTGACCTCTTACCAATAACTGTTCTAAAGCAAAAAGTCCTGTCGAAACAGGACTTTTTGGCAGTTATTTTTTTCTGATTTAGATCAAGATTCTTACCGGATCTTCGAGGAGACCCTTCAGAGTCAAAAGGAATGCAGACCCCACGGCTCCGTCCACTACTCTGTGATCGCATGAAAGTGTCACTTTCATGATGTTGCCGATCTTCATCTGACCGTCCTTTACAATCACCGTCTCCTTGATCCCGCCCACGGCAAGGATACATGCATCCGGTGGATTGATGATCGCCGTAAATTCGTCAATACCAAACATACCTAGGTTGGAGATCGTAAAGGTATTCCCTTCCCAATCTTTAGGCTGGAGTTCTTTATTTTTTGCTTTGCCTCCAAGCGTCTTGGCCTGAGTGGAAATCTGTGACAAAGACAAGTGATCGGCAAAACGGATCACTGGCACGAGCAATCCCTCGTCTACTGCCACGGCCATCCCTATGTGGATATGCTCGTTGTAGCGGATTTTGTCGCCCAGCCAGCTGGAATTCACCTTTGGATTCTGACGCAAAGCCGCCGCAGAGGCTTTGATCACCATGTCGTTGAAGGAGATTTTCACCGGAGAGATTTCGTTCATACTCTTTCTGGCTTCGATCGCCTTGTCCATGTTGATCTCCATGGTCAGGTAGAAGTGTGGCGCGCCAAACTTGCTTTCTGCCAATCGCTTCGCAATGACTTTTCTCATCTGAGAAACCTTCTCTTCACGGAAGCTTTCCTGGCCTAGTGCTGGAGCAGAGCCCGTTGGCGATGTCGCCGTCGCCGGTGCTGCTGGCGCTGCGGCAGGCACATACGATTCGACATCCTTCTTCACAATTCTTCCACCTTCGCCGGATCCACTTACCTTACGAATGTCGAAGCCCTTTTCTTCGGCTAACTTTTTAGCCAAAGGCGAAGCTTTTACTCTGTCGCCATTTGTGGAAGCAGGAGCGCTGGCTGCTGGGGCAGATGAGGCCGCTGGAGCAGGAGTATCTGCTTTTGCTTCCGGTGCTGGCTCGGCTTTCGTCTCAGCAGGTGCTGCGGATTTGCCCCCTCCTTGCTGTGCTTTAAGCAAAGTCTGAAAGTCTGCATCTCTCTCGCCGATCACGGCGATGACACCATCGACAGCGACGCTATCGCCAGCCTCTACACCGATATATAAAAGAACTCCGTCTTCATAGGACTCCAGTTCCATCGTTGCTTTATCAGTCTCTACTTCTGCGAGGATCTCACCGGATTTCACATCATCTCCTACCTTCTTTAACCAGGCAGCAATGGTACCCTCCTGCATAGTATCACTCATCTTAGGCATGGTGATGACGGTAGCATTGATGTTGGAGGTGTCTATCTTTTCCGCTGGAGCGTCGGCCTGTCCTGCTTCTTCTGATTTCTCAGGTTCGGCAGCTTTAGCCTCCGGCTTGGGTTCTTCTTTTTTTCCTTCGGCTGGAGCAGCGGACCCGTTGAGCAAGTGCTCATAGTCTTCACCTTTTTCACCGATCACGGCAATCACGCCGTTGACAGGTACTGAATCTTTCTCCTGAACTCCAATATATAAAAGGACACCTTCTTCGTAAGATTCCAACTCCATGGTCGCTTTGTCAGTCTCTACTTCAGCCAGGATGTCTCCAGGCTTGACAGTATCTCCCACCTTTTTCAACCATGCAGCGATCACCCCCTCCTCCATTGTGTCACTCATTTTTGGCATTCTGATTATTTCGGCCATAGGTAATTTCGAGCTTGTTCGTTATTAAAGTGTCCAAAAATAGTTCTTAAAAACGCTTTATTCAAATTTATATCCTGTATTTTCCGAGCTGTTTTAGGCCTTGCTTCCTCATGCCACTCACGTCTGAAAGCTCCTATCAAAGACCTAATTGGCTCTTTAGTGGACACTTAGAAACGATTTACCCAGCGCTTTTCCGCAGGGTAAACATCCAAAAACCAGTTAGAGAACGGATACAAACTCCCGATAGCGACTTCCTGGATCTGGACTGGTATCGGTCTGGAAGCGACCGGCTGG
>Ga0079224_100004137_pt1 | contig 18602 bp, 15 predicted proteins | sample Stecom2015_FD_80414 | JGI IMG/M metagenome (GOLD analysis project Ga0079224, IMG submission 80414) | Agricultural soil microbial communities from Utah to study Nitrogen management - Steer compost 2015 | ecosystem: Environmental > Terrestrial > Soil > Agricultural land | place: USA: Utah... | reverse complement strand
TTACACGGCCTTGCGTACGGAAGTATTCCCCTATCTGGAAACTTTTCCTCGAATCAAGCTATGGAGTGCAGGCTGTTCTACAGGAGAAGAAGTTTATTCACTAGCCATTTTGCTGTCAGAAGCCAACCTCTATGATCGTAGCTTCATCTATGGTACGGACATCAACGGACAAGTTATCGAAACCGCGAAAAAAGCGATCTATCCACTAAAGAATATAAAGCTCTATACAGAGAATTACATTGCGACTACAGGAACAAATAGTTTCTCTAGTTACTACACCGCGATGTATGATGCGGCCATTTTCAATCAGCAAATCCGCAAGAATATTCTTTTTTCACAACATAACTTAGCTACAGATTCCATCTTCAATGAATTTCAGTTTATTTCATGTAGAAATGTACTGATCTATTTTGACCCAGAGTTGCAGAAGAAGGTACTCAATCTCTTATACAACTCCCTTAGTGAATTTGGCTTCCTATGCCTTGGTTCGAAAGAAAAACTACTCTACAGCGATTTGAGAGCCAAGTTTAAGCTGGTTAATCGAGATTTTAACATTTACCAAAAGATAAAATGACAGCGGTAGCCAAAAATACCATTCTTATTGGAGGTAGTGCTGGTTCCTATCCTATCATCATACAGATTATAGAAGCCTTACCTGTATATTTCCGTGCAGCCATCATCGTACTGATCCACCGTAATGCCCGTTATGAAACGCACATGGAAGAGACCTTGACGAAGAAATCAGGGCGCGTCATTAGCCAAGCCAATGATAAAGAACCCATTTTACAGAACAGCATATACTTTGCTACACCGGGATATCATCTTCTTGTAGAACCAGGTTATACATTTGCTCTCGATTCGTCGGAACCTGTAGCGTTTTCTCGCCCTTCCATTGATGTTCTTTTTGAATCAGCGGCGGATGTATATCAGAAAGATTGCACAGCTTTTCTTCTTTCAGGAGCGAACAAGGATGGTGCCAACGGTATATCTCATATCGACCAAATGGGCGGACAGACCTTCATTCAATCACCGGATGAAGCCTTAATCACAACCATGCCACTCAGCGCGATAGAACAGAGCGAAACAAGTACAATTTACTCCAACCAAGAGATTATCTCTTATTTTAGAAACTTAACATAACCGTATAATGAAGCCTGTTAACTTGCTTTTATTAGATGATAAGGAAGAAAATATAATTAGCTTATCCGCATTGCTTTCCGAGGTGGAGCATATTAATATCATCAGCTGTACAGACCCCAATGAAGCCTTAAAAATCTGTTGGAGAAACGATATTTCCATTGCTTTGGTTGATGTACAGATGCCGGAAATCAACGGCTTTGAATTTGTTTCACTGTTGAAATCCAACCCCAAAACGAGCCATATCATTGCGATTATGGTTACAGCTATTTCCAAAGAAGACAAATATTTGGTCAAGGGGCTAGAAAGCGGTGCGGTAGATTACTTATATAAACCCCTGAATCCAGAAATTACGATTGCCAAAGTAAGTTCATTTGTAAAGCAGGTACATATTCAAGAAGAGATAAAGTACAAAAATATTGCGTTGGAAGAGTCCCGCCGACAATTGATACAAGCCAAGGAGGAAGCAGAACAAGCCCGCAAATCCAAAGAAATGTTTCTGGCAAACATGAGCCATGAAATCCGGACACCAATTAACGGCATTATGGGCATTATACACATGCTGCGCAATTCATCGTTAGATGAAGAACAGAAAGATTGGCTCAATAGGCTCGACAGTTCTTCTAACTCTTTACTATTGATCATCAACGATATTTTGGATATTTCCAAAATCGACTCTGGAATGATGAAGATCGAATACGAGAGTTTCTCCATCCATCAGAAACTGATGGATATGAACAAAATCTTCAAAATAAAAGCGGAAGACAAAGGCTTATCCTTTGGCATGTATATCGCTGATAATGTGCCTGAATATATCAAGAGTGATCCACTACGAATACAGCAGGTTATCGGAAACTTTATCTCCAATAGCCTCAAATTTACAGAGAATGGTGAGGTTTCCTTGATTGTAGAAGCCAAAGAACAAACTGAAAGCACCTGTAAAATCAAGTTTACCGTCAAAGACACGGGGATAGGAATCCGGACCGAAGTCGTGGAGAAAATATTTCTGGCCTTTGAGCAAGGGGACGACGGCATCACGAAAAAATTCGGCGGAACAGGTTTGGGATTGGCTATAGTTAAGCGATTAGCCACTCTATTAAATGGGGAAGTCAGTGCGAAAAGTAGCTTTGGAAACGGTTCAGAATTTTCATTTGAAGCTCCATTTGAAGTAGTCGACAAATATGCTACAGAAACCGAATCGGAGAACACTCCATTGGCAGACCTCAACAGATTTGAAGGTATAAATGTATTAGTAGCAGAAGATAACGACTTGAACAGTTTCATCTTAACAAATCTACTTCAGACCTGGGGGTGCCGCGTGGATATTGTCAAAAATGGTCGCGACGCCGTCAACAAGACAAGAGAGAAAAAGTATAACTTGATTATGATGGATACACATATGCCAATTATGTCAGGTTTTGAGGCTATCAAAGAAATTAAAAAGAATGATGAAGCGAACAACGTAGTTACACCTATCCTGACCATTTCAGCTTCTGTGCTTAAGCACGAGCAAGCCGCAGCATACGAAGCCGGAGCAGATAGCGTAATTGGCAAGCCTTTCAATCCTTTGGATCTCCACGAGAAGATTGAAAAGCTGATTTCAAAATGACGTTATAACCACTTCTTTATCATTAATATTTAGTATGTTTGCTTTTATAGTAATAAATTAAAATTTTATCATGAAAAGATTATTCATATTACCAGCAGTTGCAGTAGCACTGTCATTAGCGGCTTGTGGAGGTTCAGACAACAAGACAACCACGACTACAGGGGAAACTGCTGCTACGGAATCAACTCCTGTTGAAACAGTTCCGGGTATTGAAAATGTGGAATTATCGAATACAATCGCTGTTGAAGGTAACGACCAGATGAAATTCGACAAAGAATTGTTGCGCGTAAAAGCCGGAGAAACTGTAGAATTGACATTGAAAAATGTAGGTTCTTTACCGAAAGAGTCCATGGGACACAACTTTGTCATTTTAAAACCAGGTGTAGATGTTCCTACCTTCGGTAGCGAAGCTGTTGCCGCGGTAGACAATGATTATATTCCTAAGTCTTCTTTGTCATCCATCGTTGCCCACACAAAATTGTTGGGTCCAGGTGAAGAAGATAAAATCACCTTCACATTAGAAAAAGGCGTTTATCCTTTCCTTTGTAGCTTCCCTGGCCACTTTGGAATTATGCAAGGAAAAATCGTTGCTGAATAAGCAGTTCGGCATTTAATAAGACATAACAAGGGGCTGTATCAGAAATGCAAACACACCGGCATTGCGAGGAACGAAGTCTCGCTTTGAGCGGGAGTGATGTCAAAAACGCAGATTGCTTCGTCATTCTTCCTCGCAATGACGCGTTTTTGGGGCTTGCAATTAAACTATGATACAGCCCCATTTTTATAAGATAAATTCCCAAGAGTTTATTTAAATGGTTAACTTTGAAGCCAAAACAATAAAACTATTTTTATGCAATACGACGTAATTGTTATAGGAAGTGGTCCAGGAGGCTATGTTGGTGCAATTCGATGTGCGCAATTAGGCCTAAAAACCGCAGTCATAGAAAAATATAGCACTTTTGGAGGAACCTGCTTAAACGTAGGCTGTATCCCTTCCAAGGCATTATTGGATACATCCGAGCACTATCATAATGCAGCTCACAACTTTGAAACACACGGTATCAACTTAAGTAATCTTTCCATCGATGTACAGAAGATGATTGACCGCAAAAATGAGGTTATTGCGCAAAACACAGCAGGTATCACATTTTTATTCAAAAAGAACAAAATCGACACCTACGAAGGTGTGGGCTCTTTCGTTGACAAGAACACCATTAAAGTAACGAAACAAGACGGCTCTACAGAAGAGTTAAAAGCGAAGAACATTATTATTGCTACAGGTTCTAAACCTACAGCATTACCATTCTTACCCGTAGACAAAAAACGTATTATAACTTCCACAGAAGCATTAAACTTGACGGAAGTCCCTAAACACCTTATCGTTATCGGTGGCGGTGTTATTGGCTTAGAACTGGGTTCAGTCTACGCAAGATTGGGCGCTAAAGTATCCGTAGTAGAATATGCAAAATCTATCATCGGCACGATGGATGGGGGCTTGGGTAAAGAGCTACAACGCGTGCTTAAGAAATCTTTGGGTATGGAGTTCTTACTTGGCCACAAAGTAACTGGCGCATCAGCCAAAGGCAAAAAAGTGACCGTAACAGCAGAAGATGCCAAAGGTCAACCTGTGTCCATTGAAGGCGATTACTGTATCGTAGCTGTTGGGCGTACAGCCTATACGGAAGGCTTAGGCCTGGAAAATATCGGCATCAAAACAGAGGAAAGAGGAAACAAAATCACTGTCAACGAACACATGGAAACTTCGGTAGAGGGTGTTTATGCGATAGGTGATGTCGTTCGAGGAGCCATGTTGGCACATAAAGCTGAAGATGAAGGAACATATGTCGCAGAGCGTATCGTAGGTCAAAAACCACACATCGACTACAACTTGATTCCGGGCGTTGTCTACACTTGGCCGGAAGTTGCTTCCGTAGGTAAAACTGAAGAGCAACTGAAAGAAGCTGGTGTTAAATACAAATCTGGCTCTTTCTCTTTCAAAGCTTCCGGTCGTGCGAAAGCGTCAGGCGATACCGATGGTTTCATTAAAGTACTTGCCGATGCAGAAACAGATGAACTATTAGGTGTACACATGATTGGTCCTCGTGCTGCGGATATGATTGCCGAAGCAGTCGTAGCCATGGAGTACAGAGCATCCGCAGAAGACATCGGTCGTATCTGCCATGCCCACCCAACTTTCACCGAAGCATTCAAAGAAGCCGCATTAGCTGCTACAGCAAATCGAGCAATTCACGCTTAGTATAAGGCTATAAGCTATAGGCAGTAAGCTATCTTATCTGCCTATAGTTTACAGCTTATAATTAAACAGAAAACTTCCGAAGTTTTAAAAACAAGTTTCTCAAAATCATATCAAGCCACTCCCCCATGAACTTTCATACACGCAAATGGATAAAGCCCGAAGACCTAAACCCCAACGGCACACTCTTCGGTGGCACCCTTCTACGTTGGATAGACGAGGAGGCAGTTATTTATGCTATTGTACAGCTAGGCAACCCACATGTGGTCACGAAATACATTTCAGAAATCAACTTTGTGAGTTCAGCGAGACAAGGCGATATTATTGAATTGGGTATCATCGCTACACATTTTGGCAACACCTCAATCACACTGACCTGTGAGGTCCGTAATAAGATCACCCGTAAGACTATCTTATCGATTGATAAATTGGTTTTTGTGAACCTGAACGAAGATGGCATACCTACTCCACATGGCAAGACTGAAATCACCTATGCCTACATGAGTATTGACAAGACCAATAAGGATTAAAATAAAGTGATGACAGTTATGGTAGTAAAGATAGTGATGTAAGACACAGCTTCCATCACTTCCATAACTTTAAGTTTTATTTCTTTTCGCCGTTGATAATCTTCTTAAGGTCTTTCTCTACCCAGAAAGATACAACAGGAATAAACGAGGCAAACAAATAACTTACCACTCTACGGAAAGACCATTTATATTCGCTCCAACACATAATAAGCAGGATAACGAATATAACAACCAAAAATCCATGAATAGAACCGGCGATCCGCACGGCACCATTTCTGATATCTTCCGGCACATCCATCACATATTTTAAGAGATATTTGACGGGCATCGCCACAAAGAACAGGATAATCGTAGAAATAGCCTCCCACAGGGCCACTTGTCTGAAGATACGTAACATATAATTTATACTACCAGATAAATAACTTTCCGGCAAACATACATCCTAAAACTTTAATCTCCAGATTAAAATCATCTATTGACCCACGGTTGACATTGGGAGGGCTTTTTGTGTGCTATTGATGTAAAACACTTGTTTCTTAGCCAAAAAAAATCGTATTTTTGGCTATTCATAATGTAAATATAGTCTTAACTACAAATAATTTATATGAATTACGATATCATAGTAGTCGGTAGTGGTCCCGGAGGATATGTTGCTGCTATCCGAGCATCACAGTTAGGCTTCAAAACAGCTATTATTGAGCGTGAAGCGTTAGGTGGAATTTGCTTAAACTGGGGCTGTATCCCTACAAAAGCTTTGTTGAAAAGTGCGCAGGTTTTCGAATACCTGAACCATGCCGAAGAATACGGTATTAAGGTACAAGGTGGTGAAGCCGACTTTGGAGCTATCGTAAAAAGAAGCCGTGGCGTTGCCGATGGCATGAGCAAAGGTATACAGTTCTTGATGAAAAAGAACAAAATCGATGTCATCATGGGAACGGCCAAAATCAAAAAAGGTGGTAAAATAGATGTTAAAGCTGCAGATGGCTCAACAAAAGAGTACACCGCTAAACACACTATTTTAGCAACAGGGGCTCGCTCACGCGAATTGCCTAACCTTCCTCAAGACGGTAAAAAAATTATTGGCTACCGCCAGGCGATGAATCTGCCAAAACAGCCAAAATCATTGGTCGTAGTTGGCTCAGGAGCTATTGGTGTAGAATTTGCTTATTTCTATAACGCTATCGGCACACAAGTAACAATTGTTGAATTTATGGACAGAATCGTACCTGTAGAGGATGAAGAAGTTTCAAAACAATTGGAAAAATCCTTGAAAAAAGCTGGTATCAATATCCTTACCAAGTCCGAAGTACAGTCAGTAGATACAAAAGGAGACCTTTGCAAAGTATCGATCAAAACAGCTAAAGGAACCGAAACTCTTGAAGCAGAGATTGTACTTTCAGCTGTAGGGATTACACCAAACATCGAGAACTTAGGGTTAGAAGAAGTTGGTGTGAAAACAGATAAAGGTCGTGTGCTTGTGGATGACTTCTACAAAACGAACATTGAAGGTGTATACGCGATCGGCGATATAGTAAAAGGTCAGGCATTGGCTCACGTAGCTTCTGCGGAAGGTATCACTTGTGTGGAGAAAATCAAAGGTCTTCACGTGGAACCGATTGACTACAACAACATTCCGGGCTGTACATACTGCTCACCGGAAATTGCATCTGTAGGTTATACAGAAAAAGCAGCTAAAGATGCTGGATATGAAATCAAAGTTGGTAAATTCCCTTTCTCAGCTTCAGGAAAAGCTTCTGCTGCAGGTGCAAAAGACGGATTTATCAAGTTGGTATTCGATGCGAAATATGGCGAGTTGTTAGGCGCACACATGATTGGCGCAAACGTTACCGAAATGATTGCTGAAATTGTGGTGGCAAGAAAACTGGAAACTACCGGTCATGAAATGATCAAAGCCGTACACCCGCACCCAACAATGAGTGAAGCTATTATGGAAGCAGCTGCCGATGCTTACGGCGAGGTGATCCACTTATAAGCGATTCATAAATATCATAAAAAAGGCTTCGACAATTGTCGAAGCCTTTTTTATGAGGTATTTATTTCAACACCAATTTCGATTCAAAAACCACTGTTTTTGGTTCTATAGGATCTTTTGCTTCCAGATTCTCGAACAGGATTTCCGCAGCTTTGCGCGCCTGTTTATCGGGATGCTGCTCGATACTGCCCATAGGCGGGTTCTCCATATACTTCCACAAAGGATAATTCGCATAGCTAATGAAATATACATCCTTTTTCTGTACCAATCCTTTTTGACGAGCATACTTCATCACATCTAAGGCAACAAAGTCATTGAAAGAAATCACAGCCGAGGGTCTTTCTGAAAGAGCCAGTAGCTTATCAGTAGCTTCTATATTCCCTTGTTCCGTCAAGTCCGTATGCACGATATACTTATCGTTATATTCTAAATTATTTTCATGGAGCGCTGCTTTATAGGCCGTTTCCCGTTCTTGGGCAGCAAGCAGATTCTCTGGGCCGTTAATCAAGGCAATCCGCCGATGACCGATCGATGCAAAAGCCTCAATAGCCTCTTTCATGCCTGAAGAAAGGTCGCTGTACACCTTATTCACCTGATCTATATTGGGCACACAGTCAAAGAATACTACAGGAATCTCGCTTTCCTCCAAAAGCTCTATAAAGCTCAAATCTTCCGTATTTTTCCCCAAAGACATCAGGATACCATCCACACGGTGTTTTTTAAACGTTTGGAGAATCTGTAATTCCCGATCTGCATCATCGTGCGATTGTCCCATCAGTACTGTATAGTTGTGATCCTTCGCCACATCTTCTATCTCACTTATAGCAGAAGAGAAGAAGGGTTCGGATAGGCTTGGCAAAATAACACCAATAGTGAATGTTTTGCGCTGTTTGAAAAAGATAGCAGTCTGATTCGGTTCATAGTTCAGTTCTTCCGCCATTTTCTTAACACGCATCGTGGTAACCAATCCTATACTGGGGTGATCGTTCAGCGCCCTAGAAACCGTAGACGGAGAAATCCGTAGTTTGCGGGCAATCTCTTTTATAGTAGCTGGTTTCTTCTTCATACGATTGGTATTTTAGTCTTAAGCAAATATAAACTTTATTTTTGCAAATGCCTTTTAAAGAACTTATACATCCCGTTATTTAGTCTGTTTTCTTGTAAAACCGACACTGCTTTAGGGCGCTTGGTCGATATTCGACCATTGGAGGCGATAGCTACCCGAGATGCTGCTGTCGCAAATGTACCGTTTTGGATATGGTTCAAAGCCGAAGCAATCATAGGTTCCTCATCATCACCAAAATCACGAAAATCACTGAATTCCCAAACATGTGCATTTGGTTCTAAACCGTTGAAATAATCTCCTTCTCCTTTTTTATTCAGCGTTTTAAAAGATGTCACATACAATTCTATATCATCATCTACGATAGGCAATCCGAAAAATCCAACAGGTTTTCCATACGTATTATTCCCTACTACCTGATTTTGATTATTCACTGAGTTAGTCCCCACCATATATACTTGCATGTGCGGTGTCAAAGAGTTAATCAGCAACTCACTCGCCGAGGCCGTGGAATTGGTGACCAAGAAATACACCCGTGATAAGTTTAGCGCCCCCGTTTTATTAAAATATACTGGAGCGAATCCTTCTCCTTCTTCTAGCCAATCCCAGCTTTTCAGCAAATCATTTACTTCATATTTATACATTAAGTCTTTATCAGCAGATGTAGGCACAATTCTATCTGCCAGATATTCCGCCGTAACCACAGCTCCACCACCGTTGTATCTCAGGTCGACGATTAACTCATTTATTCCTTTGCTTTCAAAATCGCTAAAGATGCCATCAAAAGTCGCCTTCATCCCATTCTTGGCTTCAAGAACATTTACAAAAGAACTAAATGCTAAATATCCTACCTTCTTTCCGTCTCGATCAAAAACTCGGCTATCCATAACAGGATCCATTTTGTATTGGACGCTCGCTATATCCTTTTCTGTAATCGTCCCATCAGGTTTGGCAAAACGAACCTTCATACTTTGTGAGCTCAAATAGGTATTGATGCCTCGAAAATTCTGTGCTGCCTGAGAGTCATAGTCAATCTTCGTATCGCCATTAATGCCCAAAATCATATCCCCTCTACGGATACCTGCTTTATACGCAGACGAGTTTTTGTCTACCATTCTGACATACAGATAGGCGTTATTGCCCGAAGTTTCCGTTTGCAAATAGAACACATACATACCATAGCTCGTTGCTACCGCGTCCTGTATCTCGCCACTTACTTCACCGGCTCTATCCAAAAAGCTATACCAATCATAATTTTTAGTAGATTCCGTACCTGGAGCCTTTGTTAAGTCCATTAAATAGTCGAGCACATCTTCTCCGGTTTCATAATACTTGGTATACTCGTTTCTTATATAGCCTGCTTTCTCAATATCATTGGTATTACGGGGCGGGACATACGATTCCCATAAAGAGAGCACCTTGTAATAATACCAGATAGAATCGCGCACCTTATTCTCGTGCTCATTATCCAGATAGACCTCCCTAGGGTCTACCGGGTCTACTGGATCACCACCCGTTGTCGGGTTCACCTCTTTCTTACAGGCGGAAAAGCTAAAAAAAAGCCCCAAAGCCAATGTTAGGTATACAATTCTCATAACCTATTTTCTAATTTATAAATGATTTACAGGATATACTTCATCTGTACCTATCCCGAATTCCTCAGCAATATAAGCATTTGGCTTTATATTACGGAAAAGCAATTCCTGTACAAAATAAACGCGCAACTGTTTTTTAAGTTCATCCAGCTCTCCCCACTCGATGTGTTTTAGCTTATTCAGCTGCTCAATCGGATTTCCGTCTGTCAAAAGCACAATACGCTTTCCGCTATCCATCAGCTCCTTTGCCAATGCCTCAAAATCATCCTTCAAGATCAGTTTCAATGGCAGGTGCGCATTTGCTTTTAGACGTTCAAAGTTCTCCCTGTAGGACTCCGGCAATTGGAAATGGTTTATCGTTTCATCCAACACGACCGTTTCCCCTTCCCTTTCATAAGTCTGCTTCATGAAATCCACCATAGACTTGGACAGGCTTTTCCCTTCTGTATATTCCGTAAAATTGGCAAATAGGTAGTACACCTGCAACAGATAGTCCCGCTTAGGGAAAAGCACATCGTCCACCTCGAAAGCATAGATTTCTTTATCTCTTGGAATAATCATCATTAATCAGCTAAACACCACATCATATCTTCCTCGGAATCAGAAAGCATCCCTACTCCCGAAAAACCGGCATCATTTATCTTTTCACCATGCAGCAAATCCACCCCTTCTCTACAGACATACAGTTGTTGCTCTATTGGTGGATTTTTCAAGATAAAGAATTCAGCCAGATCTACTGGCTGTAAAACCTCAATACCATACTCATGAAACAGGATTCGCGCTTCATGCAAAGGAGCTAACTCCATCTTTCCGAGTGGCAACACGTAATCAGCCTGCTCATCCAAACAGGTCTTAAGCAACTCGTGTGCATAAGTAGGATTAACTCCGGTTGGAATTTGACGGTAGTTCTGACGGAGCAATATGTCTGGAAAGGTTTCGGCAGAGGCAAACACCACATCAAATCGAGGGGTCAACATACGACCGATACGTTGTGCCAGTGGTCGCGTACCATAAGTAATTACTATTTTTTCCATTTATAATTTTAATGTTATGGAAGTGAACGAATTTATGGAGGTGAGGGAAGCTGTATCTTACATCACTATCTTCACTACCATAACAGTCATCACTTGATTTCAAAGTATCAACCCATCACGCATGTGAACGGTGCGGTCAGATATACCGGCAAGTTCCTCGTTATGTGTCACGATAATAAATGTCTGGTTCAAGGCATCCCGAAGGTCAAAAAAAAGTTGGTGCAGGGAAGCTGCATTTTCGGAGTCTAGATTACCCGATGGTTCATCAGCAAGAATCAATGCCGGATTGTTCACCAAAGCTCTGGCGACAGAAACCCGTTGCTGTTCCCCTCCCGAAAGTTGGCCGGGTTTATGATATGCGCGGTGCTGCACCCCTAGTCTTTCCAAAAGTTCCATAGCTGTCTTTTCTGCTTCCTTTGGGCTTTTCCCTTGGATAAAAGCAGGTATACATACATTTTCCAATGCAGTAAATTCGGGTAAAAGATGATGAAACTGAAAGACGAAGCCAATGTGCTCATTTCGGAACTGGCTCAATTTCTTCTCGTTCAGGGCTGTGACATCTACCCCATTGATGGTCACTTTGCCCGAATCAGGCTTATCCAATGTCCCTACGATATGTAACAGTGTACTCTTTCCGGCACCAGAAGCACCTACTATCGAGACGATTTCTCCCTTGGCTACTGAAAGGTCAACACCCTTCAATATTTCTAGTTGTCCAAAGGATTTATGTATGTCATTTGCCTGCAATATCATAGTACGAAGGTAAGGAAATTGGCTCAATTCCATAAACAAAACTCTTTAATCACTTTTTACCAAAGAATTACTTGACCCTTCCATTTTAAAATCCTATTTTTACCTCAAATTTTTTACGATGAATATTCACGAATATCAAGCAAAAGAAATACTTAAGAGTTTTGGTGTAAGAGTTCAAGAAGGAATCCTTGCAGAAACTCCAGAGCAAGCTGTTCAAGCTGCACAAAAGTTAAAAGAAGATCTTAATTCGGACTGGGTAGTTGTAAAGGCTCAGATTCATGCTGGAGGCCGTGGTAAAGGTGGCGGCGTTAAGCTTGCTAAAAACCACGACGAGGTATTACAAAGAGCAACCGACATCATCGGTATGCAATTGGTAACGCCACAAACAGGTCCGGAAGGTAAAAAGGTAAACAAGGTCTTGATTGCTCAAGATGTGTACTACCCTGGCGATAGCGACATCAAAGAATTCTATGTTTCTGTATTGTTGGATCGCGCTAAAGGCCGTAACATCATCATGTATTCTACAGAAGGTGGTATGGACATCGAAGAGGTAGCTGAAAAGACTCCTCACCTTATCTTCAAAGAAGAGGTTGACCCTAAAGTAGGTTTACAAGGTTTCCAAGCGCGTAAAATTGCTTTCAACTTAGGCCTTTCAGGTGCTGCGCACAAAGACATGGTGAAATTCATTGCTGCTTTATACAAAGCCTATGACACTATCGACGCTTCATTGTTCGAAATCAACCCAGTATTAAAAACATCTGACGATAAAATCTTAGCTGTTGACGCCAAAGTAAACTTTGATGAAAACGCATTATACCGTCACGCTGATTACGCTGCGCTACGCGATGTTGCCGAAGAAGATCCTACTGAAGTAGAGGCAGGCGAATCCAATTTGAACTATGTAAAATTGGACGGTAACGTAGGTTGTATGGTAAACGGTGCAGGTTTGGCGATGGCAACTATGGATATCATCAAACTAGCAGGTGGTGAGCCAGCAAACTTCTTGGACGTAGGTGGTACGGCTAATGCTGAAACAGTAAAAGCTGGTTTCAATATTATCTTGAAAGATCCTAACGTAAAAGCAATCTTGATTAACATCTTTGGTGGTATCGTTCGTTGTGATCGCGTAGCACAAGGTGTTATCGACGCTTACCAAGAAATCGGAAATATCCCTGTGCCTATCATCGTTCGTCTTCAAGGTACAAACGCTGCTGAAGCGAAAAAATTGATTGACGAATCCGGTCTACAGGTTTACTCGGCTATCTTATTAAAAGAAGCTGCCGAATTGGTAACCAAAGTTCTTGAGAACAAATAAATCTTTATATAGATAACAAAAATAAAGGGGCATTATATAATGCCCCTTTATTTTTGTTATCTATTCGCATAATCTCCAGTAATCGGAAGATAGCTCCCATCCTCCTTCATATACCGCCATTTACTGCCATCGTTGACCAACAAAGGAAACAAGGAGTTGTCGGGATTCCCTTCTCCATACATGGTCATAGGAGGGTAGATATCTGCAAACGTTGGCCCCACAATGACCTTGCCCTGCAAATCCACTATACCATATCTCCGCTGTCCGCCCCAGCTCTTGTCATCAATCCTTGTTTCAACCAGTAAATAAGGCAGGCCGGGTATGCTACGGATGTCGTGATAGATGGCAGGCAGCACGAGTTCACCCGTCATCAAATCACCAATACCAAAACACAGGTCGCCGTTATCTCCTTCCAGCATCAAAATCACCTTATTTTCTAAATCAAAATCATCTATATTGTGAAACAACATATCATCGACAAAGTAGTCAGGAGGAAAGATTTTCTCTCCTTTCAGACTTACAAAATAGCACCGTGACGGGTTGCCCCAATAATTTTCATTGGATTGTTTCTCCGCATTTATCAGTAAGGCATCTTTACCCACAAACCGTACTTGTGCATATTTAGGTTCTACAATAACCTTTCCATGACGATCGATATACCCCATTCCACCCTTGGATTGGATCTTACCGTAGCCTTGTTCGAACCCATATAACAGCCAATGGTCGTCATCTTCTTCCATATCAAAATCCACAGGCAAACTACTCAAGAGATACAGCAGCTGCGAACATTCTTTTTTTCCCTTAACATCATACAATCGTCCCGCTAAGCCGTCTTTGGATACAAATAGAAGATCCCTCGTTCCATGAATCATCTCTACAGTCTTGTAGTCGAGTTCTTCCATGTGCAAACCTTCTACATTAAAGATAGCATACCGCTTTTCTCCCGCTTGTGCATACTCCGTAAGATAATGCGCCCGATCCAACGAATCTATCCGTTTTAAGGCAAAATCATTGTATTTTTCCCCTTGCAGGTCATACAGATCTATACCACTAAACGCATCCAAGACAGCTTGTACGATAATACCGTTGGGTGTAGTCAACGAATTAAAATATCGGTCGTACATTGCTGGAATGATCACATTTTTGGCTTCCATATCATAAAGCCCCCACCTGTCCTTTTCTTGGAAAGCTAAAAATAGCTTATTAGCAATCTCGGCGACGGCATAATCTTGTATAGCAAAAGGGATAATTTTTTCTCCCTTGCGGTCGAACAAAATTTTCACCCCCTGTTTTTCAGCCTCAATAAATTCACCTCCTTCAATTTCTGGCTGTTTTCTGACCCTGATATTGTAGAACTCGGGTTCATAAAAACGATTACTCTCCGCAAAATAAAGTCCATAATAAGCTTTCTGCTTTATGGAGAAGACCGTCAACCCTAGGCTTCCCGAAGAATAAAAATATTCGTTGGTATGTTGGATTTCGGCATGTTCTTTTTTCAATAAAGCTTCTGGCTTTCGGGCTTGAAAGAGAAATGTTTCACCTGCCTTTTTCGCCACAAAGTAATCATCATAGACCTGTACACTTTCATATTCCACAGGCAATACAACATCGCCATCCACATGGATCAATCCTTGTTTCTGGTCTTGGGTAGCCAAGAGATAATGTCCAAAATATCCCAAATATGAATTGTCGTTGGGTGCTTCCAGTTTATCATAGGTATGCGGAACGGCCAGTTCGCCATCACGATTAAACGCACCATACAAGCCGTTCTCTACAGTCACTAACATCCCGGAGATAACATCTGTTTCGGGCGATGATCCATCAAATACTTTGCCTGTGGGGATATGGATAACTACGTTTTTGCCCTGTTGATAAAAAGAGGTTACCCAGTTATCGCTACGCATAGAACGATGCTCATGTTCAAAGGCAAACGGCACAAGAACCTGCTCCTCCCAACTGATGACACCCCATTTTCCATTCTTCTTGGCATACACATAAGGTGCACCGGTTGAGCAACCACCACAATAATCGAATCCTTCATAAGCTTGTTTGGTCACTATACGGTTTTGGGATTTGCTATATAAACGCCAGGCTCCCTCCTGCTTCACGTCAAAATATTTCCCATCCAAAAAGCCTATGTCATCAAATAGCGGGAGCATGACTCCACCAGGCAGGTAATAGGTCTTTTTCTTATTTTTGTGCAATTCCCAAAACTGCTGATATTGTGTATCGATATAATCATATTCGGCTGGTATCAACTGTTCTCCCATTGGGGATAATACCCCATACTTACCTTCTTTTTCAAAAATCGTCTTATTCTTTGGCAAGTATTTGCCATAGCCTTCTTTCACTTCCCTCACGTAATCTTCCTGTACATAAGGCACGCCAAGTATGCCTTCGCTTACCGTCTGTATTTTCTCACCTTGGGTATCGATATAATAAGACATATTACCTTCCCGCACCAAAGCATAACCGCTTCTGAAAGGACTCAATGAAAATGATTGAACAGGTGGGACAACCGGGGGCGCAACTGCCGGGGGCGGAATACCCTGTGCATCGCTTTTTGCGGGCACGAATAGGACTGCTATCCAAATCAGCACCGGAAAACTATAATATTTTAGCTTCATCTTGTTCTTCATTAATTTGATTTGCTTCGAATCGTATAAGGCTTACCATTTTTACGAACAAAGTAGTACCAATCCCCATCTTTAACCAGGATTGGCCATGTCTTTTCCTCCCCCTCATAGCTTGTACGGATATTATCATAGCGGGGTTCTATCACCACCTTACCTTCCGCAGTAATCAACCCTTCTTTACCATCCTTTCTAACCTGCAGATAAGGTTTTCCACTACTCCATTCGATATACTCGTATTCGGGCTCTAAGATGATTACCCCTCGTTTGTCTACCAATCCCACCTTATCCCCCAATCGGACCTGCAATAGTAAAGAGGAATTGCCAAAGGCATGAACATCAGACCATATTGGTGCAAACACTTCTTTACCACTTGCGTCTATAACGCCAAAAAGATGATTGCCTGTTCGATAAGTGTTAGACGCTGAGGAGGTGGTCATTTTTTTAGCCACAATGGCATAGTCTTCTATGAATTCGCCAACTTGTTCATAGTCAGTAAAACGCTTGGGTTCTCCCTTTTCATTGATAAAAAGATTGGTTTCATCGGCATAGATTTTCTTTAATCCTGCATGAAATCCAGCGATATTTCTTACTTCGGGTTCGGGGAAGTTGATATGTCCATAGCTGCCTCTTACTTTCCATTGAGGGTTTTCGTAAAGGATATTCCCTTGTATATCCATCAACACATACACAGGGCTATTGTATCCCTCGGCTTTTTCTACCAACAAAAAATGGTTTCCCAGCATTTCAACATCACGCACCTCTTTATCAAATTGCAGTAAGGCATTCCCTTCCTTATCGTATAGGCTTACCCGACCTAAATTCTCTTCTATTCCCTGTTTTACTATACGAAAATAGTTTTCGTTAAGCCATTTAATAGATTGTGGAGCGGGCGAAACGATAAGCTTACCTATTTCGAAATCAAAAAGTCCTATAGACTCTGTATAGCTGTCTTCATTTTTCTGACCCACTATCTCTAGGTAACGCTTTTTCAAGGTCAGGTTGGAGCTCAAAGCCTGTGCATTGTATTGGTAGGTATCATTTACCCAATAGTCCATAGGCAAAAGAGTTTTGCCCTGCGCATCCAAAACACTGATTTTTCTTTCGGTATTTTCTACTATAAAGCATACCGATTGGTCATAACAATACGGTTTCACAGTACGGTATTTCCCTTGTGGTACGATGGTTTTTCCGGTCCAATCATACAGACCCTCCGTCCCCTCTTTGTAACCGCGGATATAATAGGGCAGACTATCCACCTTGACCTCATACTTTATGTTAGCAATTTGTTGCGGAGTCAGGTTCACTCCCCTTTCACTGTAAGCACTTATATCCACCACTTGTCCGCTGACTTTCACACGTCCTTCCGCATTGACAAAATCCAATCGTTCGAAGTCCGTTGAAAACAGGAGTTGACCTTCTCCATTGGCGACATTGTAGAGGTTATGATCCCTAACCACGATATAGAGCCCCCTTGTATAGTTAATAATGGACGAAAACTGCGGTTCCAGAACTACTTTACCTGTTTGAGGATTGAGTAAGCCGACATGTTTATTCTTCCGAATGGATAACATATTGCTATGGGCTATAGCGGATAAAGTAGGAAAATCGCCCTCCACCATAACCTCACCAGAAATGCCATACAGCGTAGCCAGACCACCCTTAAGGGCATGTATATAGTTATAATCCTTGGTCTTGATAAAATGGAGCTGTTCCTGTTCGACAGGAACCACTAACGTGCCATCTTTCGTAGCAACTCCTTCCTTACCACTATTCGTGACAATAACATAATGGTCAAAAAGATAGGTCTTACTTACTTCATCGTAGATACAAGGCTGAAGCAACTCCCCGGTCAAAGCATCCAACCAACCCCAACGGTTATCCTTGGCCACAGCAATGATATCCTTACTGATGACCTTCAGCTGCTGGTACTGTGGCTGGGCCAAGACATGTCCGTTCGTATCTGAATATCCATAAAGTCCATCCTGCTGTAGCACGATAAATTTGTAGTTGTAGGGAATACCCTCATACCACTGCCCTTCGTAGTCGTCCTCCACACGCACCTCGTCATAGACAAATGGGACAATGAGCTTACCATCGTCACGCACGACACCATAAGCCCCATCTTTCATACCCACCGTCATGCCCGCCGCACGGTTGTGCATATCGTCCATCCACACTTGGCTATCCAAGTGGTAATAGTATTTAATGCCATCTTTTGTCACGTTCACCAAGGGGTGGGTATAATCACTAAAACTAATCTTATCGAAGGTCTGCCATTCCTGTGCTTGTATCGGGGCGTTAGATATATAAATCACAAGCATTGTAAGCAGTATATTATGGATTCTACGTAGCATATAGAGCGGAGTGTATTTGATATGACGAATATAGCCAAAAGCTTTGAGGTCTAAAATAACGGAAATCAGGGAATTTTTGCCTACTCTATTCTTCTACTTCAAAGTAACAATTTTCGACTTACAAACTTTTAGGGATACTGCCCTAAACTCTTTCGCTGGCACACCAAACTCTTTCGCTGATACACCAAACTCTTTCGCTGACGCACCAAACTCTTTCGCCGACACGCCAAACTCTTTCGCTGACACACCAAACTCTTTCGCTGACACACCAAACTCTTTCGCTGACGCACCAAACTCTTTCGCTGACACACCAAACTCTTTCGCTGACA
>Ga0079224_100004136_pt1 | contig 18603 bp, 16 predicted proteins | sample Stecom2015_FD_80414 | JGI IMG/M metagenome (GOLD analysis project Ga0079224, IMG submission 80414) | Agricultural soil microbial communities from Utah to study Nitrogen management - Steer compost 2015 | ecosystem: Environmental > Terrestrial > Soil > Agricultural land | place: USA: Utah... | reverse complement strand
CATCAGCCAGGCGCCCCAGCCGCCGCCCACTTCGAGGAACACGAAGCGCAGGCCGGGAAAGCGCTCCAGCACCCCGGTGGAACACAGTTCGGAGGCGGTGACAATGCCGTCGGTGCAATCCACGCAGTAGTTGTGGACCCGGCCGGCACTGAAGGGGGTGCTCTTGCGGGTGCCGCTGCGGATATGCAGGTTGACCGTCAGACCGGTCTCCTCGATGGTTGCCCACAGGGGGTCATAGTCCCGGTGGCGGTAGGTTTTTTCCACCGGCAGAATGGGCATCTGGACATTGGTATAGCCCATCTTGGCCAGGCGCTTGGCCTCCTCGATGGCGGCGGGAATATCCTTGATGGGCAGGGTGGCGGAGGGCTGAATGCGGTCCTGGAAGGGCTTGTAGACACTTATGGCCCAGTCGTTCCACACCTTGCACACGGCCATCTGGAGCTTGGGGTCGGGGTCGAACAGGGCCCAGGTGGCGCCGCCCTGGATCACTTCGGCCAGGGTCTTGTCGCGGTCCATGTGGGCGATGCGTTGCTCCGGCTCCCAGCCGCCCTCGCCTTCACACCACTGGCCACCGCGCACTTCCTGCCAGGGGCCACCGGGGCGGCCGGCGGGCAGGGCTTCCATGGTCAGCACTTTCTGACCGCGGACCATCAGATAGGTTTTGCCGTCGGCTTCGGTGACGGTGTGGGGAATGCCTTCGTGGAATTCCTTTGGCACATTCTCCAGGTAGACTTCAGTAGGTGCGTCCGCGTGGCTGTCGCTGGAAATTATCTTGTAATCGTAAGTCATGGTCGAATCCTCAGTCTGGTCTTTGGAGTTTCCAGGGCCGGCGCAACTCCAGCCTGCCCTGTTACTTTGGTCTTACGATATTCATTCTATAAGGTACCTTTATTTTTTCCTTGATTGCAATCAAGGGGCGACTGGCGAGGATTTTTAGCGGAATTCACCGCCGTCGGATTTTTCACGCTGCCACTGGTCGGCGTCGATTTCGGGCGACAAAAATGCCGCGGAATTGACTGCAATCAAGCCCGGCGGGATCAACCTGGATAAACCGGGGACAACCGGCAGTTCTCAACCGGTGTTGTTTATTTCCAGACGGAGAAAAAACAGAGCCCCTGGGAACAAATCAATCTATGGCAATTGCCAAAATTAGTATTTCGCCGGTAAAAAAGCCCGCCGAATGGCAATTGCGATAGCTTTATTGTGTGTGCGGAGGGGGCAACACCCGCTGGGATTTACGGCGCCCAGCCCCAGCCTCAGTTGCGCGGCCGCCAGCCCTGCAGCAGCCTGGCGTAGTTGAGCCGCTCCCAGGTGTGGGGATCTGGCGCATTGAGCAGTGACAGCGCCCCCCTCGCCTGATGGACCGACAGATAGCCCATGGCCGCCAGCCGTGTCGCCAGGCCATCGAGGATTTCCGCCACGGCCAGTGGTCCCCGGGCCAGCACCGCCGACACCACCTGGACCACTGCGGCGCCACAGAGAATGGCCTTGACGGCATCGTCCCCGGAATGAACGCCGCCGGTCGCCGCCAGCTCCAGCCGGGTGTGGCCGTGCAACTGGGCAATGGCGTGAAGCCGCTGCGGCAGTTCGGCACTGGTGGACAGCACAATATCCCTGCGCAACGCCAGTTCATCGAGGTCGATATCCGGCTGATAGAAGCGGTTGAACACCGCCACGCCGGCGGCCCCGGCATCGTCGATGGCGGCGACAAGCGCCGGCAGGGCCGAATAAAAAGGTGACAATTTGACGGTCACCGGAATGGCGACCCGCTCCACCACCCCCGCCACCACCTCCAGCTGCCGCCCCTCCAGTTGTGCTGCGCTTTCACCACCGACGGCGGCGGGATCGTAGAGGTTCAGCTCCAGCGCTGAGGCACCGGCCTGCTCCAGCTCGCTGGCATGGTCCAGCCAGCCGCCGGCGCTGACGCCGTTGAGGGACGCGATCACCGGAACCTCGAGGCTGGCGCGCAGGAGTTCCAGGCGCTTCAAATAGGCCCGGGAGCCGGCACTGGTCATCTGCGACTCCGGGAAGAAGGACAGGGCCTCGGCGTCGCTGTTGATGCGGCTGTCGATAAAGCGGTGGGCGGCCATTTGCTCGGCGATCAGCTGCTCTTCAAACAGGGAGTGCATCACCACGGCGCCGGCACCGGCCTCCACACAGGCCCGCAGACTGTCCAGGTCATCGCTGAGGGGGGAGGCACCGATAACGACGGGGGACCTCAGCGCCAACCCCAGCCAGTGGGTGTTCAGGTCAGTCATGCTGCTTTCCCTCGCTTGTGTCTGCTTGTTGTTCATCCTGCTCGAAGTGGATACCCGCCAACTGCAGATAGAGCTCCCGGCGCTCGCCAGCAGCCTGTTCAGCAGCCGCCAACAGGCGTTGGTAGCGATCCGGGTCCCGCAGTTTAAGCATGTGGAAGCGCGCCTCCTCGGCCATGTATTTCTCCATGGGCACCTTGCGGCGCTCCGAATCCAGTTGCAATGGCGGGCGCCCCTGGTGGATCCGGCTGGGATCGAAGCGGTACAGGGGCCACGCCCAGCTGTCGATGGCGCGCCGCTGCTGGTCGATGGAGTGCAGCAGATCGTAACCGTGGGCGACGCAGGGGCTGTGGGCAATGATCAGCGCCGGGCCGTCGTGGTTCTCCGCCTCCAGAAAGGCCTTGATGGCTTGGCCGCTGTGGGATTGGATGCCGATTTGCGCCACATACACATGGCCGTAGCTCATGGCCAGCAACCCCAGGTCCTTCTTGCGGGTCTCCTTGCCGGCGGCGGCGAATTTGGCCACCGCCCCCAGGGGGGTGGCCTTGGACTGCTGACCGCCGGTGTTGGAATAGACCTCGGTGTCCAGCACCAGTAATTTGACGTTGCGGCCGGAAGCGAGCACATGATCGAGGCCGCCGTAGCCGATGTCGTAGGCCCAGCCGTCGCCGCCGATCACCCACACGCTCTTTGGGCAGAGTTCGTCGGCCAGCCTGTAGAGCTCCCGGGCGGCGCTGTCGTCCCGGCCGGACAGCAGTTGCCGCAGGGTGGCGATATCCCCTCGGCGCTGTTCGATAGCCCCCTCATCGGTGCTGGAGCAGGGTTCCAGGAGGGCCCGTCGCAAGCCCTCGGGAATAACCGCCGGCAGGCTGGCCAACCGCTCCCTGGCCCGTTCCACCAGCTTGTCGATCCCAAGGCGCATGCCCAGCCCCAACTCCGCGGCGTCCTCAAACAGGGAGTTGTTCCACGCCGGGCCGCGGCCCTGCTGATCGGTGGTGTAGGGTGTGGTGGGCAGGTTGCCGCCGTAGATGGAGGAACACCCGGTGGCGTTGGCAATCAGCAGCCGGTCCCCCAGGAGCTGGGTCAGGGCGCGGATATAGGGTGTTTCGCCGCAACCGGCGCAGGCGCCGGAAAACTCAAACAGGGGCTGGAACAGGGTCTGCGCCTTGGAATCATTGGGTATGCGGCTGCGAGGGATATGGGGTATGGCGCGAAAAAATGCCAGGTTCTCGGCCTCCACCTGGCGGTGCTCCGCCAGCGGATGCAGGTTGATGGCCTTGCGCTTGGGCCGGGTTTTGTCCTTCGCCGGACAGATTTCGACACACAGGCCACAGCCGGTGCAGTCCTCCGGCGCCACCTGCAACCGGTAGTGCAGGCCCGCCAACTCCCGGGTGGCGTCCTCCGCCACACTGACGAAGCCGTGTGGGGCTCCCGCCAGGTCCGCCGGCTCGAAGGCCTTGGCGACGATGGCGGCGTGGGGGCAGATCATTGCGCAGTAGTTGCACTGCACACACAGTTCGGGCTCCCAGATGGGAATCTCCAGGGCGATGGCGCGTTTTTCATACTGGCTGGTGGCGGTGGGCCAGGTGCCATCCACAGGGAACGCACTTACCGGCAGGCGATCGCCGTGGCCCGCCAGCAGCAGGCCCGTGACCCGTTGCACAAATTCCGGGGCATGGTCCGGAACCAGCGGTGACCGGCCCCGGGTGGCGGTGGTGGCAATGGGCAGGGGGACTTGGTGGAGCTGTTCCAGGGTGGCATCCACCGCCGCCACATTGCGGCGCACCACTTCCGGCCCGCGCCTGCTCCAGGTGTCGGCAATGGCTTGTTTGATGCGCGCGATGGCTTGATCCCTGGGCAGCACATCGGCAAGGGCAAAAAAGCACACCTGCATCACCGTGTTGATCAGGCGGTCGAGGCCGGCCTGCTCCGCCACCCTGTTGGCATCGATGACATACAGCCTCGCCCGCTTCTCCAGCAGGGTCTGCTGTACATCCCGGTTGAGGTGCTGCCAGACGCTGGCGGCGGGCCAGGGCACGTTGAGCAGTACGGTGGCGCCGGGTGCCGCCTGTTGGAGAATATCGTAGCGCTCGAGAAACTGGGGGGCGTGGACGGCGACGAATTCCGCCTGGCGGATCTGGTAGCTGGAGCGAATGGGATGTGGGCCAAAGCGGAGGTGGGACACCGTGGTGGCGCCGGCTTTTTTCGAGTCGTAGACAAAGTGTCCCTGGGGGAAAAGGTCCGCACCTTCGCCGAGAATTTTGATACTGGCCTTGTTGCTGCTCACCGTGCCGTCGGAGCCGAGCCCGAAAAACAGGGCGCGACGGGTCTCAGGGGCTTCGATATCCAGGGATTCGTCGTAGTCCAGGGACAGCTGGGTGACATCATCCCTGAGCCCCACGGTGAAACGGGTCTTGGGGGTGTCCCGGCTCAGCTCGTCGAATACTGCGGCCACCATGCCGGGGGTGAACTCCCGGGACGCCAGCCCGAAACGGCCGCCGATCACCCTGGGCAACCGGGGCAGCTCGCCGCGGGTCAGCGCCTCCACCAGGGCGCCACTCACCTCCAGCAGCAGGGGCTCCCCCTGGGAGCCGGGCTCCTTGGTGCGGTCCAACACGGCGATATGGCCCACCGACGCCGGCAACGCCGCCAGCAAGTGGCGGGCGGAGAAGGGGCGGAACAGGCGCACCTTGAGCAGTCCCACCTTTTCGCCCCTGGCCAGCAGCCAGTCCAGGGTTTCGTGGGCGCACTCGGCGCCGGAACCCATCAACACCAGCACCCGCTCCGCCCGGGGGTGGCCGATATAGTCGAAGGGCCGGTAGTGGCGACCGGTGCGCTGGCCAAACCTTGCCATGACCCCATCGAGCACATCGGGAAAACGATCGTAAAAACTGTTGACCGCCTCCCGGGCCTGGAAAAAAGCGTCGGGGTTCTGCGAGGTACCCCGCAGTACGGGCTTGTCCGGCGTCAGGCGCCGCTGGTGCAGAGCCTCGATGGCACCTGCGGGGGCCAAGGCCCGCAGGTCGTCGTCATCGAGCACAGCGATTTTGGCCATCTCATGGGAGGTGCGGAAGCCATCGAAGAAATGCAGCACCGGCACCCTGCCCTCCAGGCTCGCCAGGTGGCCGATGGCCGCCAGGTCCTGGGCCTCCTGCACCGAACCCGACGCCAGCAGAGCAAAGCCGGTGCCGCGGGCGGCCATCACATCGGAGTGGTCGCCGAAAATGGACAGGGCGTGAGTGGCCACACTGCGCGCCGCCACATGCATGCACATGGGGGTGAGCTCCCCGGCAATCTTGTAGAGATTGGGCAACATCAACAGCAACCCCTGGGAGGCCGTAAAGGTGGTCACCAGGGCCCCCGCCTGGAGGGCGCCGTGCACCGCGCCGGCGGCGCCGCCCTCGGACTGCATTTCCACCACACTGGGCACATCGCCCCACAGATTGGGCCTGGCCAGGGCGGCCCAATCGTCGGCATACTCGCCCATGACGGAGGCCGGGGTGATGGGATAGATGGCGATAACTTCGCTGAGCCGGTAGGCGACCGAGGCCACAGCCTCGTTGCCGTCCATAGTCTTGTAGGTCATTTCAGGTCCCAATTACGGTAAAGGAGCCGCGAGGGCCCACCGGCAGGTATCTCTTCGGTCAAACCCGGGTGGTCAAGCGAACTGGACTCGACACCTTGCTGACGATCCACAGCTCACAGCAGCAATTCAGGCGCGACAAGCATGACCAAACCCAGTACCAGCATAGTACAACCGCTCAGCAACTTGAGCAGTCGCCCGGACTTTTCGCTGAGTTTGCGACTTTGCAGGGCAGTCACCGCCACCGCGACCATCAGCGCATCATCCGCCATGTAGGCGAGAATATAGAGCCCCAGGTAGCCGTAGTAGGTCGCCGTCGGCAGGCCCTGCTGAATCAGGGCTGCGGTGTACAGTGCGGGGAGCCCAGCGGTGCACAGCACTTCGACAAAATTAACCACTATCGCCAGCGCAGTGACACTGGCGAGGGCCAGAAGCAGGGAGCGGGCTTGAATGACGGATCTGACCCGCCCGTAGAGGCCCGTCTTGGCAGCCTCCGGAATTGACAGGGACAAACCTCGGCCAAAGGCCACATAGTCCTTGATGTTCACCAGCCCCATAAAGAGGGCGACCACGCCAAGCCCCACCCGCACCGGGCCGGACAGGCCGATGGCCAGAAACAGGTTTAGCCACGCCGCCATGAAAGCGTAGTAGACCAGGGCGCTGATCAGCACAAAGACTCCGGCAATCAGCGCCATACGGGACCTGTCCCCCAGGTGCACCAACATGGACAGCAGGAACAGCAAGACCCACATGGCACAGGGATTGACGCCATCCAACAGGCCGAGCGCCAGGGTAAACAGTGGCAGCCCCAACTGCTCCACACTCAGGGTGCCGAACAGCGCAGAATCCACCACACCACCAGGATTCCTCTCTGCGCCGCCCTCCCCTGCCAATCCCCGCTCGACAAAGGCGATCAGCTCGGCGGTGGCCTGCGGACCGCCAAAGCCGACACTGACGGCGCCATTCAAGACGAAGGTTGGCACCCCCGGCGGCCATATACCGGCAGTGCGGGAATACCTTTCCAGATCGCTGAAGGCGCGGGGATCCCTGTCCAGGGAGCGGATCTCGATGGCCAGATCTGGATAGCTCTCGGCCAGACTCGGCAGAGCCGCCTTGGCATTTGCGCAGTGGGGACAGCTATCGGTGACAAAAACCTCCAGCGCCCAAGCCCCGCGGCTCGCCATGGGGGCGCCGCCATCCGCCCAGCTGGGATGGAGGAACCACAGAAGAACCAGTGCCACCAGTGCGGGCAGGCCGCGGAATCTCCGCCGAGGAAAACGATGGGGTGTAGTGCCCAGCTGCATATTCAAGGTGTTGGCTCCCGGTTTCCACCCATCTTCCCATACCGGAAAGGCGGAATCCCGCTAACTTCATGATGGCAAGTGGGAATTCTATACTGGAGCATGTTTACTTGGTTGCGTCAGGGTCGCCATATCGCCGACATCACCTACCCAGTCCTGGCGCGGCACTCGGTCTCTTCTGTTGAGCCGTCACTTAGCTGCGGCGGGCTTGGGTCCATAGTTGGTGTCGCCGACCCAGGTGATTTTCATCTTGTGATGCAAACTTAATCCCCTATAATGCCGAGGTCTCGCACGACTTGCCATGAAGGCACCCTATAACACGGAGAGTTAGACCTGCGTCTCCGTGTGTTTTTATAGCAGGCATGGAGAAACAACAATGAGAAAATTCGCGCGTGCCGCCACTTTGGCCAGCAGCATCATCGTCACTGGCTGTGCCACTATCGTCGGCGATCCAGATCAGCTACTTCCAATCAATAGCACCCCTGACGACGCCAGCATAGTCGTCACAGACGAGACAGGCGTAGAGGTCTTCAAAGGCACGACACCCACCACCGTCACCCTCCAGAAGAGCGATGGCAGCTACTTTGGCGGCAAGGAATATACCGTCCAAATTTCCAAGTCCGGTTTTGAAAGCCAACAAATCCCAATTCGATCCAAGGTCAATGGCTGGTACATTGGCGGGAATCTGATTTTTGGCGGCCTAATTGGCTACCTCATTGTAGATCCCCTGAATGGGAACATGTATACACTGACACCGGAAGCTGTAGCATCATCACTTGGGCAATCCACGGCCCATAACAACAAAAGAAACGATGGCGGTATTTCCGTTGTCCTTCTCAGTGATGTCCCACAGGACCTGCTGACTCACCTGCAACCACTCCATTGATACCGGCGAGACTCCCCGGAGCAGGCCCTGCATATTCGGTGGCGGCGAAACGGGAGGATCCCACCACCCGCCACATGTATAGAAAATAAGGAATTTGTATACATATATCCCGGCTTCGCGCAGCCCCCGCCTGACTGTAACCTGACTCCAGCACCAGGCAGAATGTGTCCAGCGTGAATTCTTTCGACCACCGCTTTCTTGTGGCCATGGCCCATCTCCAGTTTCAGGGTATTCTTCCTTAACTGGGGTGGTCACATCGATTCGACCACTTCACACCTGCTGTCTGGGCTATCATAGCCAAGACCAACCAGCCCGGGGATGGTAGCCAGTCTCCCGATTGGGATTTCCCGGTTCCCGTTTCTCCCGGCCCCCTAAAAGGGAAGGGACGACCGGGAAGCGGGACACCGTGCCTGCCCGAATAGCCCCTGGGCCTTGCAATGGACCTATACTACTTAAATCTCCAGTTTGTGCTGCGACCACCAATTGCCAATGACCGATGACATTTCCAGTTTGAACGCAGCGATATAGTCGAGTGCCAATCCACGTGCAGCGGTGGCGTGGGGCATTGCGACCACGTTTACAGCCTCAAACTCCTCGAACCAAAATTTGAATCGTGTCCTGGGCTTACCTTCGTAGTAAACGTCCTTCTGTACGCATTTGGGTGGAGACGTAACTTTGCCAAAACAGGATTCCACCCGACTCCTGAGTTCTTCAGAGTTAAAAGCCCAAAGTAATTCCTGGCTGAAGAAGAATATCAAGCGGGGTTTCAGTGCTTCGCAGGTTGTCAGGAAGCTATCGCTGTCGTCAATACACGCTTTCCGAATATTGGTGCCGTTCAGGTTATTGGAACAACTCTGCATCCAATTCGTTTGGACGATAGAACGTTCAAATGGACCCGCATTCCCGGCATCCCCTTCAAGGGGGTATCCCCATTGGTCGAACCAGCCAACTATAATATTCCGGAATGGGTAGTCATTAACGGTTTTGTCAGAGAAGAACGATTTGTGAGTGTCAGCGCGTTCGATACCCTGCTCATCGAGTCGCTCATCCTCTTTGCTGTATCCGTGATTAAGGCCACATAGCAGTAGCGAGCCTTTCTGATTCTCTGGAGTAATCGCCGTGTGTATAGGTAAGTTATGCATTTGTAGTCCTTGCATCATTATGTTGAGAGCCAAAACTGATCCTGACCTCCAATGACGGACACCCTGTTAAGGAAGATCTTCCCTAGAATTTCGCCAGACAGGCACTCCGGGCGTCCTTGTCCCGAATGCTGTGGCATCGGCTTTTCTGCTGTCCCACCTCGGCAAGGCATTTTTGGCGAGAGTCGCTGTCCTTGATACTGTGGCACCGGCTCTTCTGCCCCTGAGCAGTTGCCAGGCAGTAAGCTCGCTTGTCGGGGTCTTTGATCCGGTAGCAGTCGGACGGTCCGGCAGAGGCCAAGAGGGGAATCACCGTCAAGACAACTCCTACTACGACTTTTCCTGCTGATTTCAAGGCATTCTTGATCATCGCTGTCGCCACCGATTGAATTCGCTATAGCTTGGAAATTATTTGCCGGTGTACGTCTAAATTTTCCCGCAACGATTTTGGGTTGAGCCAAATCCGAATATAGCCATTCTTGTAGTCGTAGGAGATGGCGTGGGTCTCCAGCAGTTCTTCGGCAGAAGTTCTGTCCTCCTCTGAAATTTGATACTGAACCGATGACTGCTTGTTTCCCCTGCGCGCGACCGTGATTTTCTTTGCGCCACGGATGAATACCGTAGCGCCATTTTTCCTGAGGTTGATGCGGTTGTCTTTGCAGGTCGTGATGATCTCCGGGGTAAGGATTTCGATCACCTCTGCCGTTTCCGGCGATTTCTCCCTGAGGTACTCAATGCCGTGACTGATCACGCCCTCTTCGTCGATCTCCGGCTCCTCGAAACTGTCTATGATCTTGGTGAATATCAACGAGAGCTCATCGCTGTGCTTGTACAGATTGGCCTGAATCCCGACGATTGGGACGCTGTGGGAAAGCAGATTGAGGACATTGTAGAATCGTGAGTTGATCCTCTCGGCCACCAGGACGGCGGTGTGCTGCCGTTTTGGGCGCTTCTTCTTCTCGATGTCCCAGTATTCGATTGTCCTGATGATGTGGGTCTCGTCGGTCTCCCCCAGCATGACCTCAATTTCGTACAGCTCGTCGTCAGACCCCTTCATAAGAATGTCCAGCCTGCCGCCGGACGACTGCTTCTTCTCCTTGGACACCAGTTCAAGGTCGCCAAGGCCAAGGCAGGAGGGGTTTTGGCAAATGTAGTCTTGCAACCAGTACTCGTCCAGGTTCACATCCCGGATCGAGACCAGGCTAGGTGCTTTGATGTCCAACATGGGGAAATCGCTTGTATTTACGAGTCGAAGGAGCCTTAGGGTACTTGGGGCAGCTCTGATCCGCAATGCTTGCACTTCCTGGCGACACGTTTGATTTTCTCCGCACAGAAAGGACAGGCTACTCTGTCCGACGCGTCGATGATAGCCAATCCCTTGGCCTCGATAGACCCGGCATGGGAGGCCAACAGCTTGGAACCGTCATCTTCGGTGTACACGACGTTGGCGACCGCACTTGCCCCCAGGCCCAGGGCCTTTTTCTGCAGTCGGTAGTTCACATCCTCGACAGTGAATTTCCTATGCAGCGGGGACCGCCTGACCAATTTTACCGCCACTTCGGACAACTGTTTCCGTAGAGAGTCGATTAATCGCCACCCCGGGAAGTCCTGCCGGGCAAGCCAGCCCCCTAAGAGAGACGGGATGCCCGGGACACGGGACGTCACACCTGAATACCACCGGGGCGACCCCATTCCAGCCTGTCCCGGTTCCCGACTCTCCCGTATCCCCTGGGTAGCCGGGACGGGGGGGGAACGGGACGGGTTTCAGGTCAGTTTCTACAGGTAGGTGCCGGCGTCGAAGTGCTGGAAACTCCAGTCGTAGCTCAACTGGCGGGGATGCCGGGGGTGGCCATTCTGGGTCAGCGCCCCCTAGTGCAGCCAGCGGGACTTGTACTTCTGCACCCGGTCGATCAGCAGTCCGGCCCCGGAGCGGAACGATGGGTGAGAGGGCATTTCACCCCTCAGGCCCAGGACTGTCATAGATAGGGTGATGAGGGAGGGATTGATGATTTCGGCCTTGTGGGCCGAAATCACCCCTGCGGGGCTCAGCGTGGCCCGCGAAGCGCCTTGGCCAGCGTCGCTGCGCTCCTTGTCCAAAACGCTGACGCGTGGGCCTGCCCCGCGAGCAACGCGAGTGCAGTGGGCATTTGTCGAACCGGAGGGTTGCTGTGCAAGGATGCACGAATGCCGCGAGGTCATGGATGACCGGGAGCGGCCTTACCCACGCCGTGACCACAAACCAAAAACCCCCGGCCTTGGGGCCGGGGGTTTTTGGTTTGGCGGTGAGGGAGGGATTGATGATTTCGGCCTTGTGGGCCGAAATCACCCCTGCGGGGCTGCGTCGCTGCGCTCCTTGTCCAAAACGCTGACGCGTTTTGTCGTACCGGAGGGTTCTCACCCACGCCGTGACCACAAACCAAAAAGCCCCCGGCCTTGGGGCCGGGGGTTTCTGGTTTGGCGGTGAGGGAGTCCGCCGACTTATCGTCTTATTACGTCTCGCTTCGTCTCTCGACTATACTTTTTATCCTTATAAAACAGCATATTGAGTAAACTAGCCCTCTTTATTCGTCTTATAGAATAGCGTAAGATTGCGAATTTATAGGTACGTATATAGGTACGTGAGATGAGACGCAAGGCTAAAGAAATGTCGGCACTAGAGGTTAAAAACCTAAAGCCACAAGAATATAACAGGTACTATGCCGTCGGTGGTGTAACGGGGCTTTGCATACAGGTGACTCCCTCCGGGGCGAAGTCTTGGGTACTTCGGTATACCGTTCCCACTGACAAAGGAGAGTCGCAGAAGCGCCGCCATTTGGGATTAGGCAGCTACCCCACCGTAACGCTTACCCAAGCCCGGGAGTCCGCGAGAACCATTAAGGAGAAGATGAGGGAAGGAATCGACCCGGTAGAGCAACGGCAAAAAGCAAAACGCGCATTGAAAGCTGCGGCAGCCAAACGCCTGACATTCCGGGAAGCCGCCAAACTGTGCCACGCGAAACATGCCGAAGAATTTAAGAATGCCAAGCATATAGCCCAATGGATAAAGTCTCTTGAAACGTACGCATTCCCCACCTTGGGCAATCTACCCGTAGCGGAAATTGATACCCCGGAAGTATTAGCAGCTCTGAAGCCGATATGGAACAAGAAACCAGACACAGCTGACAGGGTACGACAACGCATCTCCGCTGTCTTCGATTGGGCGATAGCCTCTAAAGTACGTAAAACAAACAACCCAGCACTCTGGGCGGGTTGTTTGAAACCGTTACTTGCAAGCCCAGGGAAAGTTAAGAAGAAAAAGCAAGAAGGTAATCGACACTACGCGGCACTTCCTGTGGCCGAAGTTCCACGACTGATTACTGACCTCGCAGCACGAGAAGCAATTAGCGCCAAGGCATTGATTTTCGCCATTCTGACCGCTGGCCGGTCTGGGGAAATACGCGGGGCAAAATGGGATGAATTCGACTTCGAGGAGCGTGTATGGCGTTTAACTGCGGAGCGCATGAAAGCCGATAAAGTCCACACGGTGCCGCTGTCGGATGCTGCTATAGCAATCCTAGACAGCTTGCCAAAAGACCACCCCTCTGGCTTTGTTTTCCCTTCGGTCCGAGGGCTGGAGCTGTCCGACATGGCGGTATCGAAAATGCTGAAGGACGCGCACATGGCGGATAAGCGAAAAGGTGGACAAGGGTATTGGGACCCGGTGCAAAACAGTGTGGCCACCCCACATGGAACCGCCAGGAGTTCCTTTAAGGAATGGTCCCGCCAAAATGGTAGGTATCCTGATGAATGGTCCGAACTCGCATTGGCCCACGTGAATAGCGACCAAACCCGCGCCGCGTACGCCCGGGGAGAGCTACTTGAGGAACGCCGGGGCATGATGCAGGAATGGGGAGAGTATTGCTTCCGAAGAAGTATAGTCGGTTGAAAAACAAGAAATAATTACCAAAGGAGCTTTACCGAAACGTAATTAGACGGTAGTATCTTAAGCAATTGTTTAGCTGAACCGTTGGCCGCCAGGTATCCAACCCTGGGGTGGACGGAGCCAGATTGGTCCTCGAAAGAATACGCGAGGTGGTTAGCAAGAGGTCCGCCCGATATGGGTGGCTCCCTTGCGCTGCCTCGTTTTTTGTTTTTACGGGTAGCGCGAGCCTTAGCAATAGGACTCGTTGTTATGAACCAAGAAACAATACCTCTATCGGCCTTGAAACAGGCCGTCGCTGAAGAACTGGCACGCCGCCAACAACCCCGCTACTCCCGCCCCAATGCAACCGCCCAGTATCTGAAGGTGAGCTTGGCGACTGTTTGGCGCTGGGCAAAAGAGCGCCCCGGCTTCCCCCAGCCAAAAAAGCTGGGACCCCGTACCACCGCATGGGACTTGAACGAGATTGATGCGTTCTTGGCCGCCGAGCAGGAAAGGGGGGCTGACAGATGAACTATGTACCTTATCCCCCCACCACCCGCGAATCCGACTGGCAGGAAGCCGCCTATGTGGCCTTGCTGCTGGGCATTCCCCCGTCGGTAATTTTCCCACTGTGGATCGACTATACCAACGAGGGCAATGCCCACCTCGTGGCCTGCGTGAAGAATATCGTGGATGGACTGCTGAAAGTCTGCACCGGAGCCGCCAGCGACTCCGCTGATCTGGCTGATGATCTGCGGACTCTCGAATATTGCAGGGAGGTAATACGAGGCAGAGAACACCTTGTTGGCAACAAACTGGTCCGCCTGTATCCCGACATTCGAGATAACGGATACTTTGGCCGTGGGATATTCCACAATGTGCATGGATACCGCCGAGGCGCATGGACCCGCTGGAACCACCTGCTTAAAGGAGGTCGCCATGGGTAACGCCCTGCCTGCGGGAGCAGCCCCGCAGCTTGACCACGATACGCCAGCGGCTATCGACTTCCTGAAAAAATGGTCCCCGGATGCAGACTGGTGCCTGTCGGCCAGTATTCCGGACGGCAATATGGAAACGGTGACATTCTCCCCTTCCGAACAGGAGAAGGCCGCCGCCTGGATTGAGCAGCGGCAAGGAAGGAAAAATCTGTACTTCCAAGTAGGTCTAACTCGGACCCGAGTTAGAAAGAAGACAGAAAAGGAAGACATAGCCGCTTTCCGCGCCTTCTATGTTGACGTAGATCCCGCCGCCGGGGAGGACTTCGAGGAGGAGCGCCAGCGAATTCTCGAAAAGCTGACCCGCAAATTGCCCGAGAACGTGCCTCCTCCGTCTGTAATTATTGATAGTGGAAACGGATACCAAGCCTTTTGGTTGCTCGAAGAGCCGTTGCCTATCCCGCCGCCCAGCGACAGCGAACCGGAGCCATGGGCTGATGGAGAAGCGATTAACCGTGGGCTGGAATATAAGTTCCGCGCCGACCGCTGCCATAATGTCGACAGGATAATGCGCCTACCGGGCACCATAAACATTCCCACAAAAACAAAACTAAAGAAGGGCCGCAAGCGTGCCCTTGCCAGTCTTGTTGAAAGGAACGACACCCGGTATCCGGTGACAGCTTTCGAGAAACTGAAAGCCCCGGCGACCGCGACCACCGGGAAGCCACCTACCGCCAGCAGGAAGGTGTCCTTGCCAGCTACCTTGGGCAAGGCTATGCCGATGGGCACCGCCGAGCTGGAAGCCTATGCAAAGGACAATGGCAAAACCATAAAGCCCCGTACACTGGCGCTGATTGCCACCGGCGACGATCCGGCAGAACCCGGCGAAAAATACCCTTCTCGATCCGAAGCCCTGTTTGCGGTGTGCTGCGATCTGGTCCGGGCTGGCGTGGATGATGAAATTATCTATCGGGTGATAACAGACCCGGACAACGAAATCTCCGGCCATATCCTCGACCAGAGAAACTGGCAGAGCTATGCGGGGGCGCAGATCGAACGCGCGCACCGAAAAGTTGTCGAGAACCCGACATGGGACCCGGTGAACAAGGATGGTGAACCCCAGAAAAGCTACTGGAATACTCGAATAGCCCTACTCTTGATGGGTGTAGAGTGCCGGTATGACATCTTCCGGGACAAGCATCTGGTGGGTGCCCACGAGCTGGCGGAGATGGCGGGCGAATTCTCCGACCAAGCCCAGCGGCTGCTGCGGGATGAGATTATCCGGCGCTATGGCTTCGACCCCGGCAAGGACAACACCAACGAAGCAGTGTTGTCCCTCTGCACGGAAAACCGCTTTGACTCGCTGATTGACCACCTGCACTCGCTTCCGGCGTGGGATGGACAGCCCCGGCTCGATAGCTGGCTGGCCGATTATCTTGGCGCGGAGAACAACCCCTATACCCGCGCCGCCGGTGCCGCGTGGTTGACCGCCGCCGTGGTGCGCGCCTTCGATCCGGGTGCCAAGTTCGACCACATGCTGGTGCTGCGAGGGGCGCAGGGTGTCGGCAAATCGACGGCGCTACGGATTCTGGCCGGTGGCGCGGACCTGTTCTCGGATGCCGCCTTCCTGCACGCCAAGGATGCCCGGGAAATTCTGGAAGTAACGGCTGGCGTCTGGATTCTGGAGTGCGCGGAGCTGGACGGGATGCGCAAAAAGGACATCGAAACCTTGAAGGCCGCTATCTCCCGGCAGGCCGACAAGGGACGCCCAGCCTACGCTCGCAGCGCCGTGACGGTGCCGCGCCGCTTTGTGCTGTCCGGCACCACCAACGAGGAAAGGTTCCTGCACGACCCGACCGGCAACCGGCGATTCTGGCCTGTCGCCGTGGGCAACGTGGACATGGAGCGCCTGCAAGCCGACCGGGACCAGATTGTTGCTGAGGCCCTGCATAGGTATCGCAGTGGCAATTACTCTCTTGTCCTTGAGGGAGAAGCTGCCGAGGGTGCTGCCGCCGCACAGCAACAAGGGCGCTATGTTGACGATGGCTACCGGGAGCTGCTGGAAGGCTTCGAGGAGTGTGGCCAGAAGTGGAATGGCCATTGGATTGTCCGATCTGACGCCGTGTATGACCAACTCGGCATCCCCAAGGAACGCCGCAGCGGAAATGTGCCCCAGAAGGTTAGCGCCGTGATGAAAGACCTTGGCTGGGTGCGCCATGACAAAACAGTCCGCCTCGACGGCGAACCCTGTCGCATCTATATCTGGCAGGGGGATGCACCAGAAAAGCCGTTTTGACAGGAACGTAACGCGGGAGAGGGATTTCCCCCGTTACGCCAGAAAGCCACCAACGGCTGGGGTTCCCGTGGGATTCGACGTAAAACGTAACGCGTAACGCGGGAATTTTAATTAGCTCCCAGACGATAGCAGGGAGAGGGGCGAACCCAAGGGGGCGGGGTGTCTCCCCCTGTTTGTACTACTCTGAGAGATTTATCTATTTTCCCCGTTACCGCGTTACGGAATAGAGAGAAACCCAGAGAAACCGTGGCATAGAGACCGTAACGCGGCAATCTGGTTGCCGCGTTACCGCGTTACGCCCGCGTTACGGCCTGTCTGCTGGGCAATACCTCCCGCGCCGCCGCTGTGTGGCCAAAACCACACCCTCCGAAAACGTCTCCGAAATGCCATCGCCGGAAGGCCATATATTCCAACTTCTTGTTTGTTATAGATTTTCCCTCGATAGTCGTACGTTTTCGGAGTAATATAAATGCATATCGTTTGCATATACGTTTAGGCATTAGAACCATGACAAGAGTCGCTTTATACGCCCGGGTATCGACCCACCGTGACCAGACCGTTGAAAACCAGTTGCTTGCGCTTCGCCTTTGGGCGCAGGGCCGGGGGCACACCATCGCCGGGGAATTTGTCGATGAGGGCATTAGCGGCAAGAAAGGCAGGGATAAACGCCCCGGACTCGATGCCATGCTGACCGCCGCCACGCTGGGAGAGATCGACATGGTGGCCGCCACGGCGCTCGACCGGCTGGGCCGGAGTCTGCCGCACCTGATCGCCATGGTGGCGGAGCTGGAAGCCCTGAAGGTGGGATTGTTTATCCACAACATGGCCCTCGATACCTCGACCCCCATGGGCCAATTGATGTTTAACGTGATGGGTTCCTTCGCGGAATTCGAGCGGGAGATGATCCGTGAACGCACCCTGCTGGGCCTAGAACGTGCGAGGGCCAAGGGAAAGAAGCTGGGCAGGCCGAAGATACCCCCAGCGGTAGAGCACCGCATAACGGCCATGCTAGAGGGCGGCATCCCCATTACCCGGATAACCCGCACCACCCGCGTTGGCTATTCGACGGTTTACCGTATTAAAACAGAGTTAGAGGAGGCGAAACGTGCCCGACAAGAAGCAACTGACAGCGAAGCCTGACAACCTCCCGGCGCTCGATGACCGCAACCTTGACGTTGCGCGGGAGCTGGCGCAGGAGGGCTGCCGGGAGCACACCATCCGCCGTGCCCTGGGCCTTACCCCAGCACAGTGGCGAGCATTGAAGGAAGACAACGAGGAGGGCGAATTATCGCCATTGGCGTTGGCCCTCGAAGAAGGCCGCGCAGAGGGAGCCGGTGAAATCGTGTCGTTTATGAAAGACAAGATGAAAAACGAAGGTTCGGAGCGGGCAGCGGAATGGCTGGCCGACCGCATCTATAAGATTAACAAAGGCGACGGCAACAGCGACGATGCCCCCCGGGTGCTGATCCAGATTAACGCCGCCCTGTCCCCTGATGACTATGCGAGGGTAATTGATGTCCGCCAAGATTGATGCAATCCGCCCTACCCCCTTCCAGGCATCGGTGTTGTCGGTGCCTGAGGACCATTTCCTGTTTCTGGGCGGGGGCCGTGGTGGCGGCAAGTCCTTCGCCATCCAGTTGCTGGTCCTTCGCCACTGCAACCAGTACCGCAACAAGGCAAGGGTGCTGGTAACGCGCCGCCGGTTAAAGTCCCTGCTGCAATTCGCGGAGGAGATGCGCGGGCTGCTGCGCTCTGCCTATGGGTCCGGGATCGCCTATAACCAAAACGACAACGTGTTCCGGCTTCCCAATGGGGCAACTATCGCCCTGACACACTGCGAGTCTGCCAGCGCATTACAGGACACCGTGCAGGGCATGACCTTCTCCCTGATTGTTGTTGACGAAGCCGGGGAAGGCCCAGACCTGCCGGTGATCGACAACCTGGCCTTGACCCTTCGCGCCCCCGGTGTGCCGCTGCGGATGGTATTGGCAGGCAACCCCGGCGGGGCAAACCACTCTGCTATCGCAGATCGCTACGTGACGGGCCGTGTCCCTTGGGCACCGTTCGAGTTTGCCGACCAGCAGTGGGTCTATGCCCCCTCGACCGTGGACGACAACCCCCACCTGCCGGAAGCCTATAAACGCAACTTTTCCGTATTGCAGCACACGGACCCGGCACTTTATAAGGCCCACCGCTTTGGCGACTGGTCCGCCATTGTCGGGGACTACTTCGCCGGTATCTGGACCATGGACAGGATGGTCTATGACCACCACGAGATTCCGCCGCACCTGTTTAGCAATCTGAAGT
>Ga0079224_100004135_pt1 | contig 18604 bp, 10 predicted proteins | sample Stecom2015_FD_80414 | JGI IMG/M metagenome (GOLD analysis project Ga0079224, IMG submission 80414) | Agricultural soil microbial communities from Utah to study Nitrogen management - Steer compost 2015 | ecosystem: Environmental > Terrestrial > Soil > Agricultural land | place: USA: Utah... | reverse complement strand
CGGTGTCCAGCGGCACGGGGTCCTGTGGGACGGCTGCGGAGGGTTCCGGTGACGCGGTGTCCGCTGGGAGTGCGGTGTCCTGCCGAGGTGCGTCCTGCTGCGGCGAGGCGTCCTGAGGCAGGGCGTCCTCCGTCGAGCCGCCGAGATCCGGATCCACGGCTGCTTCTGCGGCCGCCGCGGGGACGTCCGCGGCCAGGTGCTCCACCGCTGCCGCAGGGATCTCGGCGACCGGGTGTTCCGCTGGCGCTCGCTCCGACGCGTCCTGGTCGGTGGGTAGGTCGTCCCGAGTGTCCTGGACCTCATCTTGGTCGCTTCGGGGCCGATCCTGGTCGCCTTGGAGCCGCTCCTGGTCGTCGGAAACGTCGCCCGAGCCGGTCGGGGCGTCATCCTGCGCGCCGGAGAGGTCGTCCTGTTCGCTCTGGAGCCGATCCTGTTCGCTCTGGGGTTGATCCTGTTCGCTCTGGAGCCGATCCTGGTCGCCGGAAACGTCACCCGAGCCGGCCGGGGCGTCATCCTGCGCGCCGGAGAGGTCGTCCTGATCGCCCTGGAGCCGATCCTGTTCGCCCTGGGGTCGATCCTGTTCGCCCTGGGGCCGATCCTGATCGCCCTGGAGCCGATCCTGTTCGCTCTGGGTCCGATCCTGTTCGCCCTGGGGCCGATCCTGGTCGTCTAGGGTCCGGTCCTGCGCGCCGGAGAGGTCGTCCTGATCGCCCTGGAGCCGATCCTGGTCGTCGGAGGGTGCCGCGGGCTCTGGCTCCGCGGGCGCGAGGGCAGCGACCTCGGGCGGCTTTCCCGTGCGGATCTCCTCCCCCGTGGTCTCCACCCAGGTGTCCTGGGCCTTGGTGTCCCGCGGCTCGGGGGCCTTCGCCTCACCCTCCGCCGCGAGCCTCTGGCGCAGCTCTCGCGCCACCTCGTGGTCGGGCTCCGCCGCCAGCACGTCGTCGAGCATGCGCAGCGCCCGCTTTCGATGTCCCTGGGCCGCGTAGATCTCCGCGAGGGTGACCGTCGCGACGGGGGGTTGGTTCTTCACACGCACGTCGAAACCCGCCTCTCCCCGGATGACTGCAGCCGCCTCCGGCATGTTCAAGCCGGCTTCGACCATGCTGGCAAGCATGGATCGCGCCGCGCCGAGGAGCCCCCTCGGTTCCTCTTGAGCGCCGCGAGGGCCCGTGAGGCGCTGGATTTCGTCACGCAGCTCGAGCCGGGTCATGCGCTCGGGTCGCTCGACGCCGAGCTGCCGGGCCTTTTCCACGAGCTCGACGCGCGTCCAAGAGGCGAGGGCCGCAATATCCACCATGGTTCGTTCCAGGTCCCGGACGATCGCGCGGGCCCCGCGGCGGCATCTTCTCGGGAGGGGCTTTCATCGGTCAAGCCGTCCCGGCGCTTTCCCCGCTCCGGGGGCTCCCCGCGCCGCGGAAAGGCCACTGGAGCCCGCTCTCGTGAGCGGCGACGGGCCAGAAGCGCCGGCGCCCGCGACGTCAGTAGACGAAGCCGCTGCCCCCGATGAACTCCCGCAGGAGCGAGGTCGGCGGCACGTGGTCCGGGTGGATCGGCACGAAGGGGCGGAGCTGACGCAGGAGCCGGTGCGCCGCGGAGTATTCGGGGTGGCTGCGGGGCACCTCGAGCAAATAGCGCTCCGCGTACACGCGCAGCACGCTCACCTCGTACACCAGTGAGCTGTCGAAGACGGCGTCTGCGTACTCGTGGAACGGGAAGATGTGCAGGCGCTCCCCCCGCCGCACGCTCGGCCAGCGCCGCAGGTTGTCCGCCGCCGAACAGCCTCGGTGCCGACGATCGCGCACGATGCGCCGGATCAGGCGCACGTCGGCGGGCTCGAACAGGGAGAACCGATCGTAGGGCAGCGCGCTGGCGGGGTGGATGAAGATCCGGAAGGTCTGCTCCCGGGGGATGGCGGCGAGCAGCTGGGGGTTGAGGGCGTGGATGCCCTCCACGAGCAGCATGCTCGTCGGGTTCAGGCGCAGCTCCTTGCCGCCGTTCGGGGCGCTCTTGCCCGTCACGAAGTCGAAGCGGGCGGTGCGCACCGTCTCGCCCGCGAGGAGGCGAGTGACGTGATCGTTCAAGAGCTCGAGATCGAGAGCCTCGAGGGCCTCGAAGTCGTAGTCGCCGTCGGCGCCTCGAGGGGAGCGCTCACGATCGACGTAGTAGTCGTCGAGGGACAGCTCGACGGGCTGGATGCCGTTCACCTCGAGCTGCACCTTGAGCCGCTTGATGAAGGTGGTCTTCCCGGACGACGACGGACCGGCGATGCCCACCACGCGGAGCACCTCGTTGGCGCGGATCTCGTCGGCGATGAGGGCGATGCGCTTCTCGTGGAAGCCCTCGCTCACGTGGATCAGCTGGTCCACCCGACCCGAGACGCAGGCGCGCCCGAAATGTCCGATGCTCGTCACCCCCAGGAGCTCGAGCCAGCGACGTTTCTGCAGCGTCATGTCGGCGCCGTAGCGGGGCCGGCGGGCCTCGAGCAGCACCGTCGAACGGGGAGGTTCGGGGAGCTCGCGGCGGATGACCGCGCCGAAATCGAGCACCAGCCCCTGGGAGGTCGTGCGGACGCACAGGTCGCGCAGCATACCGGTACCCGGCAACATGGGCCCCGCGTCGAGGGCGAGGACCTCGCCGCACCCCACGAGCGCCACGGTGGGCTCGTGCCAGAGCGCCAGGAGCGCGGCGGCGTCGTGCCAGCCGACCTCTTCGAAATGGGCGAGGGCCTCGTCGACCTTCCAGGTCTCCTCTCGGACGGGCAGATTTTCGGTGATCACCTCCGCGAGGGCGCGCTCGAGGCGTCGCGCCAGATCCGGCAGATCCTCCTCGTCCGCGTGGGCGACCCGCCCCGAGGTGATGCTCGGGCCGAGGCGTAGGCTCGAGCAGCCGATGCGCCGCGCGGCTTCGAGCAGGGCGATGCTCGCGGTGCGCCGATAGATGTCCCGTCCCTCCCAGCTGCGTGTGGTCAGGGGCTCGACGGAGGCGCTCGCGACGATGGGGGTGTGCAGCGCGACGGCGAGCTGATCGAGGCGGGCGCCCACCACGAGGGATCCGTCCACCTCCTCGGGGACCAGATCGGCGATCCGTGTGCCCGTGAGCACCTCCGCGCAGAGACCCTCCGCCCGGGTGATGGTCGCCGAGCGCACCGATCGTCGCGGTTCGGGGCTGAGCTGGGCGCGGCTCTGCGCCGTCGCGAGCCGCTCCGCCGCTCGACGCAGCAACGCGAGGGAGAGATGGAGGGCCGTGTCCGGGTGCTCTCGGGTCAGGGTGGCCCAGCTGCCCGGCGACAGGCGCGCGACGCGCAAGGGCGTGCTCGCGGTGACGTTGCTGTCGTGGCGCCCCTCCGGCAGGAGCGTGAGCTCTCCGAAGTGGTCGCCGGGGGCGAGCTCGACGACGCGCCCGGACCGATCCTGGGCGTGGGCGGTGCCCTCGAGGAGGAAACACAGGCCGTCTCCAGGGCTCCCGGCGGTGGCCAGAGACGCGCCCTGCTCCACGCCGTCGGAGTCCAGGACGCCGAGCAGGGTGCCGATGTCCGTGAGGGGCAACCCGGCGAGCAGGGGACTCCGAGCCAGGAGGGTCACGTCCGTGAGTCTTCGTTCAGACATGTTCTCTCTACCGATCCGGCGGCGCACGCCCGCGGCTGCGCGGTCAGCCGCCGAGCGCCCGGAAGTGTTGGACCCAGAGTTCGGCCCCGTCCTCGACGCCGAGCGCGCGACAAATGGCCTCGTCGATGCCGACCTCCTCGTCCCCCAGGAGCTCCGCCTCCGTGGACAGGCCGACGAAGTAGGGCGCCGTAGGGAGATCCCGCCCCACGAGCACCAGCTCCGGGCGGCCGAGCTCCGTGAGGCTCCGTACTCGGCGTCGGGCGGTGCAGCGGACGGGCACGACGTCCTGACGGTCGGCGACGAAGTGGGGGCCGCCGTCGAAGGGATCGATGCGGTCCGCATAGCGGAAGCCCGCGCGGCGCAGCATGCGCTCGACCCCGAGCGTCTGGGGGCCCACCTTGCCGATCACCGCCTGGGCATCGGGATCGAACAGCGACGCGTAGACGATGCCCGTGGGGAAGAGGTCCCGGATGAACGTCTTGTCCTCGCTGGAGAGCCGATCCGCCTCCGAGTAGGTCATCCCCGTGAAGCGGCGCCCGAAGGCTTCCCACAGGAGGCTGCGTCCGTCGGGTTCGAGGGGCGGCAGGAGCTCCGCCAGGAGCTCCTCCTGGAAGAGCTCCGGGTGGGCCGCGATGAAGAGAAAGCGCACGTAGGAGATCGCGAGGCCGAGGCGCTCGGGGGCGCGGCGGTAGCCCGGATCGAGGACGAGCCCCGCGAGCTCGGTGGGGCCGTCGTAAGAGAACCCGAGGCGGAGCACGGTGTGCTCGAAGTGCTTGTCGAGGGTGGCCGAGTACTTCTCGTCGTCGAGGACGTCGAGGAAGATGTAGGGGGCGTCCTTGCGCCCCAGCTGGGCCACCAGGGTCGAGGTGCCGACGGCCCGCCCGAGCTGCCGATCCAGCACCACGAAAACGTACTTGCACAGGGTCGGATCGGCGACGCGCCCCGCGAAGCTGGCGGCGCTGTGTTCGAGCAGGCGCTCCAGATACCGGGGCTCTGCCGGGAGGTTGACCGTGTCGAGATGCCGAGCCAACGCCAGCAGCTGCTCCAGGTCCTCGGGGCCTGCTCCTCGGATGACGAAGCGGGGCAAGGGGGTGGAGGCATCCAGGGCCATGCCGTTCAGGCCTAGCACGGGTCGGGTCTCCTCCCGAGCACGTGCGTGAAAAGCCGCACTTGCGAGCCCGGGTTTCGTGGTAAAGGGAGCGCCCTGTGGCAGCACACGATTGGTCCTTTCCTCGCTCGGAACAGCTTCCCACCTACGCCTTCGTCGCCTCGGATGCGGTCAAGGCCCGGGTCCGGGCTAGCGGTGCGGACATCATCGACCTCGGTCTGGGAAATCCGGATCAGCCGACCCCGTCCGTCATCGTGGACAAGCTGCACGAAGCCGCTCGCGTCGGCGCCAACCACCGCTACCACCCGGGGCGCGGTCTGTTGGAGCTGCGCAAGGCGATCTGTGAGTGGTACGCGCACCGCTACCAGGTGAGCTTCGATCCCGAGCGGGACGCCATGGTCACCATGGGCGCGAAGGACGGCATGACGGGGCTGTGCCTCGCGATCCTCGGCGCGGGCGATCACGTGCTCGCGCCCGATCCCTGCTACCCGATCCATCGGGGTGCTCCGTTCATTGCCGGCGCGGAGGTGCACTCCTATCCCGTCGAGGCGCCCGACGCGGCCCGAGCGGTCGCGGACGCGCTGCAGCAGGGACGCCAGGAGGGGCGCCCCATCAAGCTCGTGATCGCGAACTATCCCCACAACCCCACGGGGCGGGTGATCTCCCGTGAAGAGCTGCGGGCGCTCGTGGAGGTGGTGCGCGACTCCGGGGCCATGCTCCTCCATGATCTCGCCTACGCGGATCTGGATTTCGCCCACCGCTACGCGCCGAGCATCTTCGACTGCGGCTTGCCGAAGGAAGAGGTGCAGCGCTTCGGCGTCGAGGTCTTCTCGATGTCGAAGAGCTACCACATGCCGGGTTGGCGGGTCGCTTACACCGTGGGCAGCCCCCACATGGTCTCGGCCCTCGCCCACCTGAAGACGTACACGGACTACGGCTCGTTCATCCCGCTGCAGCACGCGGCCGCCTGGGCGCTGCGCAACGGCGAGGCGATCGTGGACGGGGTGCGGGAGCTCTACCTGCGGCGGGCACAGGCTCTCGTCGCCGGTCTACGCAACGTGGGCTGGGACGTGACCGAGCCGAGCGGGACCATGTTCGTCTGGGCGCGCCTCCCGCAGGTGTATCGGAAGCTCGACTCCTTCGCGGCCACCGCGCGCCTGATCGAGGACGCCCACGTGGCCGTGTCCCCGGGCAGCGGGTTCGGTCCCGGCGGTGAGGGGTACGTGAGGTTCGCCTTGATCGAAGATCCGCCGCGGATCGAAGAGGCGTGCCGCCGCATCGGTCAGGCCCTGGCGAGCGCCGCCGCCGGTTCGGTGAGCAGCGTGCCGCCGCGCTCCGAGAACGTGGCCACGTCCAGCTGACGTCTCCGCGAGGGCTCCGCAGCGAAGGCTCCGGCATCGGGGGCTTCGCGGAGCCCTGCTCCGCGAAGCCCTGCGCTCGAGCGGCGAGAGGAGGGACGCGCCGGAACCTCGTCGTCAGAGGGACGCGTTCATCGGATCGTATTCGCTGAGCCCGCCCTTCGACTTGGTCTTGGTCGTCTTGGCCTTGGGCGTCGCCGCCGGAGCCTTGGGGCGTGTCGCGGTCGAGCGCGTGGGGGACGTGCGAGCGGGAGCCGCCGCACTGGGTGCCTTCTCCGGCGCGGGTGCGGGCGTGTCCGTCTTCTCCGTCTCGGCTTCGGCCGAGGGAGTCGGCGTGTCGTCGAGATCGCTCAGATCCAAGGACGGAGAGGGTTGCGCCTGCGCCACGGCGCTGGACGTCGACGTCGTCGACTCCGGGGTCGTGGTGGGCGACTTCTCGGGTTCGGCGACGGATCGCGGCGTGCCGAAGCCGGGGGGACCGAACACGGACTCGACGCCTTCGTAGACGCCGCTCAGACCCGTGGTCTCCGCGACGTCGCGCAGCACGTCGTTGCGGTAGAGGCTGAGGAGCGCTCCGAGGACGATGGCCGCCACCAGGGGCCAGCGGCTGGTCCGGCTCTCGCCCTGGGGGGGCTGAGTGTCCATCGCCAGGGGCTGCAGGCTGCCGAAGCCGCTCCCCGGAGCCGCCGAGGCACCGACCGGAACCGCCGAAGGTGCCCAGGAGCCAAGGGCTGGCGCAGGAGCACTGACTTGCGCAGGAGCACCGACGGGCGCGGGCGCCGCGGTCGGGTATCCGCTCTGGGGCGGGGGCGCGCTCTGCTGCGTGAAGCTCTGCTGCGTGAAGCTCTGAGGCGGAGGCGCGCTGTGGCCGACCTGCGGAGGGAAACCGCTCTGTTGTGGAAAGCTGCTGTGCTGCGGGCTCTGCGCCGGCACGCTGCTGGCGGGATGCGTCGAGGGGCTCGCTTGCGTGACGGCAGATGGCGCGACCGACGGCGACAGCACCACGGACGGCTCGAACGCTGGCGGCGGGGGCGCGCTCGGGACCGGAGCAGGTTGTACCGGCGCGGGCGCCATGGCCTGGGCCCGCGCGTGGGGAGCGGGCACGACCTCCGAGAAGAGGGGCGCGGGCGCGACCTGCGGCGCAGGCGGCGCTGGCGGTGGCGCGCCGAGAGGCTCCGTCGCCTTCTCGTCCGCATCCATCCCGGCCACGAGGGAGAGCGGCGCCCAGTCCTTCATGCCCTCCTGCCAGACGAGGGTGTTCTCGTCGATCACCTCCAGACGGAAGAAGTCGTCGAGCTGCTCCAGGGAGAGCACTTTGACTTCTCCGGGAGCCATGAGGACGTGCCACTGCTCGTCGTCGGCGCTCTCCTCCTCGAGGAGGGCGTCCTCGTCGAGGACTTCGGCCGGAGGATACAAGTCCCAAGCGGGCTGCGAGGCCATGGCCCTCTGTGTAGCAGGCGATGAAAGCGCTCGCCAAGCGTGTTTCCCCGCTTTGGCGATTCCATGATGCGCGCATGTTTGCAAGATGATTGATTGTTCTCGTGCCCGGATCACCGCGTCGGCGTGACCCCACGGCGCGGGTCCGCATCCCGAAAAATTCGTTTCATTCTGCGGGTTCGCGTGAGCTCACCTGCCTCTGGCGTGGCGCCCCTGCAGGAGCCGAGGCGTCAGCGAAGAGTCCAGCCTCACGCTTCGATGCATCGTCGTCGGTGAGTTCGCCTTTGCGTTCGACTGTGACAATGCTCCGGTAATTTTGTGAGCGAATCGCAGTCGACGATCTGCCGAAAGCGTCCTGGTCGAGGGATCCATCTCTTCCTCTGGCGCAGACGCCGTGCCGGCTGTAACCCTGAGGGCATGGCGCGCAATCCTTGGGAAGACTCCGACCCCGACTTGGCAGCATTCGTAGGCAAGCCCCGCAGGAAGCTGTCGATCCTCAAGGCTTGGCCGCAGCTGCTCGGCGTCGCGGGCCTGACCTTCGTCCTCGGCTACTACGTGCCGATGTACCGCGCTCATGAATCACTCACGAAGCAGCACGCCGTGGCGGCGCAGCGCATGGTGCAGCTGAGCGGGAACCTCGACGAGACCCAGGCCAAGCTGAACAAGACCGAGGAGGAGCGCAGGACCCTGGCCGCACGCCTGGACGAGGTCGACGCGCAGCGCTCGAGCGAGGCCGGGCGGCTCGACAGCTTGAAGCAGAGCCTCGAGAGCGGCCTGGCCAAGGCCATCCGGACGAACGCGGTTCGGTTGGAGAGCTCCCAGCACCTCGTGGCCGTCGCCCTGGACGCCAAGGACGTGTTCGCCGCGGGCAAGCCGGACGTCACCCCCAAGGCGAAGAACCTGCTCTGCGACGTGGCGCGCGCCGCCGGAGATCGAAAGCTGCACCTCGCCGTCACCGCGGATGAGGCGCCGCCGGCGGCCTCGCGTCGCTTCGTGCGCGACGCCCGCGCCTACGCCGCCATCCGGGCGAGCTCCGTCGCCGAGGTGCTCGAGAAGACCTGCCGGGTGCCGAGCTCCCGCATCGAGACGGCGGGGGCCCTGGGGAGCGCCGCCGGGAAGGGATCCATCGTGCGCTTCGAGATCCCCGTCGCAGCCCCTTGAGAGTCGTCGCGGCTCCGTGAGTACCGCCGTGAGGCGGCCGTCGTGTGCGCCTCAACCGGGAGCGCGAGCGAGCAGCTCCTGGAGATCCTCGGGCAAGGCATCGAAGCGCTCGAGGGCGGCGATCAGATCCGCGTTCGTCGGGAGCTCGGTGAGGAACTGGCGCGCATATGGCGTCCCCAGCAAGCCGTCGAGGCGCCGTCGCAGGGGACGCAGGCCTCGCACGACGGCCTCTCGCGCCGCCTCCTCGTCGCCCGCGGCGGAGAGCGCGCGCTGCCAGGCGAGGTAGACGATCGACTCGTTGAGCAAGCTGGGCGCGTCCCCGTCGAGCAGCTCGGCGGCTTCCCGCGCGAGGGCGACCGCCGCGTCGGTGCGGTGGCAGAGCCGCTCCGCCTCCGCCCAGGCTCCCAGGGCCGCGGGGAGGACGTCGTGGTGACCCATCTGGCGATAGCCGGTCGCCGCGGTACGCAGCAGCTGGGCCGCGCGCGTCGCGCTGGGCGCGTCCGGAGCCCGTAGGAGCTCCACGCCCCGGTAGAAGAGAGTCCCCAGGTTGGCTCGATCGGGGGCGGTCCAGATCTCGGCGGCGGCGGCGTCCGCGTCGGCGCGGACCTCCGCGAGCTGGACGTCGAGCTCCCGATCCGTGCCGAACACCGAGGCCCAGCCGAGCAGGTTCATGCGCGCGTGACGGACGGCGCCGGCGCTGCCGATCGCCTCGGCGAGGGCGAGGCCCGCTTCGAGGGCGCTCCGCGCTTCCTGGCGTGCGCCCAGGGTGGTGAGCGCGAAGCCCAGGTTGGTCATCAGCACCGCCTCGCGCTCCTTCAGGCCGGCGGCGCGGGCAGCGGCCACGGCGTTGCGGCGGGAGTCGAGGGCGCGGATCAGCGCGCCCTGGGTTTGCCGGACGACGGCCAAGGTCTGGTAGCCGTCTACCGCGGCGCCCTTGACGTTCTGGGACTCGGCGAGGGCGAGGAGGCGTGTCGCTTGCCGTTCCGCCGCGTCGAAGTGGCCGGCGAAGGCGTGACGCGCCGCCAGGCAAGCGGCGCAGCGGGCGACCTCCTCGTGCAGGCCGAGCGCCTCGGCGGAGTCGCACACCTCCCCGAGCCGCTCGCTCACGTTTTCGCCCGCGCCGCGTGCGTCGTCGTAGCGTGCCCGCGCGCCCCGGGCTCGTACCGCGCTGGCCTCGTCGTAGACGTTCTCTTCCAAGGCGGACACGGCGCTCTCACGATCGCTGGCTCGCGGATCGAGGCGGCTCCAGCTCTCGTCGAGGTACAGGGCGCGGCGGAACGCGACGGGCTTGTCGTGGCTGAAGGCGAGGGCCCGCTCGGCGAGCGTCAGCGCGTCCTGGAGCGCGTTCGCCGTCAGGGCGCGGCGCGCGGCGCGCTCCCAGTGGTGCGCGGCGAGCTCCGGTAGGTCACCGCGATCGTAATGAGCCGCGACGATCGCCGCGTCCTCGCCCGCCTCCGCGAGCCAGTTGGCGGCGAGCACGTGGAGCTCGCGCCGTCGCTCCTCCCCGAGGGACTCGTAGGCGACGTCCCGCATCAGCGCGTGCTGGAACGCCCACTCGCTCGTGCCCGGGAAGCGGGAGCTGCTCTGTCGCACGAGGAAATCCGTGCCCGCGAGGGCCTCCAGGACCCGCGCCGGGTCGGCGATGCCGAGGACGGGGAGGGCCGCTTCCCAGCAGCACAGGCCGAAAACGCTCAGGCGCCCCAGGGCGTCCCGGGACTCTTCCCCGAGGGCGTCGAGGCTCACCTGGATGGCGGCTTCGATCGTCGGGGCGTGCTTCGGATCGCGTCCAGCGGCGATCACCCGGGCGAGCTCCGCCGCGAACAACGGCGAACCCGCGGCTTGCTCGGCGATCTGGCGCAGCGCCTCGTCGGAGGCGCGGTGGCCGAGCAGCGCGCCAGCGATCTCCCGGACCGCGTCCCGAGCCAACGGGTGCAGGTCGACGCGAACGTGTTTGCGACCAATGAAGCGCTCCCCGTGCTCGGCCCAGAACGACGGGCGGACGCAGGCGAGCACGAGCAGCGGGCGCTCCGCGGCGCGCCCGAGCAGGTGGTCGATCCAACCGACGCTCTCGGCGTCCGCCCACTGCAGGTCCTCGAGGACCACCACCAGGGGCGAGTCGAGCCGACGGAGCACCAGATCCGTCATGGCGAGCCACAGGGCGTCTCGCGAACCGCGGGCGTCGCCGGCGGGTTCCAGGGCTTCGTTGGCGAGGAGCTTGGCGAGCAGGAGCCGGCCGGAGTTCGACGAATCCGCCGCGCTGGGCAGGCCCAGGCGATCGACGAGCGCGTCCTCTGCCTCCTGCTCGGAGGCGCCCTTCGGGAGGCGCACCAGGGCTCGCAGCAGATCGGCGGCGGCGCCGAGGGCGTGGGCCCGCGAGTACCCCTCGCTCCGCTGGACGATGAGCTCCGGAGGTTCAGCGCGCGCGGAGATGCGCGCCAGGAGCTCCCGCTGCAAGCGGCTCTTGCCGATCCCGGGTGGTCCACTGATGCTCACGAGCATCGACGTCGAGTCGCGCAGGCACTGATCGTAGGCGCCGAGCACCTGGTTCAGCTCCGTCTCGCGCCCCAGGAACGGCGCCCCGCCGGAGCGCTCCTGCTGCGCCCGTGGCAGCGGCGCACCGAGCAGCGCCGAGCCGGCGTCGCCCATCGAAAACCCATAACGACCCCGACCCAGCTCGCGCGTGGTCGTGTCCACGAGCACCGAGCCCGCCGCCGCGGCGCGCGCCAGGGCCGCGGCGCGGTCGACGACTTCACCCAAGGGCTGGACGCTGTCTCGTTCTCGATCGACGTCGACCCGCGCGCGGCCCGTGGCGATGCCGACCTGGGCGCCCGCGGCCGCCAGCTCGTGGCCGATGTCGAGAGCGACCGCGGCCTCGTCTCCGAGGGCCCGGCGCGCCCCCAAATGAGCGACCAACGCGTCCGCGCCGAGGGGAGCCGCGTCCGCCGAGCGGGCGTGGAGCTTTTCCAGAGCGCGCCGGCGGGCGTCGGGGCTCACGAAGCGCGAAGCCACCAGCGTCGTCAGGAGCCGGGAGGACGAGCCCTGGATTCGTGGCGTGAGCTCACGCGGGATCCAGCTCGTGCGACCGCACTCGAGGAGGGCCTCTCGCAGGAGGCCTTCGACCTCCTCTGCGGTCTCCGGGCGCTCCGCCGGATCCGTGCGCAGGAGGCGACGCACGAGCTCGTCGAGGGACGGCGGCGTGTGGTGGATCAGCTCCCGCAGGGACGGCGGGATCGTGGTCGCCAGGCGCGCCAGGGTGGCGAGGGTGCTGGGACCGACGTGGGGGGGACGTCCGGCGACCAGCTCGAACAGGGTCGCCCCCAAGGAGTACAGATCCGCGCGGCCGTCGATCACCGTGTCGCCGCGGGCCTGCTCGGGCGCCATGTACGCGGGCGTCCCCACGATGTCGCCGGTGCGCCCGAGCCGCATGCGCGTCGCCACGCCGAAATCGACCACCACGGGCTCGACGTCGAGCTCCTCGGGAGGAGCGTCCGGGAGAGGGCGCAGCAGGATGTTGCCCGGCTTGATGTCCCGATGCACGACGCCCGCGCGGTGGGCGGCGCCGAGCGCGCGCGCCACGAGCGCCCCGAGGGCGACCACCTCCTGCAGCGCGAGGGGGCGACGGCGGTGACGGACGCCGAGATCTTCTCCCTCGAGCCACTCCATCGCGACGAAGGGCTGCTGCTCTCGCTCGAGGAACCCGGACGCGATGACGCGCACGATGTTCGGGTGTCGCAGCAGGCGCAGCACCTCGCCCTCTCGCCGCAGCCGCGCCTCGTCCTCCGGGGCGACCCCCGCTGCCGCGGCGACGATCTTCACGGCGACGGGGTGCCCCGTGTGCAGGTCCAGGGCCCGGTAGACCACGCCGACTCCGCCCCGTCCCACCTCGCGCTCGAGGGCGAAGCGGCCGCCGAGGGGTTCGAGCGTGCCTGGGGAGAGCATCGGCCTGCGGAGGTTGTACCCCAAAGTGGGGGCGGGTCGCAGCTCGGAGGCGTCGGCGGCTTCTTCACGGCCGCTCGCGACGCCCGCGGCACGGCGCCTGCCCCGGGACACCGTGTCGACACGAGCCGTCGGGACGCGGTGCCGACGCGAAGCAGCATGCCAGGCTCGTCCGGGGGACGAGCCGGCGCTCCGGTCACAGGCGCGAGCGCGGCGCGCGCCGTGCTCGCTGTCGCCGCGGCAGTTCGGGCGGGGGCAGGGGAGTCCCCGGCGGCTCGGTGGCGTGCAGGCCCATCGAGAGCAGATCGTCGACGCCGACGAGGGGGCCCGCCGTGCGCGCGGCCGCGTGGCGGAGCAGGGCACGGAGCTCCAGCTCGTTGCCCGGCCAGGTGTGCTCCGTGAGGATGCGCAGGGCCGCGGGGGCGATGCCCAGAGGTTCGCCGCGCGTGCGCAGTCCAGCCGCCGCCAGCTCGAACAACACGAGAGATTGCAGATCCTCGGCGCGGTCCGCCAAGGCAGGTAGGGTGACGTGGGGCCCTCGCAGCAGGCGTAGCAGGTTCTTGCTCAGCCGAGCCTCCGGGTCGTCGAGGTCGAGCGGTCGTTGGCTACAGACGACGATCGCCCCCGTGTGCTGCAGGAGCAAGGGAGCGATCCCTTCCTGGGTGTCCGCGGGCAGCGCGGCGGGATCCTCCAGGACGAGGGTGCCTCCCGCGCTGCGCTTCAAGGGTGAATTGTGAGGGTCTTCCCAGTTCTCCAGGGAACGCGCTCGCAGCGAGGCGCAGTCCACGGAGACGAAGGGCTCACCGCGGCGAGGGCTGGCGAGGTGGAACACCGCGGCCCAGGCGCGCCCGTCCGTCCCCGGGGGCGCGACCAGTACGAGCCTCGTCTCGGCGCGGGCGAGCTGCTCGATCTCCTGGATGGTCATGCGGGAGGCGGGGCCGTGAGCCGTGGAGCGCAGGGGCTCGGCGGAGCTCTCCGCCTCGGCGGTGCGTCGCCGCTCTTCCGCTTGGAGGGCTTCGGCGAGGGCGGCCCGCTCGCTCTCGACGTGTTCCGCGTGGTGACGCGCGGCGAGCTCGCGCTGACGAGAGCGGGCCATGGCCGAGGACACGGAGAGGAGACCGGTGGCGCGATCTCCGAGGGCGCGTAGACCCCGCGCCTCCTCGAGGCTGAGGGCGGCGCTGCGCGCGCCGCGGGGCATGACCAACAGACCCATCGGGCCGTCGCCGTCGACGAGGGCCGTCGCCGTCGCCGCGCGGTGGCTCTCGAACCATCCGAGCAGCGGGCGCAGCTCCGGTTGACGCACCTGGAGCAGGGCGAGGGTCTCGGCGCGGAGGGTGCGCTCGGGTTCGTTCAGGGCGAGCTCGAGGATCCGCTCGGGGAACTCCGCCGAGGCCTCGTGGAGGTATCCCGCGACGTCGACGTGGAGCACGCCGGCGGGATCGCGCCGCCAGAGCTCCGGGCGCCCCTCCGCCATGGGCTCGGCCCGCCGCAGCTCGAGCAAGGTGGCGCGCAGGGCTGCCTCCGGCTCCGGGAGGAGCGCCTTATCCATGGCGGCGTGCACGGCCGTCAGCCAGCGAGAGCTCTCCGGGCCCAGAGGGCGAGCGACCCCACGCGCGACGAGGCCGGCGACGAGGCTGGCGGCGCACCCACCGAGGACGACGAGGCCCAGGGCGTCCGGGGCACGGCGAGCGAGCCACAGGGTGAAGAGCGCCGTGGGCACGCCCAGGAGCACGATGGCCAAGCTGGCGCGTAGGGCCATGGACACGGACGCGGGGTCCCGCGTCGCGCACGTCCACGTGACGGCCAGGGCAGTGCCCGTGAGCACGGTCGGCAGCACCCGATCCGGCGGGGCCACGTCGACGAGGGTGGCGGCGGCGGCGATCAGCGCGCCCGTCAGGGAGAGCGTGAGCGCGCCCCGGGCCCGATCACCGACGCCGAGCTCCAGCCCGCGCAGGAGGACCATGCGCCCCGCGGAGGCGGCGAGGAGGAGGGTGCTCCCGATGGCGGCGGCCATCGTGGCGTAGTCGATCGCGAGGGGATCCAGCAGGGTCGCGCCGGGCCAGAGGGCGCGCGTCCCCGGGAGCGCCACCGCGATGCCCCACAGCACCGCGGCGAAGGCCGCCGCGTCCCGGGAGCGCGCCGCGCGGTGTCCCGTGATGAGCCCCGTGGGCGCAGTGACGCTCGCGAGGGCGATCAGCGCGGCGATGGTGCAGACGCCCGCGCCGAGGTTCGCGGCCGCGTCGAAGGCGGGGCGCCCAGCGGGGCCGGCCCGCGCCGCGAGGTGGAGCGCCATGCCCCACCCCACCCCCTGGACCGCGGGGATGGCGGTGGGCAGGAGCGCCGTTCGTCGGAGGCGGTCCGTGCGTTGCCAGAGCAGCGCGACGGCGACGGGGAGGACGAGCAGGGCGCCCCAGCGGAGGGACCCCGTGGTCGCGCTCCAGCTCGCGAAAGCGACATAAGCCACCGTCGCACTGGGCAAGAGCCAGGAGCGCGGGAACGCGGACACGGCAGGACCGTACCCCGGAGGGCGACCCACGCAAGGCGTTGCCGTCGGGTCGATTGGCGGCTACAGCGGAGCTCAGTTGCGCAGACCGAGTCCACTGCCTTTGCGACCCCTTCCGTGAGCGACCCAGTCGGAGTGGCCCGCGGAGCTTCGGGCGAACCCAGGAGGAGCGCTCGCCGGGACATCCAGCTGCCGGACACCCGTCTCCGCAGCGTCGAGTGACCGCAGCAGGACCTGGAAGCGCATGAAGAAAAACTACGTTCTCGACACCAACGTACTGCTCCACGATCCGCAGTCCATCTTCAAGTTCGAGGACAACGATCTCTTCCTCCCCATCTACGTGATCGAGGAGATCGACCAGTTCAAGCGAGACGCGAGCGAGCGGGGGCGCAACGCTCGGACCGTCGTGCGTCTCCTCGACGGTCTGCGGGAACGCAACGGGCGCCTCTCCGACGGGGTCCCCATCGGAGACGGCGGTACGCTCCGGGTCTTCGTCCCGGCGCGGAAGTCGACCTTCTCGATCGCCCTCAATCCCGGCTCCGGCGATCACGCGATCCTGCAGACGGCCATCGATCTGCGCGACTCCTCGGACCGCCCGACGATCTTCATCACGATGGACGTGTCGCTGCGGATCCGCGCCGACGCGCTCGGGCTGACGTCCCAGGCCTACGAGCACCAGACCGTCGACGTGGACGCGCTCGATCCGGGGGTGATCGAGGTCCCCGTCGACGCGGAGCGCCTCCAGCGGTTCTTCTCGGAGGGCCAGCTGGAGCTCGACGAGTCCCATCACCTGGTGGCCAACGTCAGCGTGATGCTCCGCGGCCCGAACGACCGCACCGGGCTCGGACGCTACGACGCCGCCAAGCGTGTCGTGCGCGCGCTGCTCACCCCCCGTGAGGGGATCGTGGGCATCCGTCCGCGCAACCGCGAGCAGGCCTTCGCCATGGATCTGCTGCTCGACGACAACGTGCGCCTGGTCACGCTGCTGGGCATGGCCGGGACCGGCAAGACCCTGCTGGCCCTCGCGGCGGGCTTGCAGCGGGTCGTCGAGGAGGGGGCGTACTCCCGGCTCCTCGTGAGCCGCCCCGTGATGCCCCTGGGCCGCGACATCGGCTTCCTCCCGGGCAGCGTGGACGACAAGCTCGGCCCGTGGATGCAGCCCCTCTACGACAACCTCGAGTTCCTGCTCGTGGGCGGCGGTGGGCGCCGGCGCGGCATGCGCGGATTCGAGGAGCTGCTCGACAGCGGCCAGCTGCAGGTCGAGCCTTTGACCTACATCCGCGGGCGCAGCTTGCCCCAGCAGTTCGTCATCGTCGACGAGGCGCAGAACCTCACGCCCCACGAGGTGAAGACCGTCATCACTCGCTGCGGCGAAGGGACCAAGATCATCCTCACCGGCGATCCGTTCCAGATCGACAACCCCTACGTCGACGCCTCGAGCAACGGCTTGACGGTGGCGGCGGATCGCTTGAAGGGCGACCCGCTGGTGGGTCACATGCTGCTCACCAAGGGGGAACGGAGCCCGTTGTCCAACCTCGCGGCGAACAAGCTGTGAGCGCTTCGGGGGGGAGGGAGCGCGAGGACGCCATCGCCGGCGTGCTCCAGGGGGCCGAGCGGCGCATCGCCTTGATCGAGGCGTGCCTCCCGCTCAACGCCCTGGCGGAGCGCGAGCGGGTGGTGGCGGGGTGGCGGGCAGGGCAGGAGCTCGTGCCCCGCTGGCTCTTGCCTCGCCGCGCGGAGCTGACGGACGTGCGGGCGGCGCTGGCCGCGGTGGCCACGGCGCCGCCCGAGGACGTGTTCGGCCAGCTCTATGCTGCCCGCGCCGCGGAGCTGGAGCTCGAGGCCGCCCTCGTGGAGGCGCGGGGGACGCCGCTGTTTCGGGCGCTGTGCGCCCGGCGCTACGCGATCGGGGCGGTCGAGCTGCGCGAACAGCTCGACCGCGCTCGTCGCTGGATCGCAGAGACGGAGCACGTCGCGGGGCACTCGGAGGGCCCTCTGGCGTCGTCGAGCGTCCTCGCGCAGGCGCTCCAGGACCGCGCGCGGGAGCTCGGGCTGGAGGCGCGCGTCGTCGAGCGCCCGGAGCTCGCGTCCGTCGCCGCCGTCGGGGAGGGCGTGGTGTTCGTGGGGGCGGGGGAGCACCTGCTCGCGGCTGTCCAGGTGCCGCGAGTCGTGTGCCACGAGATCGAGGGCCACCTCGCGCCTCGGGCGGCCGCGCTCGGAGAGGACCGCGTGCTGTTTCGAGTCGGCAGCACCGGGGCGGGGGAGGACGAGGAGGGGCGCGCGCTGCTCCTCGAGGAGCGCGGCGGTTTTCTGGATCCGGAGACGCTCGTCGGTGCGACGCGGCGGCGCGAGCTCGCGCTCCGGCACGAGGTGGCCCACGCGGCCCGGGCCGGCGCCGACTTCGTGGAGCTGATGCGCCTCCTGCTCCGGCATGGCGAGCCCGTCGAGCGGGCTTACCGGACCTGTGAGCGGGCGCTCCGCGGCGGAGGCCTGGGGCGGGAGCTCGCGTACCTGCCCGCCTACGAGCGAGTGCGCCGCGCCTTCGCGGAGGCGCCGTCCCTCGAGAACTGGATGCGGCGGGGGCGCGTCTCCCTCGACGCCGCGCGGGCCCTCGAGGCCCTGGAGCGCACCTGAGCGTCCGTCAGCGCAGGTCGACGACGACGGGCACGTGATCCGACGGCTTGTCCTTGGCGCGGGCGGCCTTGTCCATCCAGCAACCGGCCAGACGCCGGGCCAGGGGCTCCGTGAGGAACGCGTAGTCGATGCGCAGGCCTCGGTTGCGGCGAAAGGCGCCCGCCCGGTAGTCCCACCAGCTGAAGTGCTGCCCTTCGGGCTCGACCTCCCGGAAGGCGTCGACGAGCCCAAAGGCGAGGACGCGCTCCAGCGCCGCGTGCTCCGCCGCGGAGAAGAAGAGCTGCCCTTGCATGCGCTCGGGCTCGAAGACGTCGCGCTCGTCGCGGGCGATGTTGAAGTCGCCGCACAGCAGCAGCTCTTGCTGGGGCCGGTAGCGCCGATCGAGGGTCTCCCGCAGCCGCTCGAGCCAGCGGAGCTTCTCCTCGTAGGAGGGGGAGTCGAGGGCCTTGCCGTTGGGGACGTAGGCGGACAGGAGCCGTACACCGGCCACGGTGCCCGCGATGAGGCGCTTGTCGTCGTCGGGCTCCGCCCCCACCAGCCCCACCTGCACGTCCTCGATGGGGTGCCGCGACAGGATGGCGACGCCGTTGTAGGTCCGTTGGCCGCACCTGGCGACCTCGTAGCCCAGGCGCTGGAAGGTCTCCGTCGGGAACTCGTGGTCGGCGACCTTCGTCTCCTGCAGGCACAGGGCGTCGGGCTGGTGCTCCCGGAGCCACTCGACGACGAGCTCGAAGCGGGCGCGGATGGAGTTCACGTTCCAGCTGGCCAGGCGCATGGGGGCTCCTTAACAGCGGTGGCCAGGAGCTCAAGGGGCCGTGTGCCGTGTGCCGTGTGCAGGCGCGGGTGCAGGTGCAGGTGCAGG
>Ga0079224_100004133_pt1 | contig 18605 bp, 15 predicted proteins | sample Stecom2015_FD_80414 | JGI IMG/M metagenome (GOLD analysis project Ga0079224, IMG submission 80414) | Agricultural soil microbial communities from Utah to study Nitrogen management - Steer compost 2015 | ecosystem: Environmental > Terrestrial > Soil > Agricultural land | place: USA: Utah... | reverse complement strand
TTGGGGGCTCGCGACTCGCAACTGAGGCTTCCTCGTTTCAATAGCACTTACAACCAGCTGCCACAAATCAATGCAGCGGCCCCGGAAAAATCAGGGTAATCCGCCCTTGTTATCCCGTTTTATACCACCAGTGTCGCCTGTGCGAATGCGATGTGACTGCGGTCGATATTGGGATATATCCCGCATTCATCCCGCATTTATCCCGCATTTGACCCGCATTTGTCTCCCCTTATAAATAAGGGGGAATATATGGGAATCATATACGGGTATTATGTCGGGAAAACGGAAGAAGCAACACCAGTTTTGTACGCTTTCCAATACGTTCAAATAGAACATTAGACCCTAAAACCACGGCTACTCTTGAGTCGAGTATCAGATTCAAAGGCCCCCCGGACCCATAATGACTTACCGTTGCCGGGCTCAGACAATAATCATTTTCCCCAAGGCCGGGAATCGGGCGGCGGCTACTCTTGAATTCAAGCGCGTCATCAATTAAAATGAGCTCACACCGGCATGATCCCGGTTAAGGAAAAAGGCTATTGGATTATGGCTTTCAGAAGCAAGGGTGGGGCTACAATACTGCCATCGCTAAAACACTTAAGCATCGCTTACTGTCCGGCAAAAAACGGGTTCCCGCTCCGATAGCAACATGACTTTCCTTTCAAATCCTGGAAAGGAAAATTCAAACCTTGTCTGGAGCGAATTCGGAATTCCTCCATGTCGGAATTCTTCCATGTAGAAGTGTGAAATCATTTACGGGGCTTCGTTTTTTGAACGCGAAAAAAGTGTACAATACAAGCTGCATAACTGGTTTTTAATCTCATTCTCATTTTCCCCGGACAACAATGTTTTGAAATGTTCTATATTCATGTTTCAATAGAAACAAACATGAAGAAACTTTCCTGGCTTGTACTAAGCATTCTCATGCTCACCATGCAGGCACATACTGATGGCGGGGCGGATAACAATGTCGATAACATTGAATTCATCTGTATGAAGACCCATAAGGCGACAAATACATGTCACTTCAACTTTAAAGTCGATGGTGGCAACTATCGGTTTGTTGATGTGGGTTGCAAGTACAGCAAGAAGAAGGACAAGCTGATTCGCAAAGTGCAGGAAGGAGAGATATTTCTCGCGAAGGATTGGAAGATTAGTTGCCCGGAGCCAAAACCGGAATCCGGACTTTGATTTTGCATTGAAGCTGAGCGGTATTTCAAGTTCGTCATCGTGTGAATTCACATAAGATGAATACCAGAACAATCTTCACCTGGTCTATCGTCATTGCCCTCGGCGGTCTCCTTTTTGGCATTGACACGGCCGTGATCTCCGGTGCGGAACAGGATATTCAGAAACTCTGGAACCTGAACCTTATTGAACACGGATTTACGGTATCAATTGCGTTAATCGGAACGGTGATTGGTGCACTCTTCGGAGGATGGCCTACGGATGCACTCGGTCGTAAGAAGACCTTGCTTTGGATAGCTGTGCTTTACCTCGTGTCAGCGATTGGTTCGGCTGTTGCAACGGACTGGTATACGTTCCTTTTCTTCCGTTTTATCGGTGGCCTTGGCGTAGGATGTTCTTCCGTTACAGCACCCATGTACATTGGTGAACTCGCGCCAGCATCGCATCGCGGGCGCCTTGTCGTTATGTTTCAGTTTAATATCGTCTTCGGGATATTGATTGCCTATATGTCGAACTACCTTTTGCAGGGAGTAGGGGAGAATGCATGGCGCTGGATGTTGGGTGTCGAGGCATTTCCTGCCGCGTTATTTCTTGCATTGATCTTCATGCTGCCCGAGAGTCCGCGCTGGCTTGTGGTTCGCCGCGGTGCCGCTGATCAGGCTCGTGAGATACTGCGACGTGTAAATCCTGCTACTGCGGATGAAGAACTGCACAATATCCAAAGCGCTCACCAACGGCATGCATCGTTGTCCGGAAGCAAGTTGTTTTCCGGTAAGTACTCGCTGCCCATTATGCTTGCTATCTTGATGGCATTCTTTAACCAGGTGTCGGGAATAAATGCGATCATCTATTACGCACCACGAATTTTTGAGTTAACCGGTCTCGGAAAAGACAGCGCACTGCTTTCCACCGCGGGCCTCGGATTGGTTAACTTTATCTTCACGCTGGTGGCGGTTAATTTCATCGACCGCTATGGACGCCGCACGCTGATGCTTGTCGGCACGTTTGGATTGATAGCAACGCTTTCGATAGTCGCATATGCATTCTATAGTCAGAACTTCTTCGGATACCTTGTTCCAATATGTCTGTTCGTTTACATCGCGTTTTTTGCTTTTTCACAAGGCGCGGTGATCTGGGTGTTTATATCTGAAATATTTCCCACTGAAGTCAGGGCGAGCGGTCAGGCCCTTGGCAGTTTCACACACTGGCTGATGGCCACTGTTATCGCATTTACATTTCCGTACCTTACAGAGGAACTGCTCGGCGAAGGAAACACATTTCTTTTGTTCGCGGTCATGATGGTACTCCAGCTGATTTTTGTACTGCGCGTAATGCCCGAGACGAAAGGAACCTCACTTGAGAAAGTAGAACAGGTTCTCGCTGATGATAAACGTGAAGTCGTGTAGCCTTTTATAATCGTTCCCGATTTCTGCACGTTGTTGAAACATTCCACACGGCAGTAAAGACTTAATGATCTTAACATCTTGATACTAAACCGCTTTCGCAATCGGCGGTCTGGTGGCATGTGGTTATACACGTGTGTCGGAAAAGAACCTTTAATTCCAACACACATGAAAAAGTTATGGATTGTACTTGTGGCTGTGGCCGGAAGCGTCACATTTGCGAGCGCTCAGGAAGCCGCTCAGGACAGCGCGGCCATTCAGTCGCAGACCAACATGACCGACGATCAGTCGTCGGAGCAGAAAGCTCAAATCAACGCAGACGAATTGCCGGATGCAATCAAACAAACGCTCGCCGACCAGGAGTATAAAGGCTGGATCATCAATGCAGTCTATCAGGATCGCAAGGAGGAAACCTACGAAGTTGAACTCAAGAACGGCGCTGATACCCAGACTGTTAAATTCAACAGCGAGGGTCAGCGACTCGATGACTAGTCCATCCGCCGAAGTCGACTTCTGATAATGTGAGAAAGCTGGAAAATATTCCAGCTTTCTTTTTACTTTCGGCCATATTACTATGGCTTCCGTTTTACTCATTGAAGACGATCTTACCTTTTCAAGAATCCTCGAGGGATTTCTTTTTAAGCACGGCTACCAGGTCACCGTTAACCATAATGGGAAAGAAGGCCTGAAGACGTTTCAGTCGAAACCCTTCGACGTCGTGCTCCTGGATTACCGCCTACCGGATACAACCGGCATGGATCTTCTCATTGAAATGAAAAAAATCAACGCGGACGTCCCCGTCATAATCATGACGAGCTTCTCGGATATACGCACCGCAGTGAAGGCAATTAAGCTGGGAGCACTTGAATACATCACCAAGCCCGTGAACCCTGACGAATTGTTGATGCATGTGCGGGAAGCGGTAAAGAAGGAAAAGCCACTCGTTGCAAAAAAGCGGCAGTCGGTAAACGGTCAGTTCGTTCAGGGAGCAAGCGAACCGTCGCGTAAACTGCACGAATATATTCGACTGGTTGCTCCTACGAATATGTCTGTCATCATTCAGGGCGAAAGCGGCACAGGCAAAGAGTACGTAGCCCGAACAATTCACAATCTGAGTTCCCGTGCGCGCGCTCCTTTTGTTGCGGTTGACTGCGGCGCATTATCCAAGGACCTCGCCGCCAGTGAATTGTTCGGTCACGTTAAGGGCTCATTTACGGGTGCTGTCCAGGATAAGACCGGTCAGTTTGAAGCAGCGCATACCGGAACGTTATTCCTCGATGAAGTCGGTAACCTTTCGTATGAGGTGCAGGTTAAACTACTGCGCGCGCTTCAGGAGAGGGTTATCCAACCTATTGGAAGCAACAAGGAAATCCGCATTGATGTTCGCATAATCACGGCTACAAACGATGACCTTTCCGTAAGTGTTCGCCAGGGACAATTCCGCGAAGACTTGTTTCACCGCCTGAATGAATTTATGCTGCAGGTACCGCCGTTGAGGAACCGCATGGAAGACCTCGACGAGTTCCTGCGATTCTTTCGTGAATCAGCAAACATTGAGCTTGGTAAAAATGTGACAGGGTTCGACGAACGGGTGATGAAATTATTTAAAAGCTATGACTGGCCTGGCAACCTGCGCGAACTCAAGAATGTCGTTAAGCGATCCGTACTGCTCACGTCAACAGAAACCGTTGAGATCGACGCCCTGCCACTCGAGATGGTGAGCAGTGTTCAGTCAGGTAAATCCAAACCCGTTGACTCACCCCCGATTTACGATCTCAAGGCATTGCAGGAAACGCAGGAAAAGGAAATGATTATGAAAACCCTGCAGGAGGTTCGCTATAATAAATCAAAAGCTGCAAGGATTCTGAATATCGATCGAAAGACTCTGTACCTGAAAATGGAAAAGTATGGGATCGAGTAGTTCTACGACTTTTCTAAAACAAGGTCACTGAGTTGCCGTACAAGTTTGTCAACTGCCTCGCGATGCCGGTGCAATTCCGGTTTAAGATCTGATAACGGTATTCCCTTTTCAATCCTGACTTCTGTTTCACGCAGCTTCAGCGAAAGCGAAAGAACCCCTACCTGTCCGACGCGACCCGCAAGCTTGTGGACGATTTCACGAATGACATTTCGCTCGCCACTTTTAATGGCCTCATCCAGCGTGGATAATTCTGCAGTGGTTTCTTCTCTGAATTGTTCAACGACGGAATGCAGCAAATGCTCATCGTACAGGGTAATCTTACGCAAAGGTTCAAGATCAATTTCGTCGGGCGATTCATTGATTACCGTGGCTTTAGATTCTTGCTGTCCAAGACCAAGCAGTTTAACAAGATCGTTCTCATGGAACGGCTTTGACAGCACACGGTGGAAACCCTTGTCGTAAAGTGCCTGCTTCTCCGGTTCGAAGACGTGTGCCGTGAGCGCAACAAACTTTGTTTGTTCGCCATACTTTCCAGATAACGCCTGACACAATTCAACGCCGTTCATACGAGGCATTCGAATGTCCATAAGAATGTGAGTCACCCGCGGGTCGGGAGTTTCTTTAAGAAGCAGCGTCGGGTCGTTGAACAACACGTGTTCGATGTTGTGTTTCTTAAGAATTAATCCGCATAACCGAAGTATCATAGGGTCGTCATCAACAACGAGCACAGTGCCGATGTCTTGCGAGGCTCGAACCTCGCCTTGGGTATCCTCGCGCTGGCTTGCATCTCCTTCAACACTTCGATCATACGTTATCGATACCATGAACGTTGAGCCACGTCCGGGCTCGCTGTCAACCGTAAGCTTTCCATCCTGTGCTTCGACAAGCGATTTCACAATAGTAAGTCCTAAACCTGTACCACCGAAGTTTCGCGTAATGCTGGTGTCAGCCTGTTCAAACTGGTTGAATATTTTTTGAATATCTTCTTTACGGATACCGATCCCTGTATCCATGATTTCAAAGAGACATCCGACTTTGCCATCCGGGAACGATCGTGTTGTTACCGAAAGCCGCACAAAACCGCGCGTTGTGAATTTTATCGCATTGCCGAGGAGGTTGTAAAGAACCTGGCGAAGGCGAAACGCATCGCCCGTAAGCGTCTCATCCGATGCCTGTTCCATGTCAAGGACAAGAACAAGACCCTTTTTTTCGGCCTGAATACGCATGGCGGATTCCACCTCGCGAATTACTTTCTTAAGACTGAAGTTCTCGCGTGCGAAAGTGAAATTCCCTGATGAAATTCTGCTGTAGTCAAGTACTTCGTTTACGATATGAAGCAGATGTTCGGAGGAGCTATGAATAGCTTCGACTGCATCGTTGCCCTGCGAGACCTCACTTTTGAGGTGTTCCGTAAAGCCGATACTGGATTGCAGCGGTGTCCGAATCTCATGACTCATGTTGGCAAGGAAACGTTGCTTTATTTTGCTAAGCTCTTCCGCTTCATCACGGGCTTTCTCAAGTTCCTCTTTGTACCGGCGACTTTTTGTGATGTCGCTCCAGATCAGATAAACCAACAGTGCCGCGCCGAGGAAAAATGCAATCAGCAGATAGCTGATCCGGCGGATACTTTCACTTACAACAACACCGGCTTCTTCGCTGCGCTTTTGCATACTTTCGAATTCTTCTTTTTCCACCTGTCGGCGTATGCCAAGCAGTTGATTGATCAAAAGGCTATTTGTGTTTATCAGCTGCAACTCTCTTTGTAATAGCTGACGACTTTGTGTGCGTTGATCGGATTCAAGCGCGTGCATGATTTGTTCAACCTCTTCAAGGGCCTTGTTCTGGTTGGCGATCATGAGCGTGTCAACGATAACACGAAATTCCTCTTCGACCTGAAGCTGTAGCGGTTCTTGTTCTTCGTCCTCCTTCTTTTTCTTGCCGAAAATTTTTCCGAAGAAGCTGCGATCATCCTTTACCGGTGTAATGGTGTCGCGAACATAGGTGGTTGTTGTTCTTTTCTCGGTCGTAACAATATTGGAATCGATCTCGATTTTCTTTTTCTCGAGAATGGATGACAATGTATCTATCCTCCGGGTAAGAGCGCGATTATCAACCAGGTTCGATTTCAGTTTCAGATAAGAAAAGAAAACGCTGTCCCTGCGTTGCAGCACTTTTTTCATAGACAGAATGCGTTCGATTTGTGCAGAATCCCAGTCGAGGAGGCTCATCGAATCAATCAGGTAGATCGTCCGTTGTGACTGGTTAAGAAAGGCACTGTGCGGTGTTCTCGGGTTTTCAATCGCCTGTGCGCGCTGCATCTGGTCAAGGGTTGTTACTTCCTGGAAAACCCGGTTGAGGAGTTTAAGCTTTCCGCTTGGCTCCGACAGTTCATCCACCTTGCCAAGCATATCGGTGAATGCAAGTTTTGAAATTGAGAAAGCGAGAAAGATTGCAACGAAGGCCAACGCAAATCCGGCAAGGATTTTTCCCTGTACGGAACGGAGAGAAAATTTACCGGTAATCGTTCTCATCGCAACAACATTCTGATTAACCTTAATTTAGGTCAATCTTTTTACATAAACGCTTATGGGATTTTAAACGCCGTTAAACGTTTAAAAATTTCTTTAAACACCCATTCTGCGCTAAAAAGTAGTTCCAGGACGGCTAAAACGCTTTATCCGAAGACCCATTTCACGAGCGTTGAACTGATAAGCAGGATAATTGCGACCGACACGATGTTAAGCAGAATTCCCGCGCGAACCATGTCTTTCATGCGAATGTACCCACTTGAGAACACAATTGCGTTCGGCGGTGTGCTGATTGGAAACATAAAAGCAATACTTGAAGCGAGCGTGACTGGTATGGCGAGCAATAGGGCGTTTGCCCCAAGGCCGTCGGCTATTCCAAAAATGACGGGCACGAATATCTGAACCAGCGCGACGTTACTCATAAACTCAGTAAGTACCACCGTAATAACGATCACCGTAAGTATAAGCCCGATATCGAACGTGCTGCGGTCGGCAATCCATGCACCCAGATTTTGAATGATCCCGGTTTGCTGGAGACCTTTTGCGAGACAGATTCCTCCACCAAAAAGGATAAGTATTCCCCATTGAAGGTCGCGTGTTGCAGGCCAATCGAGCAGAAATTCATATTTGCCTGAACCCGCCGGTACGAGGAACATCAGCATACCGCCAGCCATCGCGATATTCGAGTCATTAAACACGTTCGAGCCGATGACATTGTTAAGGATTTCCTGCGATATCCAGAAGAACGAAGTAAGACCAAACACGCCGATGACACGTTTCTCCGCCGCCGAAATCGGACCGAGGTTTCGAAGCTTCTCGCGCAGCAACAAATCCGTTCCTTCTATTTGTTTAATTCCACTCGGGAAGAGGATACGGGTTACAATCAGATACGTCGATGTAAGCAGCGCCAGCGAAGCAGGTACGCCGACTAACATCCAGGTTCCGAAGCTTACGGTTTCATTGTAGTGTTGTTCGAACAGGCCTTTGAAAACTGCATTGGGAGGAGTTCCTATGAGCGTTGCAATTCCGCCGAGTGTCGCCGCGTAACCAATTGAAAGCATCAGTCCGAGAGCGAAATTCCGTTCACCGCGATCAAGTTCGTGAATAGCCTGACCAGGATTGGACCGGATGAGGTTTACAACGGAGTTGGCTATGGGCAGCATCATAATTGCCGTGGCGGTATTACTTATCCACATACTAAGGACAGCCGTGGCAAGGATAAACCCCAGAATGATACCGTTACCGGACGTGCCGGTAAGGCGAATAAGATTGAGCGCAATGCGTTCGTGCATGCGATGTCTTTCAAGCGCCATGGCCAGAAGAAATCCTCCAAGAAAGAGAAAGATCACGGGGTTGGCATAGGGGGCAGCTGCTTCGTTCATGGTAAGAACACCAAGGAAGGGAAAGAGCACAAGGGGAAGCAGAGCTGTGATCGGAATGGGTGCTGCTTCAGTAATCCACCACAGAATCATCCAGGCTGCCACCGCGAGGGTTTTGTTTGAGCCGGGTCCAAGAAAATCGCCGGGAACAAGAAAAAGAATTAAAAAGAAGAGCAGTGGCCCTGAAACAAAGGCCACATTCTTGAGTACAGAACGGTTTGTCAAAACAGGAGTTGGTTGTTGAGATTATGTTTTAATTACAAAACAAAAAAAGTCCTCCTAAAACGGAAGGACTTTTATATGAACTTGTCGCTAATTATTGGTCCGGAGCTGGTCTTGGGTTGGCGGGCTTTACGGCAACGACCCTGCCATCAAGTTCTTTTTCATTAAGTGCGTCAATCGCCCGTTGAGCTTCTTCATCATTTGGCATCTCCACAAATCCATAACCCTTTGAACGTCCGGTCTCCTTGTCCCTGACGATTTTACAGGAACTGACCGTCCCGAACTGAGCGAAGGCCGCTTCAAGATCTTCTTTCTTAGTCTTGAAGTTTAGTTTAGCAACGAAAATGTTCATGACTGAAATAGGATTGGTTAAGCAATTTCCCGCAATGGGGTGTAAACAAATATACTAAATTTAGAATCGGGGATTCGCCTCCGCGGGCGTGAAAGTGCCCTTTTCGTGTCTTTTCAATCGAATGTCCCCGTTTATCGCAAATGAAAATCAACCTCTGATCCGTTGATTGCAATCGTGCCTTGATAGTCGTTATTGTGTGGTGGGAGTATTCTCGACCAGTGTTTAATGTTACGGCGCTTCAGGAAGGACCTTAATAGTCGCAATTTGAAACTCATGCGTCTCAAATTGGGCTGGTTTATGAAGTTGCAAGTTCCATAATATGCGGGTAAAAACCCTTTTCCGGGTCTTCTGGGCCATTTTCTGACCCACGTCCACAAATGGCATTACATTTTCTTTCAGAAATGCCATCAAATCTTTGTGTTATGGACCTACTTCCTGTGATACTGACTTTTGTTCTGGCATATGGCCTGTTTCTGACAATCGCATACTTCCTTGCGCGGGTTTTCTTCCCATCGATCGATGCCGATGATGTGGTGAAGCCAAAACGCGAAAGAAAGCGGTCCTGGAAACGTATCGTCAGCCACTGAGAAGGAGGGGCCTCAAAGCAAATGGGGTCAGACGGAAAAGAACCTTAGAGTTATTAAGGGATACGATTAGGTAATCCGATAAAAACGAGAGGCGCCTTTGAAATGGGCGCCTCTTTCCGTTTTTTGTGATTATAGCTTTTTACTCATCAGCATTTGCTGCGAAGTTGAAAGCCAGGTACACTTGCAGTACCGAATTTTTTGCGTCACCGAGTATGTTACGTGCGCCGGTACTTTTGGCGATGTCTTTCATTCCATAGTTATAACGGGCTCCAAGTTGTGCAGCTCTTCCCAGGTTAAAGCCAATACCTCCGGCCAGACCATAATCCCACTTTTCAAAGTTGTCGCGGTCTACTTCACGGAATTGATTGCTGAGGTCTCCATCATAGTCGATGTTTGCTCCAACCAGGTAAGACCAGTACGGTCCTACATGAATTTCAGCAGCCCTGCCGAGTTTAAAGACGGCGAGAATCGGAATATCGATGTAGCTTAAGTTCCATTGAACTTCCTGATCAATAATTCCTTCGTTGAAGTGACTTTCATTTCCTTTTGTGGAAAAGTTTACCTCAGGCTGAATGGTAAAGGCCGGACTTGAGAATAGTTGTCCATACACACCGACGTGAAATCCTTCACGAATCTTATTGTCCGTCACGTTGTCTGAAATCAGATTGCTGAGGTTCAAACCACCCTTGATACCAGCGCGTGGCCCGTCATACGGTCTGTCCCTGTCAACATCGTCCACATCGTTATCCGTGTCAACGTCCATCGATTGCGTGGTGGTAGTCGTTGTTTCTGACCGATACGTTACCGAATCCTGATCAAGTTCCTGTGCCTGTGTATTAAATGAGAATAATAACCCCGTCACAGCAGCGCTAACGAGCATCCATCGTCTTCTAAATTCTCTTTGCGTTTTCATATAAAAATACTTTGGTTTAACATAACATAATTACATGACCGGAAACGCACGTGCCAACGTTACCGCTACACGAAAATTGCCTTGTTCCGGAATTCCACGTTATCACGGTTGTTTAACTCGCCTGCTGCTGGGCACTTTCTTCAACAATCTGTAGATATGCAGACAGCATCGGTGTTTCCCTGGTCTAAGAAGCACCGACTAATATCATGATGTGGCATCAGTTTGGATCAACTGGGGCGTGAACTTGATTATCGAACCCTTAAAACTTTTGCTATGAGCGGATCAGGGAAATTTTTGAGCGGATTATTAATAGGAACGGGCATTGGAGTTTTGACCGGAATGCTGCTTGCACCTTCGTCAGGTGTACAACTCCGGACGAACATAATGCATCGTTCCAAAAGGTATTCGCGCCAGGCGGTTGATGCTGTGAGGCAATACCTTGAAAATGTAAAGCAGGGCAGGGTGAGAGGTGAGGATTTGAGCACGCAGGAAACAGAGGAAATGCTCGACCGGCTTAATCGCACGAATACCTGATCGGTTTGCATCAGGCAACAAAATTTAAAATGGGTATAGTAGAATTAATAAACAGATTATGAAAACGATACTCAGAATTGCTGTAAGCGTGGTGCTGACCTATGCTCTTCTTTCTTTGACAAATTGTTCGTCCGATACTTCAAGAAATAACAACGTCTCTGAGGTTAATGATGATTTCGCTGATGAACGCGACGAAATCGCAGAAGATTTGCGCGAACTCCGTGAAGATATCAGCGAGGAACTTCAGAAAGTTGGCCGCAAAATGGAGAACGCTTCCGACGAAACCCGTCAGGAGTTGTCCGAGCGGAATGAACGATTGCTGGAACGCCGGGAACGGGTAGATACCGAACTCGAGCGAGTGGAGACCTCAACCGAGGACAATTGGAACGAGGTTAAGCAAAATGCACGAAACGCTTTTCAGGACGTAAAACGTGAGCTCAACGAACTGGGCGATCGGCTTTCCGATTAAGTCCCGGGTCAACTCACGGTATTACCCTGAATTTGCCGTCGCGTTTGCTTACGTGACGGCATTTTTTTTGCCTGTTATAAAGATATAAGGTTATGAAACGGAAGATTATCAGCTTTTTAATTGCCCTGTCGATGTTTTTGGCGCTGCTGGGTGTGCAATTTATCCAATAACTCTCCCTCGCCCGGGATGGTTATTAGTCCCGCTTTTGGAATAAAACGCTATCGCAACAGCATCGAAATGATCAGATAAAGGAATATCATCAGAATTAGTGTCGCGTACATAATAAGGTCAACGCGTACATAGGGTTTATACTCCTTATACAATTCCCTCAATTTCTTTAACATATCGTTGTTTGAACGGTTTGCGAAAACAATTCCTGCCTGTAAAGGTAACCAATTTCCGTCCGATCTCGTCTGGTGAAAAGTCATTCAAATCATACATCCCGATGGGGGTATGTGTCGGTTTGATTGTCTTTATCCCAAACACTATCGATTTTAAATGGTCAGAATTTTAGCTTTCTTTTTCCTTGTCTCGGTTGCATTTACCACCTACGCGCAAAACAAGTCCACCCTGAACGGATATGTCAAAGACAAACGCAATGGCGAAGAATTAATCGGCGTTACCATTTACCTGCCTGAATTAAAGGCGGGTACTACCACAAACGCCTATGGTTTTTATTCACTGACGGTACCGTCCGGAAACTACACGGTCCAGGTAAGTTACATGGGCTACAAAACTTTTGAGTTTCAGGCCGACCTGGTGAAAGATGTAACACAAAACGTCGAACTTGAGGAAGAAGCCACCCAAATGGCTGAAGTTGAAGTTGTTGGAACGCTCCTCGACGCAAACGTGGTCGACCTTCAAATGAGCAAAAACACACTCAACCTCGAACATGTGCGGAAACTTCCCGCGTTGTTCGGAGAGGTTGACATCATTAAGAATATTCAGATGCTTCCCGGTGTTGTGACAGCAGGGGAGGGAACGTCAAGCTTCTACGTACGGGGCGGAGGTGCTGATCAAAATCTCATCCTCATCGACGAAGCGCCTATTTACGACCCGTCGCACCTTGGCGGAATGGTCTCTGTATTCAATGCCGACGTCATCAAAGAATCCGAATTATATAAGGGAGGCATTCCCGCGCGCTTTGGTGGCAGATTATCGTCAATTCTTGAGGTGCGAACCCGTGATGGAAACAACAAAGCATTTCAGGCAACGGGCGGGATAGGCACACTGGCGAGCAGGCTCCTCGTTGAAGGTCCGATCCGGAAAGACAAGAGTTCGTTTATTGTTTCCGGCCGCACATCGAACCTCGGTCTCTACCTCAAGGCAGCCGATACTGACAATGGTGTAAACTTCTACGACCTTAACGGAAAAGTGAACTGGCGGGCAAACAACAAAAACCGCTTCTTCATTGCTGCGTATAGCGGCAGGGATAAACTTTCCTTTGATGGGGGGGATGCAGGCTTTGGCTGGGGTAATTCGACCGTGACACTGCGCTGGAATCACCTCTTTAATGAAAGACTGTTTTCCAACACTACGCTTATCGGAAGTGTGTTCGACTACTCACTGGAAATTAAGGATCCGATCCAGGGTTTCCGCTGGACGTCAAACCTGGAAGAAGTCAGCCTTAAAAACGATCTTTCATACTTCCTGAATACAAACACTGAGCTGAGTTTTGGCTACCATCTCACCGGCAGACGATTCTCACCTGCGCGAATTAAACCGAATGCTGAGTCTTCAATGTTTGAGGAAACCGTCTTCGAAAAAATGTACGCGATCGATCACGCGCTATACGTGAGCAGTCAGCAGCGTTTATCGGATCGCCTTACACTGGAGTATGGCGCGCGCTTATCGATATTCCAGAATGTTGGTAAAGCAGATGTTTATCTGTACGAAGATCCCAAAGACAATGCGGATATCAACCGTACCGACACCCTTCACTTCGATGCGTGGGAAACCATACGTACCTATATAAAAATTGAACCACGGTTCGCGGCGCGATATTCCCTGTCAAACGATGCATCGCTGAAAGTTTCGTACAACCGGATGGTTCAGAACACGCACCTTGTTGCAGCAGGAACTGTTCCGCTGCCATTCAACACGTGGCATCCAAGCAATTATTATCTCGAGCCGCAGATTGCTGATCAGGTCGCGGCCGGATATTTCCGCAATCTGCAGGATAACATGTTCGAATTTTCTGTCGAAGCTTACTACAAGAAATTTCAGGATGTGACCGATTTCGCGGACAATGCTGAAGTTATGCTTAACCGCGACCTGTCAACGGAGTTTCGGCAGGGTGACAGCTGGTCATACGGTGCAGAATTTATGTTAAATAAAACACACGGCAGACTAACCGGTATGGTAACCTACACGTGGTCGAAGGCAATGCGTAAGATCGACGGTGTTAACATGGGTAGGGAATTTCCGGCAAGTTATGACCGGCGCAATGTGGCAAACCTTTCGGCTGCATATGATCTGAATGATCGCTGGACACTGGGGGGAACGTTCACGTATAGTACCGGCAGACCAATAACAATCCCGGCCGGCAAATATGAGTTCGGATCGTATCATCCTGATATCGTGAGCGAACGAAATGGTTACCGGTTACCGGATTTCCACCACCTGGATTTGTCAGCAACGTTTACTCCCAAACGCAACGCGACCCGCAGGTTTAAAGGACAATGGGTCTTCTCGTTGTACAATGTCTATAACCGGCAAAATGCATTCACTATTTATACACGTACACGGCAGGACGAAGACGGAAACATTATCGGCGATGGCACCGAAAAGGAGGCTCGTCTGATTTACCTGTTTCCCATTATGCCATTCGTAACCTATAACTTCAAATTCTAAGTGCCCGATGAAAAATAAATCACTTTTCATTTTTACACTGATTGCCGCTTCTGTTTTCTTTAGCAGCTGCGAAAAAACTGTCATGCTGGATTTGGAACAAACGGAGCCGCACATAATTATTGAAGGACTTGTTACGGATACGCCTGAGCTAAACTTTGTGAAAGTTACGCGTTCAACAGGCTTTTATAACCAGGGTCAAACCCCGCGCATAACCAATGCGGTAGTATCGGTAGCTGATGACGATGGTAATGCGTTTGTATTCAATCATTATGAAGGCGACGATCCGGATTCAATTGGTTTCTATTTACCTCCATCCGGTTTTGCGGGTGCGATCGGCAAAACGTATACGCTGTCCGTTACTGCAGACGGAACGACGTTTACCGCAACCGATGATCTTCGTCCGCTAGTTGACATTGATAAGCTGGACTACAGAGTCAATGAGAATGAACAAAGCGATCCTGAAGAACCGGGTCGGTTTTATGAAGCGTTGTTATGGGTGAAGGAACCAAAAGAGACCCGCGACTACTATTTATTCAAGTCGTATCGAAACGGCGTGCTCGAATATCAAAATGAGACAGACATTTATTTTGCCGACGACGAATTGATCGGTGAAAACATTGACGGCCTGCCGCTGCCGGTGTTCTATGCTCTTGGCGATAACGCGCGCATCGAGGTGTACAGTCTTACCCGTGCCGCTTTTGTTTACTATCGTGACTTGCAAAAACTGCTGACGAATGACGGGGGTCTTTTCGGAACTCCTCCCGCCAATCCGCGAGGAAACATCAACGGAGGCGCACTCGGACTTTTTCAGGTAAGTGCCGTTAAATCCGGTGAGGTCGACATTGAGTAGCGCAGCGCCTTATTAATTCAGCCTGTCCGGTGACTTTTTCCGGACAGGCTTGCAATTCCGAAAACGTAGTTTCATCTTTCAATACTGTATTGTCCGAATGAAGCTGCGTGCCCTTCTTGTTTTGTTTCTGATCACCCGGATGTTAGCCGCACAGGTTGTGCTGGAAAACAACCCGACGCATCTTCGCTGGTTTCGCGTTACGACCCCCAACTTCCATGTATTGTTTCCTGAAGGTTTTAACGTTCAGGCACAACGCATGGCGAATACTCTGGAACACATTCGTGACGCAGAATCAGCATCCCTTGGCATTGCTCCCCGCAGAATTTCCATCATCCTTCAAAACCAGTCCTCCGTTTCCAATGGCTTCGTTACTATGTTTCCGCGGCGTTCGGAATTTTATACAATGCCGTCACAGAATTATAATTTCGTTGGGACGAATGACTGGTTGAATATGCTCGCATCGCATGAGTACAGGCATGTGGTTCAATATCAACACGCGTTTCGCGGGTTTAATAAGGCACTCTTTTATTTGTTCGGCAATCCGACATTCTCCGGGATGGCTCACGCGGCGGCTCCAGACTGGTTTTGGGAAGGTGATGCCGTCGTTACGGAAACGGCACTTACACCAAGTGGAAGGGGTAAGATCCCGAACTTTAGCCTTTTGTTCAGGACTAATCTGCTTGAGGGGCGCGAATTCAATTATCACAAACAATATCTGCGTTCGTTCAAACACAACATCCCGAATCACTATGTGCTTGGCTACCACATGGTGTCGTATCTGCGAAAGCGAACAAATGATCCGGACATCTGGGAAAAAATAACTGATCGTTCATGGAAAGTTCCGTTCATTCCTTTTGCGTTTTCAAATGCAATCAAAAAGGAAACAGGTCTTTACGTAACTCAGCTTTACGAGGAAATGGCAGAAGATCTGCAGAGGCAATGGCACCGGCAGATTGATACGTTGAAGCTTACGCCATTCGAAACGTTAAACATACGAACCACGTCAACCTACACTGACTATTTGTACCCACAGCCAATGGTCGATGGGAGTGTACTCGTAAAGAAAGAAGGCATCGGGGATATCGAACAGTTTGTAACGATCAAAGACGGCAGGGAACGTCCTTTTTTTACACCAGGATACGTCAACGAATCAGGCATGCTCTCCGCGCGTGACGGCAGGGTTGTGTGGAATGAATTCGGTTATGATCCGCGATGGCGCGTACGAAATTATTCATTGATAAAAGCCTATGACAAGAACACGCGATCGTTAACCGTCATCTCTGATAAGAAGTCGCGCTATGGCAGTGCCGCGTTTTCTCCGGATGGAAAATTCATTGCAACGGTTCGATCCGATGTGTTGTACCGACATGCGTTGGTGGTGCTCTCGTATCCTGAAGGAAATGTGCTTAAGGTTTTCGCTAATCCTGATAACCATTTTTATGCGATGCCGACATGGAGTGACGACGGCCAATCAATCGTTGCCCTGAAAACAACGCCTAAAGGTAAAACGATTTCACGTATTGATGTGTCGTCGGGAGCGGAGGAGGAACTCCTTCCGGTGTCTCATGAAAATACAGGGTATCCGGTGTTAACCAAACGTTATCTTTTCTTCAACGCGCCTGTGTCAGGTATCGACAATATTCATGCCCTGGATCTGCAAAGTCGTGAACGTTATCAGGTTACGTCAAGCAAGTATGGAGCGTATAATCCGGCCGTGGCTCCCGACGGAAAACACATCTATTATAACGAGCAAACCCGTGATGGCATGGACGTGGTGCGGGCAAGGTTTGACCCCTCACGCTGGACACGTTATGTGCCCGTCGTTGATTCCTCTTACCAGCATCTTGTTGAACAGGAAGGTCAACCACATCTGTTTGACAGCATTCCACGCGAGGTCTATCCGGTTTCGCGGTACAACCGATGGAAGCATGTTGTCAACCCCTTCAGTTGGGGACTCTTCGTGGAAAATGATCTTGCCACGGTAGATGTTGGACTAACGTCGCGAGACATTCTGAGTACCACGAATCTTTCGGCAGGTTATACGTTCGACCTGAATGAACGCACTGGCTTCTGGAGAGTCGGTGTCAGCTACCAGGGACTTTACCCGATTATCGACCTGGATTTCACCAGGGGCAAGAGGTCAGTCGACGAAGGCCAGGCAACAACGACAATCATCAACGGACAGGATACTACACGCATCACGAACAACGCCGTCTTCAAATGGGAGGAGCAAAATGTTTCGGCCGGCATCCGGATTCCATTAGTACTTACAAATTCAAAATTCAGCAAAAGCGTTGTTATTCAGAACCGTATTGGATTCACACAAGTGAATGATTTCCGAAACGATTTCCTTAATGATCGCATCTATCCAACGTTGATCCGAAACGACACAATTTTTCAGGGCATTCGTTTCCTTGAATACGTCGGCAATGGCAAATTACTCTACAATCACTTTTCGGTTACAGCCTCAAACCTGCTAAAGCGCAGCTATCGCGATATAATTTCGCGGTGGGGTCAGGCGTTGGCGATCAGACTTTATAACACGCCATATGGTGGTGACTTCACCGGCGGGCTCTTCTCCGCGACAGGTTATCTTTATTTTCCCGGTTTGATGAAGCATCATGGATTATGGGGGCAGGCATCCTTCCAACGGGTACTTAGTACTACTAATTCGGCAGAGTCGGGTGACGTTTACTTTTTCCGGAATACGGTTCCGCTTCCGCGCGGACAGTCACTTGCCCGCTTTCAGAATTTATTCACGACGTCGGTTAATTATACCTTCCCGTTATGGTATCCCGATATTGCAGTGGGACCGTTGTTGAACGTACAGCGCCTCCGTGTTAACCTGTTTACTGATTATGCAGTCGGGCAGCACTCATTTTTTCGTGGTGCTGATTCGTCGTATCACTCCGTCGGCGGCGAGTTGGTGGTCGACTTCAACGTGATGAGATTTCTTCCCCGGTTTGATCTTGGCGTCCGCTATTCCTACGGTATCTCGCCGGCAGTGAAAAACATCGAACTGGTGATAGGGACATTTAATTTCTAACGGTTTAAAATTTTCTTGAAAATCCTCTATTAAAGCCTATTTTTGGAGGCTTAAAACGGGAAAAGGCGTTCCGAAAAGGTTTGCAATCCGGTTTTTTGCAGGATACTTTAACAATTATTCAGAGCAATGGCAGAAATCGTACGCATGCCCAAAATGAGCGACACCATGAGTGAAGGGGTGATCGCCAAGTGGCACAAGAAGGTAGGTGATCAGGTTAAGTCCGGTGAATTGATGGCCGAGATTGAAACCGACAAGGCAACGATGGATTATGAGTCTTTTAATACTGGCACGGTACTGTATCTCGGTGCGCAGGAAGGGCAGGCGATTCAGGTCAATGATATTCTCGCAATTGTTGGAGAG
>Ga0079224_100004131_pt1 | contig 18607 bp, 21 predicted proteins | sample Stecom2015_FD_80414 | JGI IMG/M metagenome (GOLD analysis project Ga0079224, IMG submission 80414) | Agricultural soil microbial communities from Utah to study Nitrogen management - Steer compost 2015 | ecosystem: Environmental > Terrestrial > Soil > Agricultural land | place: USA: Utah... | reverse complement strand
TTTCGCGAAGGGCAGCAGTCCGTCGTTCCCGCGAAGGCGGGAACCCATTTTCCAGAGAACAAACTGGGCCCCCGCCTTCGCGGGGGCGACAACGGGGCCCCAGGGCACCTCTGACAACGGGACCCTCAGGGCACCTCTACAAACGGGGACCTCAGGGCACCTCTGACAACGGGGCCCTCAGGGCGCTTCTTCGAGGTAGAAGCGGACGAGGTCGGCCACGGGGCGGATCTCGGCGCCGAAGGGCACGGGCTCGGAGCCGCGGAAGAAGAGGCCGCGGTCGACGTCGCCGCGGAGCGCCGCGGCGAGGTGATGGTCGATGCAGAACTGGCCGGCCTGCGGCAGGCCGTCGCGCAGGCCGCACTGGGCGAGGCAGTCCCAGCCGAGCGTGCATTCGCGGCGCTTCTTCGCCCGCCGGCGCAGGATCTCCTCCTTCTTCAGGTAGTTGTCGAGCCAGGGGGTTCGCACCGCCCGCGCCGGGAGGCCGGCAACGCTCATGAAGACGACGATGTCCTCGGCACGCGCGCCGGCGAGCACGCGCTTGAAGTTCGGGTGAGCATCGCCTTCCTCGGTGACCGCGAAGGGGGTTCCCGCCTGCACCGCCGCGGCGCCCGCCTGGCGCGCGGCGCGGGCGCGCGCCGGCGAGTTGATGCCGCCGGCGGCGATGAGCGGAATCGTGTCGGCGTCGAGCCCTACTTCGTGGAGGGTTCGCCGGATCTCCGGCAGCACCCGCTCGAAGTCGAAGCGCTCGTCGGCCACCTCCTCGAGACGCGTGGCGCCCAGATGGCCGCCGGCGTAGCGCGGGTGCTCCACCACGATGGCGTCGGGCGCGCGGCCCTTGCGCAGCCACTTGCGCACGATGAGCGCCGCGGCGCGCGCCTCGGACACGATGGGCACGAGCGCGACCTTCGGCCAGTCGCGCGCGAGCTCGGGCAGGTCCATGGCGAGCCCGGCCCCTACGACGATCGCATCGGCCCCGCTCGCGCACGCGGTGCGCACGTACTCCGGATACTGGGAGACGGCTCGCATGACGTTCACCGCGATCGCCCCGCGGCCGCCGGAGAGCTCGCGGGCGGCGCGCACCTCGCGCTCCAGGGCGACCAGGTTCGCCCGCTCGATCGCCGCGCGGTCGCGCGAGCGAAGCGTCTCGCGCAGGAGATCCGGATGCAGGCGGCGCAGGTCCACGCTCGAGATCGTGCCGACGCAGCCCGCCGCCGCCACCGCGCCCGCAAGCCGGTGCGCCGAGATGCCCACCCCCATGCCTCCCTGGACCAACGGAAGGGCTTCCTTGCCACCCAGCTTCAGCGTCATGCGCCCACTCTGCCTCTTTCTCCGTGGGCGCTTCTTTGATCCATGCCAATAAAAATTGATCCAGCATAAGGAACGCCGCCACGCGGCGCGGACCATGCGGGCAGGGAGGACATCGACGTGAATTCCCGCTGCCGAAGCCGCGCGGCACAGATCCTCGCCAACCTGCCGATGTTCCGGAGCACCTCCGGCGAGCGGGTGCAGGCGCTCGCCCAGTATTCGCGCCTGGAGCACGTGCCGCGCGGCGGCGTCATTGCCCGCCGGGGCGAGCCCTCGCCGGGGCTCGTCGCCGTCGCGTTCGGCCTCGTCAAGCTCTCGCTCAAGGGCGAGCCGGAAAAAGTGCTGCGCCTCGTCGGCCCCGGCGAGACCTTCGCCGAGGCGGCGCTCTTCCTCGAGCGGCCGCTGCCCGTCGATGCCGAGGCCATTGCCGACACGCTGCTCGTCGTCGTGCCGGCGGCGCCGCTCCTCGCGCTCCTCGACGCCGACCGCGCCTTCGCGCGCACGCTCCTCGCGAGCATGAGCCAGCGCATGCACGAGCTCGTCACCGACTTCCAGGCGACGACCCAGCACGGCGCGCTCGAGCGCCTCGCCGCCTACCTCGACTCGCTCGCGCCGCCGGGCGAGGAGCCGGCGTCGTTCCACCTGCCGGCGACGAAGACCGTCGTCGCCGCGCGCCTCGCCATGACGAAGGAGACGCTCTCGCGCCTGCTGCACCAGCTCGCGCGCGAGGGGCTCCTCAGCGTCAGCCGGCGCGAGATCCGCCTGCTCGATCGCGCGCGGATCGCGGCGGCTGCGCGAGGCGCCCGGCGAGCTTGAGCATGGTGGCGAGCGTGATGGAGCCGAAGGTGGCCGCCGCCGTCTGGTCGATCTCCGCGAGCACCGCCTCGAGCGCCTTCTCTTCCGGGCGCAGGCGGCGCGCGGCGCGCGGCTCGCCCACCGCCTCGAAAAGCGCGATCACGTCCATGAGCGTGGTGCGCTTGGCGTTCGCCGCGAAGCGGTAGCCGCCGCCCGCGCCGCGCGCCGCGCGCAGGAGCCCCGCGCGGCCCAGCCGGCGGAGCACCTTGGCGAGGTGGTGCGGCGAGGCGCCGTACTTCCCGGCGATCTCCGCCGCCGAGCGCTGCCGTCCGGGATCGGCGGCGAACTCGAGCATGCTGTAGAGCGCAAGGCGCGTGTTCTCCTGCAGCTTCACGGAAGCGGCCTCATTCGCGCGGCCTCAGGCGATGCGCTTCTCGAGCGGGATGAAGGGCCCGGCCATCATGCCCTGGCTGCGGAAGAACGCGAGCACGAGCGAGTTGTCGCGCGAGAGGAGCGTGCGCACGGTGTCGACGCCCGCTTCCCGGAAGCGCTCGCAGATCGCCTCGAGCAGCGCCGCCCCGATGCCGCCGAGGCGATCGCCGGGCTGCACGCCGATGCCGAACACCCAGCCGCACGGCGGCGCGCCGAACTCCCAGTCGCGCACCTCGCCGACGATGTAGCCGACCACCTGGCCTTGCACGTCGCAGACGAGAAAATGACTGGACGAGGAAAGACGGGAAGACGAACGGCGCCGCCGGCCGTACCGCTCGAGCACGCCGGCCCAGTACTTCGGCTTGGCAAGGCCGGTGATGCGCGCGTCGATGCGCACGACCTGCGCAAGATCCGTTCTGCGCGCCGGCCGGATTTTCTTAAGCTGCATCAAGTCTCCCTCCCGGGGCCGCGGGTACCGTGGCTGCACCTTACCAGGAGGAGCCTATGCCAATCCGCACCCTCGTGGCGAGCGCCGTGCTCGCCTTCGGCGCCCTCGCGGCGCAGGCCGCCGAGCCCATCCGCATCGGCGGGTTCTTCTCGGTCACCGGCCCCGCCGCGTTCCTCGGCGATCCGGAGCAGAAGACCGTCGAGCTCTACGTCGAGAAGCTGAACGCCGCCGGCGGCGTGCTCGGGCGGAAGATCGAGCTCGTCACCTACGACTCGGCCGGCGACGCCGAGAAGGCGCGCGGCTTCGTGAAGCGCCTGATCGAGCAGGACAAAGTCGACGTCATCGTCGGCGGCTCGACCACCGGCGAGACCATGGCCGCCGTGCCGCTCGCCGAGGCGGCGGGCGTGCCCTTCGTGTCGCTCGCCGGCGCGGTCGTCATCATCGAGCCGGTGAAGAAGTGGGTCTTCAAGACGCCGCACACCGACCGCATGGCGTGCGAGAAGGTCTTCGTGGACATGCGCGCGCGCGGCTACTCGCGCGCCGGGCTCATCTCCGGCGCCGGCGGCTTCGACCGCTCCATGCGCGCCGAGTGCCTCAAGGTCGCCGGCAAGCACGGCGTCGAGATCGTCGCCGACGAGACCTACGGCGCCGGCGACACCGACATGACCGCGCAGCTCGCGAAGATCAAGGCGAACCCGAAGGTGCAGGCGGTGCTGAACGCCGGCTTCGGCCAGGGCCCCGCCATCGTCACGCGCAACTACCGCCAGCTCGGCATCGCCGCGCCGCTCTACCAGTCGCACGGCGTGGCCTCCAAGCAGTACGTGAAGCTCTCGGGCGAGGCGGCCGAAGGCGTGCGCCTGCCCGCCGCGGCGCTGCTCGTGGCCGACCGGCTGCCGGGCGACGACCCGCAGAAGAAAGTCGTCACCGCCTACAAGCAGGAATACGAGTCGCGCTACAAGCAGGAGGTGTCCACCTTCGGCGGCCACGCCTACGACGGGCTCATGCTGGTGGTCGACGCCATCCGCCGCGCCGGCACCACCGACAAGGCCAGGGTGCGCGACGCGCTCGAGAAGACGCGCGGCTACGTAGGCACCGGCGGCGTGGTCAACATGTCGGCGAGCGACCACATGGGGCTCGACCTCTCCGCCTTTCGCGTGCTCGAGGTGCGCAAGGGCGACTGGCACCTCGTGAAGTAGCGACGGAAGCCGCCCGTGAGCGCCACGCTCGTGCAGTTCGTCCTCTCAGGCCTCACGGCCGGGGCGATCTACGCGCTCGTGGCGCTCGGCTTCGCCCTCATCTACAACGCGAGCGGCGTCATCAATTTCGCCCAGGGCGAGTTCGTGATGATCGGCGGCATGGCGACGGCGTCCTTCATCGCGAGCGGCGTGCCGCTCTTCCCGGCGGTGCTCCTCGCCATCCTTGCCGCCGTGCTCGTCGGCCTCGCGCTCGAGAAGCTCGCCGTCGAGCCGGCCCGCAACGCCCCCGTGGTGACGCTCATCATCATCACCATCGGCGCCTCGATCTTCATCCGCGGCCTCGCCGCCCTCGTCTGGGACAAGAAGATCCACGCCGTGCCCGCCTTCTCGGGCGACGCGCCCATCGCCCTCGGCGGCGCGACGCTGCTGCCGCAGGTGCTGTGGGTGCTCGGCGCGAGCGCGGCGGCCGTGGCCGCGCTCTGGTGGTTCTTCAACCGCACCCTCGCCGGCAAGGCGATGCTGGCGGTGTCGCACAACCGCCTCGCCGCCGAGCTGATGGGCATCAGCGTGCGCCGCACGCTGCTCCTCTCCTTCGGCCTCGCCGCCGCGCTCGGCGCGCTCGCCGGCGTGCTGATCGCGCCCATCGCGTTCACCTCGTGGGACGCGGGCGTGATGCTCGGCCTCAAGGGCTTCGCCGCCGCCATCCTCGGCGGCATGGGCAGCGGCCCGGGCGCCATCGCCGGCGGGCTCGCGCTCGGCCTCCTCGAGGCGCTCGGCGCGGGCTACGTCTCTTCGGCCTACAAAGATGTCTTCGCCTTTGTCATCCTCCTCGCCGCGCTCGTCTTCCTTCCCCACGGCCTTCTCGGCCGCCGCGGCGCCGAGCGCGTCTAGGAAGGGGCTGCTCGCGCTCGCGGCGGCGATCGCGCTGCTGCCGCTCGCGCTCACCAACGCGTACACCTACGACATCGCCATCCTCGTCGGCCTGAACGCCATCGCCTGCGTGGGCCTCAACCTGCTGGTCGGCTACGCCGGGCAGATCAGCCTCGGGCACGCCGGCTTCTTCGGCCTGGGCGCCTACGGCACGGCGCTCCTGTCCGCGCGCTACGGCTGGCCGCCGCTCGTCTCGCTCGCCGCCGCGGTGGGCGCGGTGGCGCTCCTCGCCTGGGCGATCGGCCGGCCGATCCTGAAGCTGAAGGGCCACGCGCTCGCCATGGCGACGCTCGGCTTCGGCATCATCGTCGCGGTGGTGCTTGCCACGGAGGACCGGCTGACCGGGGGGCCGGACGGCATGCCGGTCGTGCCGCTCTCCGTCGCCGGCTTCGCGGTGCAGGGTGAGAAGACGTGGTACTGGGTCGTCGGCGGGACGCTCCTTGCCGCCGTGTGGCTCGCGCAGAACCTGATCGACTCGCCGCGCGGGCGGGCGCTGCGCGCCCTGCACGGCGCCGAGGTGGCCGCCGGGTCCCTCGGCATCGATGCGGCGCGCCACAAGCTCTCGGCGTTCGTCGTCTCGGCGGTGTTCGCCGCGCTCGCCGGAGCCCTCGCCGCCCACTACTCGGGCTTCATCACGCCCTCGAAGGCGAGCTTCCTGCACTCGATCGAGCTCGTCACGATGGTGGTCTTCGGCGGCATGGCCTCTTCCCTCGGCGCGGTGGTGGGGGCAGCGGTGCTCACCACGCTGCCGCAACTCCTCACCGTCTTCAAGGAGTACGAGATGGTGCTCCTCGGCGCGGTGATGATGCTCACCATGATCTTCATGCCGCAGGGGCTCGTGCCCTCGCTCGCCCGCCTCTTCGCCGTCCGGAGCAAGCCCTGATGCTGCGGGTGGAGAGCCTCTCCAAGCGCTTCGGCGGCGTGAGCGCGGTCGAGAACGTGGCGCTCGCGCTCGAGCGCGGCGCGGTGCATTCCATCATCGGCCCGAACGGCGCCGGCAAGACGACGCTCCTCAACATGCTCTCCGGCATCTACCGGCCCGACGCGGGCCGCATCGCGATGGAAGAGGCCGATCTCGTCGGCAAGGCGCCGCACGAGTTCGCCCTCGCCGGCATCGGCCGCACGTTCCAGAACCTGCAGATCTTCTACAACATGACGGCGCTCGAGAACGTGATGACCGGGCGCTACCGGCACGAACGCTGCGGGCTGGCGGCGGCGCTCCTTCGCCTGCCCGCCCTCGCCCGCGCGGAGCGCGAGTGCCGCGAGACGGCGCTCGCCCTCCTCGAGCTCGTGGGGCTTGCGCGCTGGGCGGACGTGCGCGCCGACGCCATGCCGTACGGGGCGCTGAAGCGCCTCGAGATCGCCCGCGCGCTCGCCGCCGAGCCGAGGCTCCTCCTCCTCGACGAGCCGGCGGCCGGGCTCAACCCGAGCGAGACGCGCGACATCGACCGGCTGATCCGCACGCTCGCCGAGCGAGGCCTCACGGTGGTGCTCGTCGAGCACAACATGAAGCTCGTCATGGAGGTGTCCGAGCATGTCGTCGTGCTCGTGAACGGCCGCAAGCTCGCCGAAGGCAGGCCGGCCGCGGTGAGCGCCGATCCGCGCGTGATCGAGGCCTACCTGGGCACGGGGACATGCTGACGGCCCGGGATCTCCACTCGGGCTACGGGCGCATCCCGGCGCTGAAGGGCGTCGACCTCGAGGTGCGCGCGGGCGAGCTCGTCTCGCTCGTCGGCGCGAACGGCGCGGGCAAGACGACGCTCCTTCGCTCGCTCTCGGGGGTGCAGCGCTGCACGGGCTCGATCCGCTTCGAGGACCGCGAGATCGGGCCGTCGGCGCCGCGCGAGCGCGTCGCGCTCGGCATCGTCCAGGTGCCCGAGGGCCGGCAGGTATTCGGGCCGCTCTCGGTGGAGGACAACCTGCTGCTGGGCGCCTACCGGCGCGGCCGCCGCGAGTCCGCCCGCTCGCTCGAGCGCGTGTACGCGATGTTTCCGGCGCTCGCCGAGCGCCGGGACCAGGCGGCCGGCAACCTTTCGGGCGGGCAGCAGCAGATGCTCGCCATCGGCCGGGCCCTCATGGCGCTGCCGCGCGTGCTCCTCCTCGACGAGCCGAGCATGGGCCTCGCGCCCAGGCTCGTCGAGGAGATCTTCGCCTGCATCCGGTCGCTTCGCGCGGGCGACACGGCGCTACTGCTCGTCGAGCAGAACGCGCGCGCGGCGCTCGCCATCGCCGACCGTGCCTACGTGCTCGAGGCCGGGCGCGTCGTGCTCTCCGGCACGGGCGCCGAGCTCCTCGCCGACCCCGCCGTGCGCACCGCGTACCTCGGCCTTTGACCTGCCTTCCACTTCGAGGGGGACCATGAAAGAATCCTTGAAAGCCGGCATCGCCGCCACGCGCGAGTTCGCTATCGACGCGGGCCGCACCATCGACTTCATGGGCGAGGAGGCGCGCGTCTACGCCACGCCCATGCTCGTGCGCGACATCGAGGTCACCTGCCGCGAGCTCCTCCTCGCCCACCTCGACGCCGGCGAGGACTCCGTCGGCACGCGCGTCGAGATCGACCATCTCGCGGCGACGCTCTTTGGCATGAAGGTCTCGATCACCGCCACGCTCGCCGAGCTGAAGGGCCGCGCCGCCGTCTTCGAGGTGAGCGCCGCCGACGGCGTCGACGTCATCTGCCGCGGCCGCCACGCGCGCTTCATCGTGAACGTCGCCCAGGTCAAGGCGCGGCTGGCGGAGAAGAAGGCCAGGATGACCAAGGTCGAGGCGTGATAACGAATTCAAGGCGCGTTCCGACCTACTGCTATCAGTGCGTGGCGGGGCCGGATCTGCTCACCGTCAAGGTCGCCGACGGCGTGGCGACGGAGGTGGAGCCGAACTTCGCCGCGGCGGCGGTGCATCCGGGCGGCGGCAAGGTGTGCGTGAAGGCCTACGGGCTCGTGCAGAAGGCCTATCACCCGGACCGGGTGCTGAGGCCGATGAAGCGCACCAATCCGAAGAAGGGCCGCGACGAGGATCCCGGCTTCGTGCCGATCTCCTGGGACGAGGCGCTTTCCCTCATCGCCGGGAAATTGAACGCAATAAAGGAGAAGGGGCTCCTCGACGAATCGGGCTACCCGAAAGTCGCCGCGAGCTTCGGCGGCGGTGGAACGCCGCAGTCGTACATGGGAAGCTTCCCGGCGTTCCTCGCGGCGTGGGGGCCCGTGGACATGGGCTTCGGCTCCGGGCAGGGCGTGAAGTGCTACCACTCCGAGCACCTCTACGGCGAGCTCTGGCATCGCGGCTTCACGGTCTCGCCCGATACGCCGCTCACGAACTACCTCATCTCCTGCGGCGCGAACGTCGAAGCTTCGGGCGGCGTGGCGGGCGTCTGGCGCCACGCCAACGCGCGCGGGCGCGGCATGAAGCGCGTGCAGGTGGAGCCGCACCTCTCGGTGACGGGCGCCTGCTCGGCCGAATGGGTGCCGATCAGGCCGAAGACCGATGCCGCCTTCCTCTTCGCGCTCATCCACGTGTGCCTCCACGAGCAGCCGCGCGGGCGGCTCGACCGCGGCTTTCTCTTCCGCCACACCTCCTCGCCCTATCTCGTCGGCCCGCACGGCTACTACCTGCGCGAGCCGGCGACCGGGCAGCCGATCCTCGCCGAGACGCTCGAGGGCGCCGAGGAGCACGTGAGCCTCGAGATCGGCGCCGACGGCGACGTGCTCGCCGAGGGCCGGCTCGCGGGCGAGACGGCGTTCTCGAAGCTCGTCGCCCACATGAGGCCCTACACGCCGGAGTGGGCGGAGACAATCTGCGACGTCCCCGCCTCCACGATCCGGCGCATCGCAGAGGAGTTCCTGAACAACGCTCATGTAGGACAGTTCATCGAGATCGAAGGATCAAGGCTGCCGTACCGCCCGGTTGCCATCAGCCTGGGCAAGACGGTCACCAACGGCTGGGGCGGATTCGAATGCTGCTGGGCGCGCACCGTCCTCTGCTCGCTCGTGGGCGCGCTTGAGACGCCGGGCGGCATCCTCGGCACGACGGTGCGCCTGAACCGCCCGATGTCGGAGCGCCATCGCAGCGTCACCGCCGGTCCGGACGGCCTCATGGCCTATCCGTTCAACCCGACCGACCGCGGGCGCTGGAGCGCGCAGCCCAACATCCGCAACGCCTACCGCTCGATGGTTCCGCTCGCGGGCGACGGGCCGTGGAGCCAGGCGCTCGGGCCGACGCACTTTTCCTGGATGTTCCTCGATGCGACCCCGCCGGGGCTGCCGCGCGTGACGCTGCCGGAGGTGTGGTTCCTCTATCGCACCAATCCGGCGATCTCGTTCTGGGACACGGCGAAGCTGGAAGAGCGCATGGCGCGCTTTCCGTTCGTGGTCGCGTTCGCCTACACGCGCGACGAGTCGAACCACTTCGCCGACGTGCTGCTCCCGGACGCGACCGACCTCGAGAGCCTGCAGCTCATCCGCATCGGCGGCTCGAAGTACATCGAGCAGTTCTGGGACCACGAGGGCTTCGCGCTGCGCCAGCCCGCCATCGCCCCGCGCGGCGAGGCGCGCGACTTCACCGACATCGCCACCGCGCTCGCCAGCCGCTGCGGGCTCCTCGAGAAGTACAACGCCTCGATCAACAAGGGCGCCCTCGGGGTGCGGTTGAAGGATTTCTCTCTTGATCTTCAGAAAACCTATGACGCAAAAAGCATCTGGAACGCCGTATGCAAAGCGGCGAGCCATGAGCTGACCGGTGGCAAGGAGGCGCACGGGCTCGAGTGGTGGAAGGAGAAGGGGCTCGCGATGCGGCCGTTCCCGCGCACCGCCTGGTACCTGTACCCCACGCTCGTCGCCAAGGGTTTGCGCTTCGAGATGCCCTACCAGGAGCGGCTGCTTCGCATCGGCCGCGAGCTCGGCCGGCGCCTGCACGAACGCGGCATGACGTGGTGGGACAAGCAGCTCGCCGAGTACCAGGCGCTGCCCGTCTGGAAGGACTTTCCCGCGGAATGGGAAGCGGCGCTCGCCGTGCAGGGCGGCGACCCGGCGGACTACCCCTTCTGGCTCCTCACCGCGCGCTCGATGCAGTACGCCTGGGGCGGCAACGTCGGCGTGCAGATGATCCGTGAGGTGGCGGGAAACATTGCCGGCCACGAAGGCGTGATTCTCAATGCCGGAAAGGCAGGGGAGCTCGGCATCGAGGAAGGCGACTGGGTGGAGATCGCGACCCCCGAGCGCTCGGTGCGCGCCAAGGCGGTGCTGCGCCAGGGTATCCGCCCCGACACGCTCCTCCTCGTCGGCCAGTTCGGCCACTGGGCCACCCCGCTCGCCAGGGACTTCGGCATGCCTTCCATGAACCCGCTCGTGCCCATGTCGCTTTCACTTACGGACGCAACCGGCTCGGCAGCCGATGTGGTCCGGGTTTCACTGAGAAGATCATGACGCGCTGGGTGATGGTGGCGGACCTGCAGCGCTGCGTCGGGTGCCAGACCTGCACCGCGGCCTGCAAGCACGCCAACGCGACCCCGCCGGGCGTGCAGTGGCGCAAGGTGCTCGACCTGGAGGTGGGCGAGTTTCCGGACGTGAAGCGCGCGTTCGTGCCGACGGGCTGCATGCATTGCGACGACCCGCCGTGCCTGCAGGTGTGTCCTAGTACCGCGACGCGCAAGCGCCCCGACGGCATCGTCACCATCGACTACGACCTCTGCATCGGCTGCGCTTACTGCTCCATGGCCTGCCCCTACGATGCACGCTTCAAGACCGACGCGCCGTCGTTTTCCTATGGAGAGCCGATGGAGAACGAAAGGAAGCGCTTCGACGACAAGCGGGTGGGCGTCGTCACCAAGTGCATCTTCTGCGTCGAGCGCATCGACGCCGGGCAGGCGAAGGGCCTCCAGCCCGGCATCGACCCGGAGGCGACGCCCGCCTGCGTCAACGCCTGCATCGCCCAGGCGCTGCACTTCGGCGACATCGACGATCCGGAAAGCAACGTCTCGAAGCTCCTCGCCGAGAACCGGAGCTTCCGCCTGCACGAGGACCTCGGCACCGGGCCGCGCATCTACTACCTCTGGGACAAGGCGCGATGATCGGCAAGCCGCAGACGCTGTGGGACGCCCGCGCCGCCCTCAACTTCATGCTGGGAGGGACCGGCTCGGGGCTGATGGTCGCGGCACTGTTCTTCCCCTCCAGAGAAGCGTTCTTGATTGGAACGGCGCTTGTCCTCGTCGCCGGCGGCCTCGGAGCCGTGTGGCTCGAGATCGGCCGCAAGCTCCGCGCGGTCCATGTCTTCTTCAACCCGTTCACGTCCTGGATGAGCCGCGAGGCGCTCGCGGCGGTCGTGCTTTTCGGCCTCGGCATCCTCGCGCTCGTCTCCAGGAATCAGGAACTGGCGTACATGGCGGGCGCGGCGGCGGCCGCGTTCCTCTACTGCCAGGCACGCATCCTTCTCGCTGCCAAAGGCATTCCTGCCTGGCGGGCGCCCGAGGTCGTTCCGCTCATCGTCTCGACGGGGCTCGCCGAAGGCTCGGGGCTCGCGCTCCTCTTCGGCGCGCCGCCGCCGCTCTACGTCTTCTTTGGCCTCGTCGTGATGGCGAGAGCGTTCGCGTGGCAACGCTACCGCGCCGCCGTGCGAGCTCCGCAGCTCCAATCGGCCGGCACGGTGCTCCTGCGCCTCGGCAGCGCCGTCGCCCTCGCCGCGGCGGCGCTCGCCTGGGTCGCGCCGGCCCTTGCGCCGTTCGCCGCGCCGCTTGCCGCGGCGGCCGCCCTCGCCGCCGGCTGGAATCTCAAGCTCCGGCTCCTCACCCGGGCCGCGATCCGACAGGACTTCACCCTTCCCCACCTGCCCGTGCGAGGCACACGATGAACAAGCGCGAAAGCTGGTACTTCGACCCGCATGCCGAGACCCTGGCGCCGAAGGCGCTCGCTGCCCTGCAGCTCAGGCGCCTGCGAAAGACGCTGCACGACGCGTACGAAAACGTGCCGCTCCACCGCAAGCGCCTGCAGGCGGCCGGCATCGATCCGCGCGACGTGCGATCGCTCGACGACGTGCGCCACCTTCCCTTCACGGTCAAGTCGGACCTTCGCGACGCCTATCCCTTCGGCATGTTCGCCCGCCCGCGCGCCGAGCTCCCGCGCCTGCACGCGTCTTCCGGCACGACGGGCAAGCCCACGGTCGTCGGCTATACGAAAAAGGACATCGAGACCTGGTCGTCGCTCATGGCGCGCTCGCTCGCCTGCGCCGGCGCGCGGCCCGGCGACGTGGTGCACAACGCGTATGGCTACGGCCTCTTCACGGGCGGCCTGGGCGCGCACTACGGCGCCGAGCGGCTCGGCGCCACCGTGGTGCCCATGTCCGGCGGCGCCACGGAGCGCCAGGTCATGCTGATCCAGGACTTCCAGGCGCGCGTGCTGTGCGCGACGCCCTCGTATGCGCTCAACATCGCCGAGGTCGCCGAGCGCGACGGCGTCGACCTGAAGAGCGGTCCGCTGCAGATCGGCGTCTTCGGCGCCGAGCCCTGGAGCGAGGCGATGCGCCGCGAGATCGAAGGCGCGCTCGGCATCAAGGCGATCGACATCTACGGCCTCTCCGAAATCATGGGCCCGGGCGTGGCGGTGGAGTGCGAGGCCCAGGAAGGCCTGCACGGCTGGGAGGACCACTTCCTCTTCGAGCTCATCGACCCCGATACCGGCAAGCGCGTGCCCGAAGGCTCGCCGGGCGAGCTCGTCATCACCACGCTCACCAAGGAAGCGCTGCCGATGATCCGCTACCGCACGCGCGACATCACGCGCGCGACGCGCGCGCGCTGCTCCTGCGGGCGCACGCACCTGCGGCTGCAGCGCATCACCGGGCGCAACGACGACATGCTGATCATTCGCGGCGTCAATGTGTATCCGTCCCAGATCGAGGCGGTGCTCGTCGGCCTGCCCGGCATCGCGCCGCACTACCAGCTCGTCGTCGAGCGCCGCGGCAACATGGACGAGGTGACGATCGAGGTCGAGGCGGTCTCGGCCACCTTCGTGGCAAGAGAGCTCGAGGGCCGCGTGCGACAGCAGGTGAAGACCATGGTCGGCGTGACGACGACCGTCACGGTCAAGAAGCCGGGCGAGGTGCCCCGCTCCCAGGGCAAGGCCGTCCGCGTGCGCGACCTGCGGCCTAAGGTGTAGCCGGAACCGTGTAGCGGGAACCGTCGCCCCCGCGCAGGCGGGGGCCCATTTTTTTAAACACATGGGTTCCCGCCTTCGCGGGAACGACGTATTGGTCGCCTTCGCGGGAACGACGTATTGGTCGCCTTCGCGGGAACGACAACCGGCCTTCCCGCTACGCGACGTACCGGGCGATGGCGACGAAGTGGGCGGCACTCCCGGCGAGGACGAAGAGGTGCCAGATGCCGTGGAAGTGCCGGAAGCGCTCGTCGAGGGCGTAGAAGGCGATGCCCGCCGTGTAGAGGACGCCGCCGCCGAGGAGCCAGGCGAGCCCGGCCGGCCCGAGCCCTGCGGCGAGCGGCTGCAGCGCGACAAGCCCCATCCAGCCCATCACCAGATAGAGGACAAGCGAGAGCGGGCGCGCGCCCTTGCCGAGCACGAGCTCCTGCACGACGCCGAGCGCGGCGAGGCCCCACGAGACGCCCAGCAGCGACCAGCCCCATGCCCCTCGCAGCGTGACGAGCGCGAAGGGCGTATAGGTGCCGGCGATGAGCAGGTAGATCGCGCAGTGGTCGAGCTTCCGCAGCACCGCCTTCGCCCGGCCGCGCGTGCTGTGGTAGAGCGTGGAGACGACGAATAGGAGAAGCAGCGTCGCGCCGTAGATCGCGATGCCGGTGACGCGCCACGCATCCATGGCGGGACCGGCGAGCGCGAGGAGCAGGCTCACGCCGGCCGCAGCGAGCAGCGCGCCGGAGAGATGGCTGAAGCCGTTGAGGCGCTCGCCGGGGTACAAGCGAGGTGCGCTTCAGGAGCAGTATTCGAGGGCGAGCTCGCCGTCGGTGTCCTCGTCGAGGAGGTCCTCGAGCGCGGGGAGCATCGACATCTCTTCCTTCTGCACGTGGGAGATGAGCCGCTCGGCGAGCTCGAGGCCGAGGGGCTTCAGGCCCGGCGAAGCCGGGTCATCCTTCACGAGCGCGATGAACCGCTCGCCGGCCTGGCGGATGGTGCCGTGCTCCTCCTGCAGGAGCTCGGCGATGTCGCCCTCGCCGCCCTCGGCGAGGCGCGGGAAAAGCGCCGTCTCCTCGAAGGCGAAATGGCGCTCGATCTCCTCGGCAAGCGAGGCGGCGGCGGTGCGCATCAGCCCCGCATCGACCTGCCCGGCGGCAAGGGAGGCCTCGACCCTCGTCCAGAGCGCGAGCGAGGCCTGGTGCTCTTCATGCAGGCGCCGGCTGACTTGGCGGGTAAGCGTTTCCATGGCTTCTGACTTTCATGACGACGTGGACGAAGAAGGCGGCGAAGACGAGCGCCCCGGCGAGCCCCGCGGCTGCGCCGGCGACGAGAAGCGAAGGTCGCTGAAGGACGATCCCGAGCACGAGAGCGGCGAGCGCGAAGACGTGCAGCACGCCGTGCGCCTGCAGGAGCCCCAGGGGCGTCATGGCGGAGATGAGTGGCGTGCCGCGCGCGCTCGTGGAGGCGTGCACCGAGCCGAGAAACGGCATGATGCGCTGCAGGACGCCCAGCACGAACGTGAGCAGCCACCCGGGCACGAGCAGCACCCCGAAGAGGAGGTCGCTGCGCGCCGGCGCGTGGCCCGTGCTCATGAGAAGCGCGAGGACGAGGCTCGCGACAAGAAGCGCCCACGACATCCGGATGAGCGGAAAGCCGGCGCCGAGAGGGCCGCGGAAGCGGCGGCGCAGCGCGCGCTCCATCGAGAGCACATGCGCGACGGCGGCGGCGAAGCCGGCGAGCGCGCCGGCGGCGCCATGGCCGAGCGCGGCGAGCGCGAGCGCTGCAACAGCGATGACCAGCACCGTAAGCGCCGTGCGCTGCGGCGGCGGGGAAGCGAGCGCGAGCATGGGCAGCAGAAAGCCGGAGAGCCCGATCGCCAGAAGCCCCATGAAGCCGTAGGTGGCAAGGACGAGGTGCGCGGTGCGGAACGCCGCGTAGTCGAGCGCGATGCCGTGCTCGTAGCGGGCGACGAGCGCAAGCGCGCTCGCCGCGAGGGCGGCGAGGCAGCCGAGGGCAGCCCAGCCGTGCAGCACCACCACCCGCATGCCGCGCGCGGCGCGGAGGTTCCTGAAGAGAAGCACGCCATAGATGCAGAGCGCCGCCACCACGGCCATGGCCCCCGGACCCATGAGGTCCGGCCGCCAGGCCGCCGCCGCTGCGGCAAAGGCGGCGATTCCCGGCACGAGCAGCCACCAGGTGAGACGAACTGCCCCGAGCGCGCGCACGGGCTGCCGCGTCGCCACGGGGAGGAGCTGCAGGCTCGCGCCGATCGCCGCCATCGCGAGGGCGCCCAGGGTGACGAGGTGCAGCGCCGCGAACACCGGGCCGAGTCCGCCGGAGAACACGAGAAGCTCGCCGGCGTTGGCGAGGAGCACGCCCCACGCCGCCACCTGGAAGACGAGCGCCGCGCCGAAATAGCGGAACGGCAGCGACATCGGCAGCAGGCGGCTGCGGGACGCCGCCGGGAACATCACTCGAAGAGGCGCGCGTTCGGGCAGCCGGCCGCCGGGCTCGTGGCGCCGCGGGCGAGCAGGCTCCGGCAGAGCGCCCTCGAGCCGCAAAGCGCGCAGCGGATCTCTGCGTCGTGCTCGTCCGGCGCGTCGGATCGCATTTCGGTTTGCAGCGAGCGCCGGCCCGGGAAGCGGTTCACGGGCAGGCCGGCCGCGTCGCGCCACAGGCGCCGCCATTCCGGCAGGATGGCGAGCAGCGCGCCGGCCACGCCGGCGGCAAGCAGCAGGACGAGCGCTTCATCCATGGAGCGCGGCGTACTTCTCGGCAAGCTGCTCGGGCGTCTCCACGAAGTCCGGATCCTGCACGATGCAGTCGGACGGGCAGACGAGCCTGCACTGCGGCTCGTCCTTGGCGCCGACGCACTCGGTGCACTTCATCGGATCGATGACGTAGAGCGGGTCGCCGGCCGTGATCGCCTCGTTCGGGCAATCGGGCACGCAGGCGTCGCAGAGGGTGCAGCCGTCGACGATCTTGAGGGCCATGGGCGTTCCTTTCAGGCAGCGATGCGTTGCTGGAGATCCTTCAGCTTCCCGTGCCGGTAGGCGCCCCAGAGCGCCGCGCCGATGGCGCCGGCATGGATGGAGTCGGGATGGCTGCAGGCAGTAAGGCCGGTAATCTTCTCGTGCGCGAGCTCCTCCTGCAGCGCGGCGAGGAGCCCCACGTCGAGCGCGAGCCCGCCGGTGAGGAGCACCGTGCCCTTCGTGATGCCGGTCACCTTGAGGAGCTTCACCAGGCGCGAGGCCATGGAGACGTGGATGCCCTTCAGGATGTCGGGCGTCGCGATGCCGCGCGAGACCATGTTGATGACGTCGGTCTCGGCGAGCACCGCGCAGATGGAGCTCACCTTCTCGGGCGCGGCGGCGCTCTTCGAGAGCGTGCCGATCTCCTCGACCGCGACGCCGAGGTAGCGCGCGATGTTCTCGAGGAACTGGCCCGAGCCCGAGGCGCACTGGCTCGTCATCTTGTAGGAGAGCACCTTGCCGCGCTCGTCGATGTAGATGGCGCGGCCGTTCAGCGCGCCGATGTCCACGACGGCGCGCGCCTCCGGGTTGAGGAACACTGCGCCCCGCGCGTGCGTGGTCATCGAGTAGAAGTGCCCGGTGGCGAACGGTACCTTCTCGCCCTCGCCGGTGGTGGCGACGTAAGCGACGTCTTCCGGCTTGAGGCTCCGTTCCGAAAGGACCTCTTCGAAGCCGATCCGGGCAAGCTCCATGGGGTCGCGGCGGCGGATGCGCTCCACCCGCTTTCCGAGCCACGCCTCCTTTCCGGGCGCCGTCTCGAAGAGGACCGTCTTGACGGCCCCGGAGCCGACGTCGATGCCGACGGTATAGGTCATGCCGCCACCCGCCTTTCTTCCGTGTGTTCCCTGCGCTCGGCGACCTTGCCCTCCTCGTTCACCGCGCGCCAGGCGAACGTCGCCGCGCCGAGCGCGCCGGTGTAGATGGAGTCGGGGTCGATGTTGAGCGTGAGCTCGCCGTAGTTCTCGCGCACGAGTCCCGTCAGCGCCTTCACCGCCGCCTCGTTCTTGGCCACGCCGCCCGTGAAGGTGAACTCGTTGCGGATGCCGCCCGAGCGCGCGAGGATCGACATGGCGCGCAGGATGATGGCGCGGTGCAGCCCCGCCATGATGTCCTCGCGCTTCTCGCCGAGCGCCAGCCGGTCGCGCAGCTCCGCGCCGGCGAAGACGGTGCAGGTGGAGTTGATGCGCACCGTCTTCGTCGCCTTCATGGCGAGGGGCCCGAGCTCGTGCAGGCCCATGTTCATCTCGTCGGCGATGTAGCCGAGGTAGCGCCCGCAGCCGGCCGCGCAGCGGTCGTTCATCTGGAACGACTCGACGATGCCCTTCGGGTCGACCTGGATCGCCTTGGTGTCCTGCCCGCCGATGTCGAGCACCGTCGCGGTGCCCGGATACATGACGTGCGCGCCCAGGCCGTGGCACAGGATCTCCGAGCGGATGTGCTCCTTCGAGAACGGCAGCCGCGCCCGCCCGTAGCCCGTGCCGACGACATAGGTCTCCTCCAGGGGCGTATCCAGGACGGACTGGATGGGGGCGCGAATTTCCGAGGAAAACGTGTTTGTCTGAGGCAAGGCGGCAAAGGTGCGGTCAAGCGCGGAGAGCAGATGCGGCTTGATGGACGCGTCGTAGACGCGGTTCTCGACCTCGATGATCGAGCGGTCGAAGACGTTGAGGAGCTGGTCGTAGCGCACGCCCGCGTCCTTCGCCACCGGCTCGCCGAGCGCGAGATACTGCGCCCCCGCGATGTCGCGGAAGAAGTCGCTCTTTCTTTTCGCGCCGGGGGCGAAAAGCGCCGCGGCTTCCCTTTTCAGCCGGGAGAACAGTTCTTCCAAGGCAAGAGCGACCCCGGCCGCCGCCTCGCCGAACTTCGCGCTCTCGACGTTCCGCTGGCACACCGCCTCGAGGTCCGCGAGCTGCTCGAGGTACTGCTCGAGGCGGAAGTCGCGCTCGAGCTGGCCGAGGAAGGGCTCGAGGTCTTCGCCGAGAAGCCCTCCCCGGGAGAGCTCCTGCCGGAAAAGGAGGAACCTCGAGGCGACCAGCGCCTCCTGCTTGGCCACCGCGGCCGCCGTGTCGTAGTTGGAGCGCGAGTTGGTGATGCCGCGGCCGAGGACGTTGCGCGCCTCGTCGATGACCACCGCCTTGGTGGTCGTGGATCCGAGGTCGGTGCCGATGAACGTTCTCATGCCGCCACCGCTGCCGTTGGCGCGGCAGTCTGCGCTGCCTTGGTCTTCTGCTTGATCATCTGGAAGTAGCTCTCGAGGCGGTTCTTGATGTTCGCCGCCGAGAAGTAGCGCGGGTCGACGAGGTCGGACTCGATGAACGCGGCGGGCTTGCCGGTGCGCTT
>Ga0079224_100004130_pt1 | contig 18607 bp, 19 predicted proteins | sample Stecom2015_FD_80414 | JGI IMG/M metagenome (GOLD analysis project Ga0079224, IMG submission 80414) | Agricultural soil microbial communities from Utah to study Nitrogen management - Steer compost 2015 | ecosystem: Environmental > Terrestrial > Soil > Agricultural land | place: USA: Utah... | reverse complement strand
GGGCATCGCTGGCGACCGGTGCACCCGCGTTGGTGGTCGTGTGCGGTGTGGAGCTCATCCATTCTCCTTGATCAACGATGTTTCAGTGGACTCGCTGGTGTGGCATCGTGCGCACGTCCCCCAGAACGTCACCTCGGCTTCGTCGACGACGAACCCGTGCGTCGGGCCGGGGTTGAGACAGGGCACGGCCTCACCGGCACATTCGACGTCGGCGACGACGCCACATTCCCGGCAGACCATGTGGTGGTGGTTGTCGCCGACCCGGGTCTCGTAGCGAGCCGGTGAGCCGGCCGGCTCGATCCGGCGGACCAGCCGAGCCTCCGTCAGCGCGTGCAGCACGTCATACACGGCTTGGGTGGACACGGCTCCGAGCGATTTTCGTACCTGCCGGGCCACGGTGTCGGCGTCCGCGTGCGGCGTGCGCTCGAGCGCCATGACCACACCGATGCGAGGTGCTGTGACCCGCAGCCCGTGCGCGCGCAGCCGGGCTGCGATCTCGGCATGGAGCTGATCATCGGGCACGCCCATGATCGTGCCGGATAATCTGGAACCAGTCAACTAAGCGCGCCGTTCCAGTAACCGGCACGCCGGTCGTTCAGCCGTCGCGTTGGTCCGGGTGCCGCCGCAAGTGCACGATGCTGGCCACGAGGCCGCCCCAGACGATGACGATCGCCACGATCATCATCACCACAGCCGCGGTGCTCATGTGCGCTCCCCTCGCTCGGCCACCGGTAGGTCGACGGGCTGGAAGTCGTCCGACCGCCGCCACGGGAACAACGAGGCGACGATGCCGAAGACCAGCGCGCCGATCGCGACACCTCCGCCCACGAGCAGGAGGAAGTCGGTGGAGTACCCGCCGTAGTTGACTTCGAACTCCTGGCGCAGGCTGTCCCACATCATCCAGCCGAGAACGACCGGCGTCACGATGCCGAGCAGGACCTGCCACCAGGTGCCGAGCCGCACGGCCGAGGTGGCGTTGACGTGCTCCTGCAGCATCGGCAGCTTACGCAGCACCCAGGCGAGCACGATGACGATGACGAGCGCAGCCATGGCGACGCCGTACTGGTTGATGAAGTGGTCGGCGACGTCGAGGTAGTGCAGCCCCTGGGCCGTCGGGAACAGCAGGATCGACACCACCGCGATGCCTCCGCCGACGATCAGCACCGCCGGTATGCGCGCCAGGCCGGTGCGATCCTGCACCGTCGACACCACGACCTGCACGATGCTGATCAACGATGTCACGCCGGCGATGACCAGCGAGAGGAAGAACAGCACGCCGAAGAAGCCGGCTCCCGCGGTCAACGTGGAGATGATCTGCGGGAACGCGATGAACGCCAGCCCGACACCGTCGCTGGCGACCTCGCCGACGGCGACGCCGCTGGCAGCGGCCATGAAACCCACGGTGGCGAACACACCGATACCGGCGAGGATCTCGAACGAGCTGTTGGCGAAGCCGGCCACCAGGGCCGAACCCGACAGATCCGCGCGCCGGTGCAGGTGCGAGGCGTACGTGATCATGATGCCGAACCCGATGGACAGCGAGAAGAAAATCTGCCCGTAGGCGGCCACCCAGACGCTGCCGTCGGTGATGGCGGACCAGTCCGGGGTGAACAGCGCGTCCAGCCCCAGCTCGGCGCCGTCCAGGGTCACCGCACGCACCACGAGAATGCCGAACAGGACGACCAACAGCGGGATGAAGAACATGTTCGCGCGTTGGATGCCGTGGCGGATCCCGAGCGCGAGCACGCCGATGACGAACACCCAGACCGCCACGAGCGGCCAGAACACGCCGGAGACGTACTCGGAGACCGTCCCGACGTCTCCGACCTGGAGGAACTGCTCCATCAAGAACGCTTCGGGGTCCGAACCCCAGTCCTGCTGGATCGAGAAGCCCGCGTAGCGCACCGCCCACGCGATGATGACCGCGTAGTAGGCGGCGATCACGAACGAGATGGCTACCTGCCACCAGCCGATGAATTCCAGCCGCCGGTCGATCCGGCGGAAGGCCAGCGGGGGCGAGCCACGGAAGCGGTGCCCGATGGAGTAGGCCAGGATCAGGAAGGGGATACCGGCGGTCAACAAGGCGACGAGGTACGGCACCAGGAAGGCGCCGCCGCCGTTCTGGTAGGCCACGTACGGGAACCGCCAGATGTTGCCCAGCCCGACGGCCGAGCCGATGGCGGCCAGGAGGAACCCGGCCCGGCTTCCCCACTGCTCCCGTTGGTTCTGTTCCTGCATCGATTTCCTCACGCCGCGACTCGAGGCGGTCCGGCGCCGCAGCGATCGGACCGTACCGTGCGTACCCGCCAGTCGGCCGGTGAAACCCGGCTCAGCGTCTGCGCAATTGGTGGGCGGCGTCGACGGCCCAGTACGTGAGCACGATGTCGGCGCCGGCCCGGCGGATGGAGGTGAGCGCCTCGATGACCGCTCGGTCGCGGTCGATCCAGCCCTGGGCCGCCGCGGCTTCGATCATCGAGTACTCACCGGAGACCTGATACGCCGCGACCGGCACGTCGACCAGGTCGCGGACCCGGGCCACCACGTCCAGGTAGGACATCGCGGGCTTGACCATGACCATGTCGGCGCCCTCGTCGACGTCCAACGCGGTCTCGCGCAACGCCTCCAGGGCATTGGCCGGGTCCTGCTGGTAGGTCAGCCGGTCGCCGCTCAGCGACGACTCGACCGCGTCGCGGAACGGCCCGTAGAATGCCGAGGCGTACTTCGTCGCATACGCCAGGACGGCCACGTCGGTGTGCCCGGCGCCGTCAAGTGCGCGCCGCACGGTTCGAACCTGGCCGTCCATCATCCCGCTGGGGCCGACGACGTGCACGCCCGCCTCGGCCTGCGCCAGCGCCATCTGCGCGTACCGGTCCAGCGTCGCGTCGTTGTCGACGGTGCCGTCGGCGGCGAGGACGCCGCAGTGGCCGTGGTCGGTGAACTCGTCGAGACACAGGTCGGCCATGACCACCGTCGCGTCACCCACCTCAGCGACGACCTCACGGATGGCGGCGTTGAGCGGGCCGTCAGCGTCGGTCCCGCGCGAGCCGATGGCGTCCTTGTGCTCGGGGATCGCGAACAGCATCAACCCGCCGACCCCGGCTTCGACGGCTTCGACCACCGCTTTGCGCAGCGACTCCATGGTGTGCTGCACCACGCCGGGCATCGAGGGCACCGGGCGTGGTTCCTCCGCGCCTTCCCGGACGAACATCGGCAGCACCAGGTGCCGCGGCTCGAGCGTCGTCTGTGCGACGAGCCGACGCATCGCGTTGGTCGTGCGCAGGCGGCGGGGCCGGCTGTCCGGATACGCCATGACGACTTCCTTCCTGAACCGACGCGGGTGAGCACCACGAGGCGTTCGCCCGCATCACCATGCATGCAAGCCTGCTGGAGCAGGAGATTACCCAGTGAACATGATCATTTCGGCGGAAGCCGGTGAATGGTCACTCACTGGGCGCTCTTGCGGCGAGCGGTCGTGCGGCGGCGCTGCGACGGGCGTAGCACCGGCTCGCCGGCTTCGATCATGGCCAGCCGCCGCGACGCACCGAACTGGGCCAGCGCGTCGGCGAGGGCTTCCACCGACGGCTCCGGCGCCAGGACGTCGACGCGCAGGCCGTGCTCCTCGGCCGTCTTCGCCGTGGCCGGGCCGATGCAGGCCACCACCGTGGTCGCGTGCGGCTTGCCGGCGATGCCGACCAGGTTGCGCACCGTGGACGACGACGTGAACGCGACGGCGTCGAACTTGCCGGTCTTGATCGCGTCCCGGGTCTCCGCCGGCGGCGGGGCGGCCCGGACCGTCCGGTACGCAGTGACGTCGTCGACCTCCCAGCCCATCTCGATCAAGCCGGCAGCCAGCGTCTCGGTCGCGATGTCGGCGCGCGGCAGGAACACCCGGTTGATCGGGTCGAGGACTTCGTCGTACGGCGGCCAGTCGGCCAGCAGGCCGACCGCGGACTGCTCACCCGAGGGCACCAGGTCCGGCTCGATCCCCCACGCCCGCAGCGCGTCGGCGGTCTTCTCACCCACCGCGGCCACCTTCAGGCCCGACAGCGCCCGAGCGTCGAGGCCGTAGGCCGTCAGCTTCTCCTTCACCGCCCGCAACGCGTTGACCGAGGTGAACGCGATCCACTCGTAGCGGCCCTCGACCATCCCGCGCACCGCCTTGTCGATCTGCTGCGGGTTGCGCGGCGGCTCGACGGAGATGGTCGGCACCTCCTCGGGCACCGCACCGGAGCGACGCAGCGACGCCGACAACGCGCCGGCCTGCTCCTTGGTCCGCGGCACCAGAACCCGCCAACCGAACAGCGGCTTCGTCTCGAACCACGACAGGGCGTCGCGATGCTCGACGGCATCGCCCACGATCACCACGTACGGCGGCTCGATCTTGGCGGTCCGGGTGTCCACGGCGACCTCGCCCAGGGTGGACACGACCGTCTGCTGCTCGACCGTGCTGCCCGAGGCGACCACGGCCACCGGCGTGGACGGTACCCGGCCGGCGTCGACGAGCGCCTCGGCCACGTGGGCGAGCTGCTCGGTGACCCCGGTGAGGACCAGCGTGTCGGCCGCGGCCGACCGCAGGTCGATCTTGCCGGCCACGTCCATCAGCTGAGCGCTGCGACGACGCCCGGCCACCAGCGGGATCCCTGCATGCGTGGCCACCGACGTCCCCGTCGGGACACCGGCGATGACTTCGAACGGCACCCCGGCCTTGGCGCAGGCCAGCGCCTCGTCCGCCCCGGTGGAGTGCGTGAACGGGTCGCCACCGAGCAGGCGCACGACGTGACGTCCGTCCTTGGCCGACTGCACGACGCGGCGCCCCCGCGCCGCGGCGGTGAGAGTCACGCCTTCGTCGTCGACACCGACCTCGATGACATCGACGGACTCCGGTGCATGCGCCAGGGCCGCACGGTGGGCGGTCTCGTCGATGACGACGACATCCGCGCGTTCGAGCGCCTCGACCGCCCGGACGGTGAGCAGCCCCGGGTCGCCGGGGCCGGCGCCGACAAACGCGACGCCACCTTCTTCGGTGCGCTCGTGCGCACGTCGCGAAGTGGTCACGGGACTATCTCCTCCTACGACGCCGGTTCGTTGGCATCGACCACTGCCCCGGCACCGTCGCCGAGCAGTTCCTGCGCGAGCTCGCGCCCGAGCTGCTCGGCCCTGTTCACCGGGCCGGTGGCTGACTTGCGGATACTCACAGCACCGTCGCGGGACGCCACGACGGCGCGGACATACAGCTCGAGGCCGTTTTCACCCTCGGCCGCCTCGGCGTACGCCCCCACCGGGGCGGTACAGCCTGCCTCGAGCGTGGCGAGGAGGGAACGTTCAGCGGTGACCGCCGCCCGGGTACCGAAGTCGTCGAGCGTGGCCAGGACGGCGGCCAGGTCGGCGTCGTCGGAGCGGCACTCGACGCCCAGAGCGCCTTGGCCGGGAGCGGGCAGGACCTGAAGCGGGTCGATCACCTCGGTGATGACGTCGAGTCGGCCCAGCCGCGCCAGGCCGGCGCGGGCCAGCACGACGCCGTCGAGTTCACCCTCGCTCACCTTCGCCAGCCGGGTCCCGACGTTGCCGCGGATGTCGACGATGTCGAGGTCGAGGCCGAGGGCGCGCAGTTGCGCCTCCCGGCGAGGAGAGCCGGTTCCCAGCCGAGACCCCGGCGGGAGGTCGGACAGTTTCAGCCCGTCGCGGGCGCACAGCGCATCGCGCGGGTCCTCCCGCAGCGGAATCCCCGCGACGACCAGGCCGTCGGCCGGAGCGGTGGGCAGGTCCTTCAACGAGTGCACGGCGAGGTCGACCCGCCCGTCGAGCACCGCTTCGCGCAACGCCGCGACGAACACGCCGGTGCCGCCGATGGACGACAGCGACGCTCGCGACACGTCGCCTCGCGTGGTGATCTCGACGAGCTCCACGTCGTGGCCTGCGGCCCGGAGCGCGTCGGCCACCGTGCCGGCCTGGGCGAGTGCAAGGGCACTGCCCCGAGTACCCAGTCGCAGCACGGCGGGCAGCTGACTCGACATCACGTGTCCAACTCCTCGATGGGCGAGCCCGACGTCGGGTCGGGCTTCGCCACGGCATCGACCGACCGGCGGTCGAGGGCGAACAGTTCCCGCAGCGCGGCCTCGTACGAAGCACCGTCGGGCAGCGCGGCGAGCTCCTTGACGCGCACCGTCGGCGCGTGCAACAGCTTGTCGACGACTCGGCGCACGGTCTTCGAAACCTCGGCACGCGTGCGTTCGTCGAGGTCAGGCAGGCGCCCGGTCATCCTGGCCAGCTCGGCCGCCACGACGTCGTCCGCCATGGACCGCAGCGCGACGACGGTGGGGGCGACCTCGGCCACCCGTCGGGCGGTGGTGTATCCGGCGACTTCCTCGGCCACGATCGCCTCGACCGCGGCGATGTCGTCGGCCAGGGACCGCACGTCGTCGACGTCGTCGGCGGCAGCGTCGCTCAACCGGGACAGATCGACCAGCTCGACACCCGGCAGCTCGGCTACCGCAGCGTCCACGTCGTGGGGCAGGGCGAGGTCGACGATGCCGAGCGGACGGCCCCGGCGGCGTGCGACCGCTGCCTCGATCACCTCGAACGGGAGAACGATCCCGGCAGCGCCGGTGCACGACATCACCAGGTCGACGTCGTCGAGGGCATCGTCGAGGCCGTTCATCGACGCGGTCCGCCCCGACACCGATGCGGCCAGGCGCTCGGCTCGTTCGGGGGTCCGGTTGGCGACGACGACGCCGGCTCCCTCGCGCGCGAGCGTGCTCGCGGCCAGCGCCGCCATCGAACCTGCGCCGATGACCAGCGCCCGGGTGTCACGGACCAGATCGCGCCACCGGGCTCCACCGGTCTGCGCGCCGGGCGAGCTCGGTCCGGTCAGCGTCGGCAACACCCGCGCCAGGCCGAGTGTCACCAGCGACCGGCCCGCGGCGTCGATGCCGGTCTCGGCGTGCGTGCGCTTGCCGACCCGCAGCGCGGTCTGGAACAGCTCGGTCAGTACCCGTCCCGCCGCGCCGGAGGTCTGCGCCAGCCGGAAGGCCTCGCGGACCTGGCCCAGGATCTGCGTCTCACCCACGACCATCGACTCCAGGCCGCTGACCATGCGGAACAGGTGCGACACCGCACGCTCGCCGTAATGCACGTAGAGGTACGGCGTGAGCGCGTCGAGAGCGACCCCGGTATGGGTGGCCAACAGGTTGCTGATCTCGTCGACGCCGCCGTGGAAGGTGGCGGTGTCGACGTAGAGCTCGAGGCGATTGCAGGTGCTCACCACGACCGCCTCGGACAGGTGCGCCGACGAGGGCAGTTCGTCGAGCATCTTCGTCACGCCGTCGCGCCCGATGGCGACGTTCTCGAGGACGTCGACCGGTGCACTGCGATGCGACAGACCAATGGCCAGGATGCTCATCCGTTCACCGCCTCGGCCAGCTCGGCGGCCTGCTCCGCGGTCAGCGCGAGCGCGGCGCCGTTCTTGCGCTGTTCGTGATACGCCAGGATCTGCAGCTCCGTGGACAGGTCCACCTTGCGCAGGTCGACACCCTCGGGCACCTGCACGATGGCCGGGGCGAAGTTCAGGATGCTGGTGACCCCGGCGGCGACGAGGCGGTCGCAGACCGGCTGGGCCGCTCTGGCCGGAGTCGCGACCACGCCGATGTGGATGTCGAGGTCGTTGATCAGCTGTTCGAGCTCGTCGGTGTGGCGCACCTCGAGGCCCGCGACCTTCTCGCCGGTGCGTTTCGGATCGGCATCGACCAACGCGGCGATCCGGAATCCGCGGGAGGCGAACCCGCCGTAGTTCGCCAAGGCGTGCCCGAGGTTGCCGATGCCGACGATGACCACGGCCCAGTCCTGGGTGAGACCGATCTCACGGGAAATCTGGTGCCGCAGGAAGTCCACTTCGTACCCGACGCCGCGGGTCCCGTAGGACCCCAGGTACGACAGATCTTTGCGGAGCTTCGCCGAGTTGACGCCGGCTGAGGTCGCCAGTTCCTCCGAGGACACGGTGGCTACGCCGCGCTCGGCCAACGCGGTCAGGGCCCGCAAGTAGAGGGGCAGCCGCGCGACAGTGGCCTCCGGCACCCCTCGCGCGGGCGGCACACCCGGCGTCGGTGTCTCTGTCGAGCTGCTGGTTCGGGTCACGGCACTCCCCGGTTGGCCGGCCCGGACGGCACCGTCAGGGGGCGGTGTCAGCTCCGGAACCGGCAGAACGTACGATGCGCCCCACCCTAGGACACTTGTGAAGGCGTGCACAAAGTTGCGAACGGCGTCACGTTCTTGTAGGAGTGGGCCGGACGGTGCCCGTCAGCGTTCCCAGTCGACCTGCTCAGAGCGGTAGAAGGCGACCGACAGGGCCTGCCACAGCCGGACGTGACCGGCCAGCCGGGCCCGGAAGTGATCCCAGTCTCGTCGCGCTTGCGGCGTCCAGGCGACTTCGGCGACCGCGGGGAGCCGCGGGAACGTCATGACCTCGATGTCGGCCATCGTGGTGATCGTCTCGGTCCACAAGGCCGCCTCGACGCCGTCGACCACGGTGTCGTCCACGCCGTCGACGAGGGTTCCCGGATCCCACCCGTAGGCGTCGTGGACGTCGACGCAGCCGGCCCAGTCTTGCCCGAGGTGCCAGTCGTCGTGGTACTTCATGTCGAGGTAGACATGCGCGGCCGGTGACATGATCAGCCGGGCGCCGGCACGCGCCGCCTCAGCTGCCTGCTCCGGCTGCCGCGTGTTCCAGTACTGCACCAGCGCGTCAGGACCGAGTCCCGCGCGGACGATCTCCTGCCACCCCACGGCCTGCTTGCCGGAGCTCGCCACCACGGGCACGGTGTCGCGCATGAACCGGACGTAGTCGTCCGGTGGTGTGCTCAGCGCCTCGTCCCCGCCGATGTGCACGTACGGCCCAGGGGTGAGCTCGGCGACCTCGGTCAGCACAGCCCGCACGAACTTCGCGGTCTGCGGTGAGTCGACCCGCAGCGAGCTGAAGCCCACCCTGGTTCCGGTGTACGGCTCCGGTGGCTGCTCGGATGCCGAGAGCTCCGGGTAGGCCACGAGCGCGGCGTTGGTGTGCCCCGGCAGGTCGATCTCGGGGACGATCGTGACGTAGCGCTGCGCCGCGTAGGCCACGATCTCGCGATAGGCCGCCTTCGACAGGTAGCCGCCCGGTCCGCCGCCGACCTGGCCGCGCCCACCGACCCGGGCCAGCTCGGGCCAGCCGTCGATCTCCAGGCGCCAGCCCTGGTCGTCGCTGAGGTGCAGGTGCACGACATTGATCTTGTACAGCGCGACCAGATCGATGAACCGTTCGATGTCGGCCGTGCCGAAGAAGTGCCGGGCGATGTCCAGCATCATGCCGCGCCAGCCGAACCGCGGCACGTCCCGCACCCGCACGCCGGGGACGGCCCGATCGCCGGCGGGCACCAGCTGGCGTAGCGTCTGGGCGCCGTAGAACAGCCCGGCCGGCGCTGCTGCTCGGATGACCACCTCTTCGGCGGTCACCGTCAGCTCGTACCCCTCGCGGCCGAGGGACTCATCGGTGATCAGGGCGAGCCGGACCGCTGCATTCGCCTGAGGTGTCGCGCCCGGGGTCACCGGCAACGGCAGGCCCGTGGTGCTGCGTAGGTGTGCGGCGAGTTGCTCGGCGAGCCTGGTGGGTTCGGCGCCCGGGTCCGGGACCAGCACGGTGGAGTCGTCGAGGACGAAGGGCGTGCCGCCGGTTTCGAGCTCGGCCGGCCACGGCACGAGCGAGAGTTCGGTTGTCATGAGATCAACGCCCGGCGCAGTCGCTGCGCATCGACCCGCCAGAAGTCGTGCCGGGCGCCGTCGACGAACGTCACCGGGATCTGCTCGCCGTAGTCACGCTCGAGGTCGGCGTCGCCGGTGATGTCGCGTTCGGTCCAGGCGACGTCGAGTTCGGTGCAGACCTCGTGGATGACCGTGCGCGCTTCGTCACACAGGTGGCACCCGGGCCTGGTCAGCACCAGCACCCGCGCCGTGTCCGACATACCGCCTCCTCCTGGACCATTCCGGTCGCACATCCTACTCAGCCACCGTTTTGTAATCTGGGGCCCATGCGGCTGCGGCGACGATCCGCGGGCCTGGACCACACCTCCCGCGCCGGCGATGTCGCGGCCAGCACGGCCGAGGCGGTCGCCGGAATCGACAGTCACCCGGACTCCCGGGTGGCGGCGTTCTTCGACCTCGACAACACCGTGCTGCGTGGTGCGTCGCTGTTCTATCTCGCGCGCGGCATGTACGCCCGGGGGCTCCTGCGCACCGGCGACATCGCCCGGTTCGGCTACCGGCAGCTGCGCTTCGCTCTGGGTGCTGAAGACCACGAGCACATCGACCAAGCCCGCGCGGCGGCGCTGTCGTTGATCGCCGGGCGCTCGGTCGCCGAGTTGTTCGAAGTGGCCGAGGAGTCTTTCGACGAATGGATGGCGGACAAGATCTGGCCGGGCACCCAGGCCATCGCCCGGATGCACGTCGACCAGGGCCACCGCGTGTGGCTCGTGACCGCCGCGCCGGTCGAGGTCGCGGGGCTGATCGCCCAGCGGTTGGGCCTCACCGGGGCGCTGGGCACCGTGGCCGAGCATGTCGGCGGCTACTACACCGGCCGCCTCGTCGGCCACCTCCTGCACGGCGAAGCCAAGGCGTCGGCCGTGGCGTCGCTGGCCGTACGCGAAGACCTCGATCTGGCTCGCTGCTCGGCCTACAGCGACTCGGCCAACGACATCCCGATGCTGTCGCTCGTGGGCGCGCCGTGCGCGGTCAACCCGGACCGCAAGCTGCGCCGGCACGCGCGCCAGCGCGGCTGGCGCATCCGCGACTACCGGGGCCGGCGGCGCAACACGACCCTCGGCATCGCCGCCGGAGTCGGCGCCACCGCCGGTGGGGTCGTCGGGGTGACCGCCGCCCGGCGCCGTCGCTGACCGCAGCGAGCCAGCCCCGGCCGGAGGTTCAGCGCCAGGTCAGCCGAAGGCCGGCCCGCGCAGTTCCAACAGTTCGTGCAAGGTGCCCTGGATGGTGTCGCGCACCTGGTCGGTCAGCTCGAAGACGACCATGGGATCGTCGGCGGCTTCGGCGTCGTACTCGTCGGTGCGGATGGGCTCGCCGAACTCGATGACCCACTTGGACGGCAACGGGATCGCGCCCAGCGGACCGAGCCACGGGAAGGTCGGCGTGATCGGGACGTACGGCAGCCCGAGCACCCGCGCCAGGTAACCGGCATTGGCGATCATCGGGTAAATCTCCTCGGCCCCGACGATGGAGCACGGGATGATCGGCGCCCGGGCCCGCAGCGCCGCGGAGACGAAGCCGCCCCGGCCGAAGCGTTGCAGCTGGTAGCGCTGCGAGAACGGTTTGCCGATCCCTTTGAAACCCTCGGGCCACACCCCCACCACCTGGCCGTCGCCCAGCAACGCTTGGACGTCGTCGGCGCAGGCCAGCGTCGATCCGCCCTTGCGCGCCAGATCGGAGACCACCGGGAGCTGGAACACGAGTGTGGCGCCCAGCGTGCGCAGATGCCGCGACTCCGGATGCTCGTCGTGCACCGCCAACTGCGTCATCAACGAATCGAGCGGGATGGTGCCGGAGTGGTTGGCGACCACCAGTGCCGCGCCGGAGTCCGGGATGTTGCTCACCCCGCGCACGTCGACGCGGAACCAGTGTCGATACAGCGGGCGCAGCATGGGCATCAGCACGTTCTCGGTCAGCTCGGCGTCGAAGCCGAACGGGTCGACCTCGAAGTCGCCGGCCAGGCGACGTCCGGCGAAGGAGATCAAGCGGTCCAGTCGCTGTGCGTCGGCACCGAGACGGTCCCGGATCACCTGCCCGACGAACGCGGCGGCCTGCTCGATGGCGCCGGGCTTGGCCTCGTGGTCGTCACCGCTGTCCGGACCCGGTGTGGCTTCGTCCGCGGGCTCGCTCATGACACCGACTCCTCACGGCCCGCCGGCGCGCTCAAGAGATCGCGAAGCCCGCGTTCGGCAGACCTGATGCGCTCCGGGCCGAGCCAGCCGCAGCCCGCGCGCGCCTGGACGAAGTCGTCGAAGGCGGCCACGGTGCCGAAGGCGGGTTCGAACTGGAGCTGCTCACGCATCCGGGTGGTGTCCACGCCGCGACCGTAGGTCAGGAAGCGGACCTGCGCGGAGTCCATGTCGGCCAGGCCGGTACGCCGCATGAGCCCGCCGACCAGCGGTGTCCCGAGCGTCGGCAGGGGCAGCACCATCCGCCCCGCGCGGCGCAGCGCTTGACTGAGCACGAGGAAGTCGGGCCCGGCGACGTTGAAGATGCCCGGGTAGTCGCCGAGCGTCGCGTGGCGCAGCACGTCGAGGCAGTCCTGCTCGTGGACCAGCTGGAAGCGCGGGTCGCGCCCGAGCGCGATCGGCACGACCGGCAGCAGGAAGTACTCCGACAGCGCCGTGCGGATGGTGGGGCCGACGACGTTGGCCAGGCGCAGGATCGTCACGTCGATGTCAGGTCGGCGGCGAGAGAAACCGCGGACGTAGCCCTCGACCTCGCTCGCGTCCTTCTCGTATCCGCCGCGCGCCACCGTGCCCGGAACCATGTCTTCGGTGAACAGCGCGGGTGCGTTCGGCCCGGCACCGTAGACCGTCGTGGACGACTTCACCACGAGCTTGCACACGCTGTCCGAGCGTTGGCACGCCGCCAACAGCTGCATGGTGCCGATGACGTTGATCTCTTTCTGCGGCGAGCGCCCGCCGGCATCGGACCGCGTGGCCAAGATGTTCATGTGCACGACGGTGTCCGGTCGAGTGCGCTCGATGACCCGGCCGATGTCCGAGGTGCGGATGTCGGCCGAGGCGAACTCGGCCTCGCCGATGCCGTCGGCAGGCCGGACCATGTCGACCCCGATGACCCGGTCCACGGCGGCGTCAGTCGACAGCCGTTCGGCCAGGCGTGCTCCCAGGTGCCGGGCCACGCCGACCACCATGACTACTCTCGACACCGGGTCAGCCTTCCGTCGCGTTACGCCGATGCCAGCCTAACGCCGCACCACGAGGTACCCACGGTGGCCGGACCGGCTCGCGGGTACGGGGTGATGTGGGGCTCTACTTGCCCATGCGGCGCCGCTGAACGCGCGTCCTCCGCAGCAGTTTGCGGTGCTTCTTCTTCGCCATTCGCTTACGCCGCTTCTTGATCACAGAGCCCACAAGGCACCCTCACTCGGTTCGGTCGTTGTCCGCTCGGCTGGCCGGAGTCGGCCGCGGACGGTTGCCAAGGCGCGAGCGTGTGCGCGCGCCGGAGTAAGAGTACCTGCGCTCCCTGGTGCGTGATCCAATCGTTACGGCACGATCGGCGTCGTCAGCCGACTTCCGCCCCGTGCACGTACGAGTCGCGCAGGTAGTCGTGCACCGCGTTCTCGGGGATGCGGAACGATCGCCCCACCTGAACCGCCGGCAAGGTGCCGGCGTGAACGAGGCGGTACACCGTCATCTTGGACACCCTCATCACGGTCGCCACCTCGGCGACGGTGAGAAAGCGCACCTCATCGAGCGGTGCTTGTGGTCCGTTCGTCGTCATCGCCCCTCCACGCCGTTGCCGGCGGCGCGCCTCCTCGTCGACACGCATCCTCGGCAACGTGTAGCTCGATAGTAGTGGCGGATGTGACGGATGGGAAAGGGGGATGGCCCAGTGATTGCGCGACGTAGGCGGTTGGTCACGCTCGCGGCCTTCGTCCGCTTCGCGCCCGCCGGCGCGCCGCATCAGTAGTGCGGCTCCATCCCGTGCAGCGGGAACACCGCCGTCCGGGTCGCGACCACGGCCTGGTCCAGTGCCGCCGCCGGGTCGTATCCCGCGGACCAGTCGGCGAAGTCAGCGTCCCCGCCGTCGGTCATCCGGATCGGCGCCACCCTGCCGTGCGCCGCGCGGACGTGATCACGCCACGCCGCCGGCACCGCCGCGCCGGGCGAGATGGGGCGCTCTGCCGCGATGGCCATCAAGTGCGACCACGCGCGCGGCACCACGTCGACCAAGGCGTAGCCGCCGCCCCCGGTCGCCAGCCAGCGGCCTTCGCACAGCTCGTGAGCCAGATCGTGCAGCGCCTCGTAGGAAGCGCGCTGCCCGTCCACAGTCAAGGCCAGGTGCGCCAGCGGGTCGTCGAGATGGGTGTCGCAGCCGTGCTGCGTCACCAGGATCTGCGGCTTCCAGGCGCGCAGCAACGGCGGGATGATCGCATGGAAGGCACGCAGCCAGCCGGCGTCGGTCGTCCCGGGCGGCAGAGCCACGTTGACCGCGGTGCCCTCGGCGTTCATGCCGCCGGTCTCGGTCGGGAAGCCGGTACCGGGAAACAAGGTGGTCGGCGACTCGTGCACGCTGATGGTGAGAACGCGCGGGTCGTCGTAGAACGCCGCCTGCACGCCGTCGCCGTGGTGAACGTCGACGTCGACGTAGGCGACGCGCTCCGCGCCGGAGTCGAGCAGGTGCTGAATACCGACGGCGACGTCGTTGTAGATGCAAAACCCCGCCGCCCGGTCCGCCATGGCGTGGTGCAACCCGCCGGCGACGTTCACACCGTGCGTCGCGCGACCGTGCCAGATCGCGTCCGCCACGGCGACGGTCCCGCCCACGATGCCGGCGGCCAATTCATGCATGCCCTCGAAGCACGGGTTGTCCTCGGTACCCAGGCCGCGCTCCAGGTCGAACGTAGTGGGATCGGCACCGGCGCGCCGCACGGCGGCGACGTATTCCGGTGTGTGCACGGTCGTCAGCATCGCGTCGTCGGCCGTGGGCGGTGTCGTCAGATGGACACCGCGGTGATCGAAGACGCCCAACTCGCGCGCGAGCCGGATGGTCAGATCCAGCCGCAGGGGGTTCATCGGATGCCCGTGGCCGAAGTCGTAACCGGTCAGGGAGTCGTCCCAGGCGATGTGCACGGCTTGGCGCGGATCGTCCATACCCACCGACCCTAGATGAGCCCGACGCAGCCGGCGTCAGTGGACGGTGGCGCCGACGGGTGAGCGGCGGCGACGCGTCGTCGGCGTCAGACCGCCTCGCCGGACGACAGGGCCCGCGAACGGTCGCGCGCGGCCTGCATCGCCGCCAGGAAGTCCGCACGGACCTTGCCATCCTCCAGCAGGCGCAACGCCGCCGCGGTGGTGCCGCCGGGCGAGGTCACCCGCTCGCGCAACACCGTCGGATGCTCACCGGTCTCGCGCAGGAGCTTGGCCGAGCCGACCAGCGTCTGCACCACGAACTCGGTCGCCGTGGCCCGCGGCAGGCCCATGTGCACGCCCGCCTCGATCATCGCCTCGACGACGTAGAAGACGTAGGCGGGCCCGGAGCCGGAGATCGCGGTGACCGCGTCGAGTTGTTGCTCGGGCACACGCGCGACCCGGCCGGTGGAGCTGAGCAGTTCCTCGGCCTCGCGCAGGTGCACCTCGTCGCAGTGCGAGCCGGCCGAGATGGCAGCCATGCCTTCGTCGACCAGGGCCGGCGTGTTGGGCATGACGCGGACCACGGCCACGCCGGGCGGCAGCCGCGATTCCACGTAGGCGGTGGTGATGCCGGCGGCCAGCGAGACGATGAGCTGGCCCGGCCGCACCGACGGCCGGATCTCGTCCATCAGTGCGTTCATGTCCTGCGGCTTGACCACCACGAGGACAGTGTCGGCCCGCTTGACCGCGGTGGGGTTGTCGACCACCTCGACGCCGTAGCGTTCGGTGAGCTCGACGGCTCGCTCGGGGCGCCGATCGGTCACCAGGATCTCCGAGACCTGCCGTCCCGCGTGCACCAGGCCCGAGAGGATCGCTTCGCCCATCACCCCCGCGCCGAGAATCGCGACTGTCATTTCTTGCTCGCCACCGATCGTAGGAAGAGCATGAGATTGGCCGGGCGCTCGGCCAGCCTGCGGACCAGATAGCCGTACCAGTGCGCGCCGTAGGGCACGTAGACCCGGACCCGCTCACCGGCGCGGACCAGCCGGCGCTGCTCGCGAGGTCGCACGCCGTACAACATCTGGTATTCGTAACTGCCTTGCTCCCGGCGGTTGCGAGCCGCGAGCGAGCCGGCGATCTCCACCAGACGCGGATCGTGGGTGGCGATCATCGGGTAGCCCTCACCGCTGAACAGGATCTTCATACACCGGACATACGACCGGTCGACCTCGTCGCGGTCCTGGTAGGCCACGCTCGCCGGCTCGTCGTAGGCGCCCTTGCACAGCCGGACCCGTGACCCCGCCACCGCCAGCTCGCGGCAGTCACCCTCGGTGCGCTTGAGATAGGCCTGCAGCACCGCGCCGACGCTGGGGAAGTCCGCCCGCAGTTCGCGCACGGCGCTCAGGGTCGCATCGGTCGTGGTGTGGTCCTCCATGTCGAGCGTGACCGTGGTGCCGGCGTCCTCGGCGGCCTGGCAGATGCGACGGGCGTGGTCCACGGAGATGGCCTCGCCGTCACCGGGCAACGCCTGACCGATGGCCGACAGCTTGACCGACACCTCGACGTCGGTGCCGAACTCCGCCTCGCGCAGGGCGCCCAGCAACGACACGTACGCCCGCGTCACCGCTTCGGCCTGGCCGCGGTCGAGGGTGTCCTCACCCAAGTGATCGATGGTGACGGTGAGCCCGTCGTCGACCAACTCGCCGGCGGCACGCACGACGTCGCTCTCTTCGGTGCCGGGGACGAACCGCGCGACCAGGTTGCGCGTGAGCGGCACGGCTTCGACGGTACGTTGCAACCGCACGCTTCGCGCCGCACCGAACAACACCGAGCGCATCATCGTTCCGGCCAACGTGGCGACCTCCGTTCCGGCAACACTGTTCCGTCAGAGTACGGCACTGCGCCGGGCAGATCGCGGCCAACCACGGCGTCCGCCCGGTGCCGCCGGCGGGCCGCACCCGAGCCGGTGTCAGGGGGTACGACGGCGCAGCGTGGCCGCCCCGAGGGCGAGCAGCGCGAGCGAAAACCCGACGACGACGGCGACGTCCCCGGCCACGCTCGGCTCGGCGACGGCCTGGACCTCCAGCATCGCGTCCACCGCGTAGGACAGCGGCAGCACGTCGGAGATCGGTTCCAGGATGCCGGGCAACTCCGCGCGCGGGACGAGCAGGCCGCACAGCAGGAACTGCGGCAGGATCAGGGCCGGCATGAACTGGACCACCTGGAACTCGGTGGCGGCGAACGCGCTGACGAACAGGCCGAGCGCCACGCCGAGCAACGCGTCGAACACCGCCACGGCCACGAGGATCCAGGTCGGGCCGGTCGCGCGCATGTCCAGGAGCCCGACCGCCACCGTCGCGGTGAGCGTGGCTTGAACCAGGGCGACCGCGCCGAAGGCGAGGGCATAGCCGAGCAGGAAGTCCAGCTTGCCGGTGGGCATCGCCAGCAGCCGCTCCAAGGTGCCGGTCGTGCGCTCGCGCAGGGTCGCGATCGACGTCACCAGGAACATGACGAGGAACGGGAAGATCGCGAGTAACGCCGGTCCGATCAGGTCGAACATCCGGCCGCCGTCGTAGATCCACCAGAGCAGCGACATCAGCAGGCTCGGTACGACGAGCAGCATCGCGATCGTGCGCGGATCGTGCCGGAGCTGCATCAGGACGCGAGCCGACGTGGCGATGGTGATCCGCGGGCTCATGACTCCTTCACCTCGCTGTCGGCTCGTTCGATGAGTTTGAGGAAGGCCTGCTCGGCATCGGCGGTACCGGTGCGCGCCAGCAGGTCCGGCAGGGTGTCGTCAGCCAGCACAGCGCCCTCGCGGAGCAGGACGAGCCGCTCGCAACGCTCGGCCTCGTCCATGACGTGACTGGACACCAGCAGCGTGACGCCGGACTCGGCAAGGCGATGGAACAACCCCCAGAGCTCGACGCGCAGGACGGGGTCGAGCCCGACCGTGGGCTCGTCGAGCACGAGAACCTCGGGTTCGCCCAGTAACGCGGTTGCCAGGGACACCCGGGAGTGTTGGCCGCCGGAGAGCCGGCCGACCAGTTGATGGGCATGAGAGGTGAGGTCGACCTGCTCGATGGCACGATCCACGTCGGTGCTCGGTGCACCGAGCACTTTCGCGAAATACCACAGGTTCTGCCGCACGGTCAGGTCGCCGTACACGCTCGGACTCTGCGTCACGTAGCCGACGCGGTGCCGCAACGGCTTCGACCCCGCCGGCTGACCGAGGACCTCGATCGTGCCGCCGGCCACCTTCTGCACGCCGACGATGGCACGCATCAGCGTCGACTTTCCCGAACCCGAGGGACCCAGCAGACCGGTGAGAGTGCCCTGGCGCACCTCGAGGTCGAAGTCGTCGAGAACGGTGCGCTCGCCGCGCACGACACGCAGGCCACGTGCGCGCACAGCGATGTCCGGGGCGGTGCCCACAGGCGGTCGTGCCCGCTGTCTCGCTAAATTCATCATGTGTTGAATATTGCTCGCGCAACACGACCCCGTCAACCGGGTATCGCCGGGAGATGCGTGGACCGGCGCCACGCCGGCCGGGCTCGTCAGTCCTCGGCGGCGAGCCCCTTGGTGGCGAGCGCCTTGTCCACGTAGGTCTGTAGGGCGGGGCCGATCAGCGCGACGATCTCGTCGTCACTGGCTGAGGCGATCGGCTCGAGCTGCACCACATAGCGCGCGATCGCCACCCCGATGAGGTGCGAGACCATCGCCTC
>Ga0079224_100004129_pt1 | contig 18609 bp, 15 predicted proteins | sample Stecom2015_FD_80414 | JGI IMG/M metagenome (GOLD analysis project Ga0079224, IMG submission 80414) | Agricultural soil microbial communities from Utah to study Nitrogen management - Steer compost 2015 | ecosystem: Environmental > Terrestrial > Soil > Agricultural land | place: USA: Utah... | reverse complement strand
GGCAAAACAGCACTAAGCATTAAACTTGCCCAACATTTTAATACCGAAATTATTTCGGCCGATTCCAGACAGTTTTATAAAGAGATGCAAATAGGTACTGCTGCACCAACAAAAACTGAATTGGAGCAAGCTAAGCACCATTTTATCCATCATATATCTATTGAAGACCAATATAGTGTAGGCGATTTTGAACGAGATGCTATTGCACTTCTGGATAAATTATTCAAAAAATATCAGACAATTGTTATGGTTGGCGGTTCTGGATTGTTTGTAAATGCTGTAACCAATGGGTTAGATAATTTCCCAGATGTGGACGCCGCTGTCAGAAAACAGCTTAATGATGATTTGGAAAACAAAGGACTTCCCTACTTACAGGAACAACTAAAAGCGCTAGACGAAGAAAGCTATAAAACCATCGCAATAGACAATCCTAGACGTGTTATAAGAGCTTTGGAAATTTCCATTGGAACAGGAAAACCTTATGCCTCTTTTCTAAAAAAGAAGGAAACAAATCGTGATTTTAAAACCATCACTATTGGCCTTAATGCAGAACGTGAGATAATTTATAGGCGAATAAACAAACGTGTGGATTTGATGGTGCAAGAAGGTTTGCTGGACGAAGTAAAGCAACTTTTGCCCAAACAAACGTTAAATGCTCTTAACACCGTTGGTTACAAGGAGCTTTTTGAGTATTTTAATGGAAACATTGTGTTAGATGAAGCTATAGAGGAAATCAAGAAGAATTCACGAAGGTATGCTAAACGCCAACTTACTTGGTTTAAAAAACAACCCGGTATTCTTTGGTTTGACTATAATACCGATTTCAGTGAAATAGCTTCAGCAATACAAGCAAACATTGAAACACATGAAACTTCTTAAAGTTATTGGGCTTTTGGTTTTTGGTTTTACTACTAGCCTATCGCTAAGTCAAAATCAAGAAACACTTTCTGAAATTAACGAGCAGGTTTGGAAACCGTTTACAACAGCTTACGAAACCTTGGATGCCAATCTTTTTGCCAGTATTCACAGCAAGGATTTAGTTAGGGTTTCCGGCAATAACAAACTGGTTTCAAACTTTGAAAGTTATATTTCAAGATTTAAATCGCATTGGGAAAATTTAGACCGAAAACAAACTATTTCATTTCGCTTTTTTGAACGCATCAACTCTGAAGATAAAGCTTCGGAAACAGGTGTTTACAAACTGACCATAAACCCAGGAACCAAAGATGAAATATCCTATTACGGCAAGTTTCACGTGATTTTAGTGAAAAAAGAAACTGTTTGGAAAATATTGGTAGATTATGATGCCAACCTTAACAACTCCATAGACGAAAGCACTTATCAAGCTGCTTATGCCATAGACGATTTCTCAAAATATTGAACAAAAAAAAAGCCAGTTAAATGCTGGCTTTTTTTCTTAATCTTGGTTTACAACTAACCTGAAACCTTCTCCGTGAATATTTAAAATTTCCACTTTAGGATCGGTTTTCAAATACTTTCTAAGTTTGGCTATGTACACATCCATACTTCTGGAAGTAAAGTAGTTATCGTCACGCCATATTTTAGTTAAAGCTAATTCTCTAGGCATTAAATCGTTTTCATGTAAGGCTAAAAGACGTAGCAATTCGTTCTCCTTTGGTGATAATTTAGTTGGCTCTTCATTTTTATATTTAAGGAAACGTAACTTTGAATTTAAATCGAAATCCCCAATTTTAAACTCAAATTGCTTACTATCGGCCACACTTTCGGTTGCTTTACGGTGTATGATGGCTTTCATTTTCATAAGCAATACTTCGCTATCAAAAGGCTTGTTCAAATAATCGTCGGCACCTACTTTATAGCCTTTTAAAACATCTTCTTTAAGTGCTTTTGCAGTAAGGAATATAATAGGTACTTCGGTGTTTTTCTCACGAATTTCCTTGGCTAAAGTAAAACCATCTTTGTAGGGCATCATGACGTCCAAGATACAAAGATCGAAGTCGTCTTTTTTGAATTTTTCAAATCCTTCCATACCGTTTTTGGCATGCGTAACTTGATAATCGTTCATGGTTAGATAGTCCTTTAAAACAATTCCGAAGTTAGGATCGTCTTCTACTAATAAAATTTTCTTTTGTTGTTGTTCACTCATAGCTTTTATGATATTAACGGAAGCTTGATAATGAAAGTACTTCCTTTTTCTTTTTCACTTTCTACAGACACGTGTCCGTGGTGGTCGTCTACAATACGTTTTACGTAGGCAAGCCCCAGTCCGTGACCTTTTACATTATGTACGTTGCCAGTGTGCTCGCGGTAAAACTTTTCGAACACGCGTTTTTGTGCCGCTTTGTTCATCCCGCTTCCCTGGTCTTTTATTTTCAAAATAATATTGTTGCCCACATTTTCTGTATAAACATCTATTTTTGGGGCATCTGGAGAATACTTAATAGCATTGTCCAGAATGTTGACTATCACGTTTGTAAAGTGCGATTCGTTTGCCAAAACCGAAGACTTGGCGGCATCAAAATGATGTTCTATATAGCCTTTTCTGTCTTCTACAATAAGTTGTACGTGTGTAATAGCGTCTTCAATAATGTCGTGCAACTTCACGCGTTCCTTACTTATGTTCAAGTCATTTTTTTCAAGTTTGGATATACGCAACACATTTTCAACCTGTGCATGCATGCGTTTGTTTTCTTCCCTAATCATGCCTAAATACCACTGAACTTTTTCATTATTCTCCATGATTTTTGGATTCTTGATGGAGTCCAATGCCAAATTGATAGTGGCTATAGGAGTTTTAAACTCGTGGGTCATGTTATTGATGAAATCGGTTTTGATTTCTGAAATCTTACGCTGTTTTACCAATTGGTACAAAGTACTTGTATAAGCTACAATAATGATGAGTGTAAACGCTATTGAAAGCAAGGTCACACCAATTACCGAAGACAGAATGTACTTGTTATGCTCAGGGAAGTTTACTAACAGATTGTAATCAATTCGGCTGTTAGGATTTTTGAAAATGGGAATGCTGTATGTTTCGTTTTCCTTTATCTCAAAGTTGTCGCTTTGCACCTTTGTAGCCAAATCGTTGCTGTAAATAGCAAACTCATAATCAATATCAATACCTTCCTGTTTGAGCCTGTCGGCAAGCAAATCTTCAATCTCATCATCAGAAACCCGTTTATAGATGGGAATTCTTGCAGAACTAACCTGGTATGCACTTTCAAAGAAAGTCTTATCGGTTCTCGATAGCTTACTGAGCTTTAACATTTGTTCCGCAGTAGATAAGTTCGAACCTGGTTCTCCTTCTACATTGTTAAAAATTCGGGTCTCCTGTTCGTTAATAACACGTTTAATGTCTATGCTGTCCAAACCTATGTCAAAGAGCGGTGAAGATAGTTTGTAATTTTCCTCTAAAATGCCATTTCTGTAAATCAAGGTTTCGTTTGAATTGGCATCCTCCTGAATTATCCAAAGATTTTTTATAGCAGTGGTATCGGGAGTTACACCTTCATCAATAATATCTTGGTACTTTATGGCATACTCTGCATACTCTTTATCTTCAATTGTTTTCGATACTGAGCTGAGTACTTTTTTAACAGTAAATTCAAACTGTCCTTCTTTAGTTTCAATCGAGTTGCTTATAAAATAAGCTTGTACAAAAATGATTCCTATCAATGCTAGACTCATTAAGAGAATCAATAGGACGAATAACTTTTTGCTCATCATTCAAAATTACTATTTTAACATTTAGCAGTCTTAGAGTTTAACCTTACATTAACAAAAATGTTAAAATTGAAAGATTATCCCCTATAATTAAGGATTTCATTGTGTACAGAAGCCACTAAACGCTCTAAATCCTCTAAGTTGTGGTTATGGATCACATAGTTGGAGCGTGCTATCTTTTCTGCTTCAGGCCATTGGTTTTTAATGCGCTCCAGAACTTGTTCCCTACTTACTTTATCCCGTTGCATGACGCGCTTTATACGCAACTCCTCATCTGCTGAAACCGTTATTATCAAGTCGCAGGACTTATAGGCATTGCTTTCAAACAAAATGGCACTTTCCTTGATTACATAAAATGAAGATTGCTTTTTTAACCACCTTTTAAAATGCTGTCCCACTTTAGGATGCACAATGGCGTTCATTTGTTCTAAAAGAGTTTTGTTATTGAACACAGCACTGGCAATAAAAGCTCTGTTTAACTTGCCATCTAGGTATGCTTTCTCACCAAAAAGAGCTATCAACTTACGCTTGATGACTTTAGAACGGTGCATCAACGCCTTGGCTTCTTCATCGGAAATATAAACCGGTACGCCCAATTTCTTGAACTTGTTCGCAACTGTGGTTTTTCCACTGCCAATGCCTCCTGTGAGTCCAACTACTATCATTCGGTTATTACAAATTCTATTCGGTTTTGGTTAATGCGTGCATTTTTGACCAATTTTGGCTTTTTAATTAATATTGGTACTAAATACTGCCTGTTACTGCTTACCGATAGATAGTCGCATTCCACTAAAAAATCTTTCGCTTCTATATGTTTATAATTTGAAAGACTGGTATAATACGTAACCGTTACGGTTTTGGGAAATAATTTTACATGAAGGCCGTCTGGCACATTCTTAACCATGACTGGCAGGGTCAAACTGCCTTCGGTAAACTTTTCAACCTCGCCCTGTAGCAGGATTTGGGTACTTGAAATTTTTAACTGAGACGCAGCTTTTGGTAACTTTAAACCGATTCTCGTGGAAATGTTCTTTTCTACATCCAACAGATTGAGCGAATCGGTTCTTAAAAAATCGACTGTTTCTACAACCGATTTTGGTCCAACAATTGTTACCGAATCTGGTTCGAGCGAGTACGTTTCCAGTAAATCGTAGCCTTGTTTGAATTCGGTTTGTATATTCAAAACAATAGGTACTTTTTTGACCGTATTGATATCGTATTCAAAAAAAAGTGTGTCTGGTGTGACACTCAACAGCTCAATGGATTTCCCGAACTGTTCATTAACCTCCGAAAAACCTGCATTTCGGCTCCAAATGTAGGCAGAGTCGTTTACTTTGACCTGTCTTTTATAATCCAATTCCAGTTTTGGTGAACCAAAATAATACTTCAATAAGTTGTAGCCTTGAGCTTTAAGTGTTATATCTAGCTGTTGATTCTTACCTTGAAGTCTTACCAGTTCTTGTGGCAAATGGGTTATTTCAGTAGAAAAAGCAAAGGTTTTGGTGTAGGTTTTGGTCAATTTGGAAAGCACCAAAATAAAACAGGCGAACAGTAAAAACAATAAAAACACATTGAGTTTTCTTGTTTTTATGGCGTTTCCTAGTTTATGTTTTAACCTTTTTACCATCTAGTTTTTAAAGAATAGCTGCGGAAACTGTATTTCCGGTTTGCGCCTTAACAATGTAACAAAAAAAGTGGATTTTAAAAATCCCCATCCATATCCGGCAAATTGAACGGTAACTGCCAAAAGTGCTTGTAATGCGACCAAAAGATTTTTTGTTTTAACCAATGCCGAAATAAAAAACAAAATAAAATAGGTTGCGTACAAAAGCAATAGCCATTTAAACCCTAAAACGAATGTGATGGTAGCAACAAAAAATCCAAATATAAATACCGTTGGAAACCAATAGGTAATTTTAGCGGTTTCTGGATGCCAACTGTTCAATATAGGTCTTACCAAACCAAACTTATGTACCTGCTTATAAAACTTGGACAAAGAAATTCTACGTTTGTGGAATACTTTTGCATTTGGAATCAATTTGGTCTTAAAGCCTTTTTTCCAAAGTCTAATGGTTAAATCTGGATCTTCCCCTGGATGAATAGTGCCAAAACCTTGGGTGGCAAGAAAAGCTTCCTTGGAAATACCCATGTTAAAACTCCTAGGTTGAAATTTATCGACACTGTAAGATTTCCCTCTTATACCACCTGTAGAGAGAAAAGATGTCATCGCAAAATCAATGGCTTTCTGCAAGTTGGTAAACGAACTATGTGCAGCATCTGGACCACCAAAACAGTGCACGAATTCTTCATTTAAACTATCACAAACAGCTTGTAAATAATCTTGTGGCAAAATACAATCGGAATCCAGAATGATAAAATAATTGCCATTTGCCCTTGCCATTCCATAATTTCTGGAATCACCTGGACCTGTATTGGGCTTGAAAAAATATGAAATGTTAAGCCTATTTTTATAGTTTGCGACAATTTCTTCACTGGTTAGTGAAGAACCATCTTCGACCAAGACTATTTCAAATGGGACAACAGTTTTCAAAGCTAAAAAGCTATTCAAAAGCTCCTGAACTTCTTCTGGCCTGTTATAGACTGGGATAATAAATGAAAATTCCAATTGCATGGATACAAATGTATAAAACTATCAAAATGTATTATCTTTAGAATCTACTTAATTATACCTTGATGAATTCAAACATTTTTATTCATATTCCAAAAACCGGAGGAACTACTATAAACTGTGCCATTAACAATACTCAATGGCAAACAGTTCCTGATTTTAACTATCGCCATATAATTTATGAAACAAAACGTTCTAACTCGGGAGATATTTTTAATCCAGTCAATTACTCAAAATATGAGAATTACAATATTTTCATGATATTACGACATCCTGTTGATAGGCTGATTTCTGAATATTACTTCATAAACAAAAGAACTGAGTTTATGTCGGAGCTAAAATCTGTACCTAAGAATTTTGAAAGTTATATAGCAAATAAACAAACTCAAAACTATATGGTTGGTTTTTTGCTAGGCAAGAAAATGTTCGATACCGATTTAGTAACTAAAGATGATCTTGAGCTTGTAATAAATACAATTAGAAATCTAAACATTAAAGTGGGGATTTTTGAAGAATTTGAAAAATCTCTATATTACTTTAGCAAATCAACCAATATAAAGTGGCCAAAAAAAATAGACATTAAACGCATTACCCTAAACAGACCAACACTTGATGAAGTTTCTAGTGAACATATAAGTCTTATAGAAAAACATAATGCTCTGGACTTGCAGTTATACAATTATTGTCTGGATGTATTTAAAAAAGAAACTGCCGAATATTCAAACACTAAAAATTTTCAATTTAAAGGTGATAAGTATAACTATGTAATTAAATATACACAACGGTTTAACCTGCTTGAAATTTCACAAGATAACCTACCTATTATAAAAGAACAGCAGATTTTTTTTACCGATTTAAACAACTATCTACATCATAATTTAAAAATCAAAGACGGAAAGCAATATGTTAATTTGTGGAATTCTTATGTGTCTGAAACCATAAAAAAAGAATATCCAAACTCCTCGCTAACAAATTCGTTAGAGAGCATTGATAATAAAGAGCCTTTAGAGCTCACTCTTTTAATAGCTAAAGCCCTTAAACTACACTATAACACTAAAAATTATAGCAACATATTGATATTCAACAAAAATCTAGTAGAATATAAACAGCCGTTGTTTATTGATAAATTATTTGGACTTTTAAAGAAATAGAAAATATTTTTTACATAAAAAAAATCAAGTTCCGTTTACCATAAATAATAACAAAAAAATCATGAAATTATTTGGGTTTATTAATTCATCCAAGCCTCAAAATGTAGAAGAAGTCAATTTTGAAAAAATGAATCATGATGAATTCATGGTTAAATATTTTCTACCAAAAATTCCTCTAATAATCAAAGATGGAGCTAAAAACTGGCCTTTGTTTGACAAATGGAATAAAGACTATATAATTAGGTCTTTTGGTAATTATAAATGCACTATTGTTAGCGACTCAAGACCAGCTTTCTCTAAGGTACAAGACACTCTCAAAAACTATTTTCAAGATCACAAAGGAAAAAGCACACTCACTTTGGAAAAGTTTATCTCTAAAAACAAATCGCCATTTTTAAAAGACATTATAGTACCAAATACACTTTTTAAAGAAGAGGACATTGCGCGATACTTCTTTTATCATTCAGTAAAAAATGCTGGCACACTCCCCCATACACACGGAGATGCTTTCAATATATTGCAAGCAGGAAAAAAAGAATGGATTTTTTACAATGCAAATAGACAAGCAGCTCCTAGAGGATTTAAAGAGTTGCAAGAGTGTCATAAAAAGTACCCGCCAGGGGCACAAGCTAGCGAATGGTTTAATACTGAGCTCCCAAAACTTCCTAAAAAAGTTGAAAAAGTTTATAGATGCATCCAAGAACCTGGTGATATTGTTTATATTCCCTCAGAGTATTCGCATACGGTATTGAACCATTCTGAAGTGATGGGGGTTGTGGTTGAAACTTCTAGAATTTTTTTTTAGTTATGTTCAGTTCAATTTTTAAACGGGCAAAAAAAAATGTATTTATACATATTCCCAAATCGGGTGGTTCTACTTTTGTGGGTCTTTTAAAAGATTCCATTAAAATAAATGATTCTCAAAAAAAAACACCTACTCATCTTATTGAATCTATTGGCAATATTGACATAAAACATGTTGATTTCAAAAAGATTGGAAGGCCATTTAAAGCTCCTGAAATTTTTGATGAAAATAAAAAGGATAACTACAAGAGAAAGTATAATTTATTCATGCTTGTTCGCAATCCTGTCGACAGAATATCTTCTGAGTTTACGTTTCAATTCCATATTCTCAATGGTAAAAATGGTAACAGTAATGCCGCTATTATTAGCCGATTAATCCCCATACCCAGAAGCTTAAGTGAATATATAAAACACCCTGAAACACAAGACTATCAATGTAAATTTTTATTAGGCAGGAAAATTGCCGACCCTGAACCTATTACCGAAATAGAATTTAAAACACTAATTAAAGCTATAGATGAATTGCCTATTTACTGTGGCACTACTGATGCCTATTCAAGTTTCTTAAATTTATTCCAAGAGACTACATCCATTAGGTTAAACAGTAAGATTACTATCCGAAAAAAATCACCCAAAGAGTATAAAGAAAATATTGGTGAAAAATTAAAGCAAAGAATTATAGAGCTGAACCATTATGATAAAAAACTGTATGATTATGTAAAGAATTTAGTCAAGGAACAAAACTCAAGATCAACCAACGAGTATAATTTCTTTGATCCTGAAGAATTTGTTGTTTAAATTAAAAAAAAATGCCACTCTAGCGAGTGGCATTTTTTTTAGTAAACTTTAATGTTTATTGTTTAACAATTCTCACAGTCTCAGAAACGCCTTCAACCATTACATTAACAAAGTAAGAACCAGAAGTCAAGTTCGACATATCCAACACACTGTTTAAAGTATTTGGTGTAGCTCTAAGCACTTCTTGACCTAACATGTTCATTACAGAAACACTTTGAATGTTACGTTGTGCATTCAAAGTTAATGTATTGCTTACTGGGTTTGGATAGTAAGTGAATAGGTTTTGAGTGTCAAAATCATGCACCGACAAAGTTGGATCTAGAACTCCAACGTCAAAAGTACCAACACTTGTACCATATCCATCAACCACAAAATAATAAGTAGCACCACTTGTTAACCCTGATACTTGAAGATTAGCCTCCAATCCTGATCCATCACCTACTACATCATCGTCATCATCTTCATCACAATCTATTTCTACCGCTGTGGCCAAGTTTGCACAATCCGAAATTTGGTAAAGTGTTATTTGTGTATCCTGTAAAGTTCCATCAAAATATTCGGTTGTAATCAAAACTTCACCAGATGCTGGGGCTACAAATGAAAACCAAACAGACTCACTTGCAGGATCTCCCAAGAAATAACATGAACCACCAACTTCGCTTGTTTCTAGGGTAGCGCTGACGTTATAATAGGCACCTCCAGATGTTTCGGTTCCAATTGGAATCAAAATAGCATTACATGCGCCATCATTTATAGGCGCGGGTGGTATATCTTCTGTTGTGAAACTCCAAATGGCACACCCAGTTGCTTCCGTTGTTCCATTCACAGGAATTGCTGCCCAAAATATAGTGGTTTCATAAACTTCTAAAATAAAATCTGCAGACTCTGTTGTCACAGTTCCTAGGAAAACAGGATTAGTCCCTACAGCATCGTCATAAGAATAAATGTTATAAGATGTGGGTGTTGGACCAGTAACTGGTGCCGACCAAGTAAAAGTAGTTGTTCCAAAAGGAATATCAGTAGCTCCATCTACAGGAAACGGCGTGCTGGCGCAATCTGGAGCAACAGGACAATCCACAGAAATCACATTCATCGTATAATCTCCTAAAGTATTATAAGTTGAATCTGATATAACCGGCAAATAATAGGTTCCAGCTGGTAAATTAATAAAGGACAATGTACCGTTACCATCAGGACATGTAGTAAAATCATAGTCCCCTATTGTAAATTCGGTCAAGCAGTCGGTATATACAATCCACATATTTCCTGTCATGTTACCAGCTGGTGTTCCGCAATAGTCTATTGTTAAGTTATTACAAGCTCCTGAAAGTGTAACGGCTTCCCAAACTGTAGGAGTGCCTAAAACACTAGTTTCTGCGGCATTCATTGTGGCACCTAAAGTAGTGCCAGTAAAGGTTACAGAAGTCCCGTTAGTTAATACTGCCGGAGTAACTGCCGTACAATCATCATTAGGTGGTGCCGGTGCTGGCACACATGATGTACACTGAATATAGGTCTCTCTACAAACACTATCTCCAGTACAGCTGCTGTCATAATAAACATGAATTCGGCCACTAGTAACAGTTACAGCAGGCACGCTTAGTGGCGTAACTCCTGACGCTATAACATTATTGCTATCATCAGTAAATGTAAGATAATCGGTTGGGTTGTCCGATGAGAACTCATAATCTGAACCAACCAATAGACCTGTAATATTGTTCCAATCTCCAGACCAATTGCATCCATCTATTATCTGAACGGTTCCTAGATTATTAGAGACCACTGTAACATACTCAAATGTACCAATACACTGTGAGGTAACATGATAAGTAAATGCAAAAAATGCCAATAGCATTAAAGTAATTTTCTTCATAATTAAATTGGGCTTTAAGTTAATAAATAGTCAATATTTAAATGTAATAATATTTTTAATGTGTTTTTTTCAAAAAATAATATTATTCGATAAAAAAACAAAAAAGCCCGCTAATGAGCGGGCTTTAGAATACAACACATATTTTGTGTTTAGTTTTTAATGATTCTTATTGTCTCAGAAACACCTTCAACAGTTACATTAACAAAGTAAGAACCAGAAGTCAAGTTCGACATATCCAACACACTGTTTACAGTATTGGGTGTAGCTCTAAGCACTTCTTGACCTAGCATATTCATTACAGAAACACTTTGAATGTTACGTTGTGCATTCAAGGTTAATGTGCTATTTACTGGGTTAGGATAGTAAGTGAACAAATTTTGTGAATCTAATTCATTAGTAGATAGAGTAGCATCTACAACAATACTAAACGTTCCTTCCTCTGTTGAGCCGTTATTCCATACTCTAACATAATACGTTCCAGCAGCCAATCCTGTTAATGAAAGTTCTTCGCCAGCTGTATCATCAGCACAACCTTCTTCATCTGCCTGAAGCCCACCACAGTTTGAATAAACAGCCACATTAGCCTGGGTAGCTGTCCCAAGAGTTGTAGTCACAGTCACATCACTTGTACCTGTGATCTCAAAAGAATACCATACATCAGCAATAGATCCGAAAAGATCACATGACGGTTGTTCTTGACTCACAGTTTGAGTTGCACCTTCTGTTGTACCACTAGCCGAAATACCCAGCGCAACAGCTTCGGCATTTGCACATAAATCATTATCTGGAGCTGGAACAGCGGCAGCGCACGAAACCGTAAGTTCAAATGCGCCATTAGCACCTACTCCAGTTCCACCATGATATCCCTCAACAGCAATATAGTAGGTTGTAACCCCATCAGAGGTAAAAGTTAATTCTGATCTGAATCCACTAGTTCCACAAAAATCATCGTTTAATGCAACAGGAGTTCCACCAGAACAATCTGCAAAAACAGCTAAATGTGTATCATATCCAGAATTACATAAACTAATTGTTACATCTTCTTCAACTCCGGAATTAAAATAAGAATACCAAACGTCTCTTGATGCATTTGCACCACCATTATCTGCCGCAAGTACAGTACTCCCTGTAACTGTATCATCACAAGACACAGGAATTGCATTTGAACAAATATCGTTACTTGGAGGACAAGCAGTATAAGTCAATGAATTGCTACTTTGAACACAATTAGCATCATTGTCATCTGTTACTGTTATTACGACACCAGTACCAAGTGGATATGTTCCAAATTGATATGTCCCAGTTGCTGTTACCGGTTGTGTAGCACTGCCTTGATTATCAGAAAGTGTGATATCAGTCGCTGTACCCATATCGTTTATTTCAACTTGCACATAAAACTCGCCGCTAACAGCACAATCTTCAATTACTGTGAAAACAGCAGTAGCATTAGTACAAGTGTTTTCAGTAAGGCTAAATGTATATCCTGTTGATTGTGGGGATGCCCATGTGGAAATCACAAAATAGTATGTTGTACCATTTGTTACGTCTAAATCAAAAGTTCTTTCAGCAGTTGAAGAGCTTCCCGCTCCTGCTATACAAGACACACCTATATCGGCACAGTCGGTATAAACAAAAATACCAGAATATGTAGCTGTAGGGGTCATTGATACATTTATAGAGGTATCGGATGTTGCCGTATAGCTATAAACTACATCATCACCATTTAAATATGAGGATGTAGTACCGCAACCTGTAGATCCAGGTGAAGCATTATAATCATCCCCATAATTTGAGGTGTTATCTGTAGTTGTGTAAGGTAAAGAAGCAACCACTATTGCATTTTCACAAACCTCACCTGGCAATGTACATCCTGTTGAAAAATTCCCTAAGGATAAATTACATGCTGTATCACTATGTACAACAGTTAACGCTTGGGTTGTAGTATAATCAAAAGGACCTACAGTTACAACACCCGTACCACTTATTGGCCATGTATTTGAGCCATTTGAAATATGAGTAGCATCTCCAACCGTGGTGACATCAACATCTATACTGAATTGAGAATTCCCGCAATCATCAACAACTGTCGAAGAGTCGACAACTGCCTGAGTACATAACGGGGTTTGATAAGTTACTTCTAGTGTAACATAAAGATGTACAAAATCCGAGTAAACATCAGGGTCATTAGATGTAAAAGTCAAATTAGTAAAACCAGAAACATCAAGTCCGATGTAATCATCTTCACAACCATCTGTTACAGTCAAACCAGCAGCCACACCTCCAGTGACAACTAAATCAAAATAAAACCATTCATAACCTGCAAGACAAGGTTGCGTTCCTGTAGTGCTACTATAGTGCGCCTCATAATTCAAAATTGTTATTGATTGAATTGGTTGACCCAAGTTAGCTGTTATGTCCGAATCGTTAATTATTAATTGGAAATTGTCATCGTCATATCCACTAGCATAAAATTGTTGAGAGGCAATTGATTGCGCATTAGACTGCCAACAAAAGGCTACTAGTGCAAAAAACAATAATGTAATTTTTTTCATAATTTAAATTAGTTTTTAGTTAATAAACGGTTAATGTTTAAAAATATTAAGATTTAATTTATCAACTTGTTAAATAAATCATATTTCGATAAAACACACAAAAAACCCGCTGAAAAGCGGGAATATCATTTTTAACAAACTGTTTTAATAAAACTACTCTTTCATAAAGGTTTCCATCACCTCATTGCTAACTCCTACATTACTAAATCCGCCATCGTTATAAAGGTTTTGTAGTGTCACCCTTCTGGTTAAATCACTAAATAAAGAAACAGTATAATTAGCACAATCCATAGCTGTAGCATTTCCTAGTGGCGACATTTTATCTGCATAAGCAATAAAGCCATCAAAACCTTTAACACCTTGTCCAGCAGTTGTTGGTGTTGGTGATTGAGAAATGGTATTGACTCTTACTTTTTTCTCTTTTCCGAAGAAATAACCAAAACTGCGCGCAATGCTTTCTAAATACGCTTTGTTATCGGCCATATCATTATAATCTGGGAATACACGTTGTGCAGCCATGTAAGTTAAAGCCACAATACTTCCCCACTCGTTCATGGCATCTTTTTGATAAAGTGTTTGGCAAACCTTGTGAAACGACAATGCCGAAACGTCAAAGCCTTTCATAGTAAAATCATAATTCTCATCCGTATAGTGTCTTCCTTTTCTAACATTTACTGACATACCTATCGAATGTAAAACAAAATCCAACTTACCGCCTAAGTTTTCCATGGCTTCATCTACTAGATTGCCAAGATCTTCCATAGAAGTTGCATCGGCAGGAATAATAAGCGAACCCGTTTTTTCGGCCAATTGGTTTATTTGCCCCATTCTCATGGCTATTGGTGCATTGGTCAAAATAAACTCGCCTCCTTCTTCATGTACACGTTCTGCAGTTTTCCAAGCAATGGAATTTTCATCTAATGCTCCAAATATGATTCCCTTTTTTCCTTTTAATAAATTGTATGACATGGTATTTAGTTTAATCTGTTTAGTTGATGGTTCAAAGTTAAGAAATCTTAAGTTTGAAATATAAAGTTTTTAATTCAATAACTGTTTTGCATGTGCAATTGCCGACGAAGTCACTTCCTTACCTCCTAACATTTGGGCAAGCTCCACAATGCGATCGTCTTGATTTAGTTTTACAATATTAGTATGTGTAACGTCTTGTTTATCTTCCTTAAACACTTTAAAATGTGAATCTCCTTTAGCTGCTATTTGTGGTAAATGGGTAATGGTAAGCACTTGAGAAGATTGGCTCAACACTTTCATAATGTGCGCCATTTTATTGGAAATCTCGCCAGAAACTCCCGTATCTATCTCATCGAAAATAATGGTTGGCAACTTAATATAAGTTGCCAAAATAGATTTAATAGCCAGCATAATTCTAGATAACTCACCACCCGAAGCTGCTTTTTTCAACTCGTTTAATTGGCCGCCTTTATTTGCCGAAAACAAAAAAGTCAACACATCTTTTCCATTTGGATAATAGGTTTCTGTTTGTGTGACTTCCACCTTAAATTGGGCATTTGGCATTCCTAAAGATGCCAACATTTCAACAAGTTGATCAACAAAACCCGGAATTGCTTCATCACGTTTTTTATGGATTGCTTCAGCTAAAGCGTCCAAATCGGTTTTAGCTGAAAGTAATTCCTTTTCCTTTTGTTCTATATCGGAATCCAGACTTTCGGTTACCGAAACTTTTTCTTTCAGTTCGTCTCTAATAACAATAAGTTCTGAAATATTTGAAACCGCATGTTTTTTCAATAAATTATGCAGCTGTTCCAACCTACCGTTAACTTCTTCTAATCTGTTAGGGTTTGCATCCAATGACTCTTGATGGGTTTCAACCTCAGCTAGAATGTCGTCCAACTCAATTACCGTACTTGTGAGTCTTTCTGATAGCGCTTGATATTTATTGCCAAACGCTGACAGTTTTTGGAAATCCTGTTTCAATTCTGAAAGCAGACTCATAACTCCCACTTGCTCCTCGGTCATTAATTGCTGTGCATGCTGAAGCTTCTCACCTATTACTTCGATATTATTGAGCGTTTCATACTCTTCCTCTAAGATTTCAATATCACCTTCAACTAATTGAGCAACTTCCAACTCCTGCAACAAAAACTGATTGTAATCCAGTTCCTTTAAGGCTTCGGCTTGTTGTAATTTCAATGTGGAAATTTCAGATTTTAGGGCTTTATATATCGTAAGTTTTTGTTGATAATTTACTAAAACTTCCTGTACATTAGCCAGAGCATCAATCACTTGAAACTTAAAGCTATCGTCCACCAATTGCAGCGTTTGATGCTGTGAATGAATATCTACCAAATAGCTGCTCAAAGCCTGTAAACTATCTAACGTTACAGGTGTATCGTTCACAAAGGCACGCGACTTGCCTGATGGTAAAATTTCGCGTCTAATGATGGTTTGGGTTTCATAATCCAAATCATTTTCAGAGAAAACGGATTTGAGATTGTAATTGGCAATATCAAAGACCGCTTCTATCACACACTTTTCTGATGTGTTTTTAACACTGCTCAAATCGGCACGTTTTCCAAGAAGTAATGATAGTGCGCCTAACAAAATAGATTTTCCTGCACCAGTTTCGCCAGTAATAATGGTTAAACCTGTGTTGAAATTGACCTGCAATTCGTCAATTAAAGCGAAATTTTTTATGGAAAGTGCTGTTAACAATGTAAATGGAATATTGACTTACCCAAAGATAATTGGGTTTTAACTGAAATCCTATTAAAATTTTATGTTGCGCCATTTAGAAGCATGAGTAGGCGCAATTTTCAACAAAGACCCTACAAGGTTGGCAACATTTACGCTTGGGCCACCCGAAAATATTTGCTCAATCTCCTCTGCCTTGGCATCAAAAAAAGTACGCAACAAAAAGGAATTAGGCCTACGGGAATTCATGGTTTCAAGAGCTTTTAACGATTCGGCAATGGCTTCTTTCCCTTTTTTCGGGTCTTGGTGCATTTCGTCCAAGCCTAACCTGTGATAGTCATAAAAGACATCTCTATATTCTTCAAAAGTTGTAGAGAGCAAATTATTTATCAAAATGAAACGGCTTTGAAGGCCATCTTCCAGTTTCCAACCAGGAAAACTTTCTGTTTGTGAGTAAATCACAATGTTCTGGGCTTGGTTAAAATAAGAATCACCACCATTTTTCTCATAAGATTCTGCATCTAGACCTAACACCATATTAATGTGAAAAGCCAATACTGAAATTAAGTTTGATTCGTACTGGTTTGGATTGTAAATTAGATTCTGAAATTCCACATAACGGAACGTAAAGTCTTTATCGTTCATGTTATAAACAGGCGTACTATAAGTAGAGCCATAAACAGGACGTGAAGATTGCACCTGTATAGAGCCCGTATACAAATCACTGTTATAGCCCGTAACGGTAATGACCATACTACAATCTATACGTTCTTGCGGCGCAAAGTTTTTGTTTGTCCATTTGGTATTGTTCACAAACTCGTTCAACTGTTTTTCCAAAGTTTTAAAAACCTGAAGGTTTTCATCACCTGTCAATTGTGCATTTACCACAACGGTGCAGTTAAGTTCTTGCGAAATAGCAGAAAATCCTGCTAAGAAAAACAAAAGAAATATGATTTTACGCATCTAAATGGCTTAGTATTTTATCCATGATGTCCTTAGCAACTTCATGTTTAGGTTTTAACTCAAAGGTAGCAATATTATCCCACTTATCAATAAAGGTCACTTTATTGGTATCACTCTTAAATCCAGCACCTTTATCATTCAGTGAATTTAAAACAATCATATCCAGATTTTTGCGTTTTAGCTTTCCTTTGGCGTGCTCAAGCTCATTTTCGGTTTCTAAAGCAAAACCTACTAAAAATTGCCTGTCTTTTATAGCTCCTAAAGAAGCCAATATATCTTGGGTTTTAACTAACTCTAAGGTTAACGCTTCATCCTTCTTTTTTATTTTCTGAGAAGCCTTATTTTTAGGTTTATAATCCGCTACGGCCGCTGAAAGAATGGCTACATCGCTTTTGCCATAATACTTGTGAGCTTCAGCATACATATCTTCTGCACTCACCACAGGAACAAGCTGTATCAAGCTGTGGTTTACTTTTTCGTGAGTTGGGCCAGAAATTAAAATTACATTAGCTCCCAAGTTGGCTGCGGCTTTTGCAATTTCAAACCCCATTTTACCGCTTGAATGATTGCCTATAAAACGTACAGGGTCAATCGCTTCATAAGTTGGACCAGCAGTAATTAAAACTGTTTTGTTTTTTAATGGCAACTTGCTCAAGATATCCGCTTCCAAAAAGGCAAGAATATCTTCGGGTTCAGCCATACGGCCTTGACCAACCAAACCGCTTGCCAACTCACCATGAGTAGCTGGAATTATACTATTTCCGAAGGCATTTAAAGCATCTAAAGATTGTTTGGTACTGCCATGTTTGTACATATCCAAATCCATTGCTGGCGCCACATAAACAGGACATTTGGCAGACAGATAAGTTGCTATTAACAAGTTATCACAAACGCCATTTGCCATTTTAGACATCGTATTTGCAGTTGCCGGTGCAATCACCATAATATCTGCCCAAAGTCCTAAATCTACATGATTGTTCCAGACGGCATTTTCATCGTCTTCATTTGTAAATTCAGAATGCACAGGGTTTTTGGAAAGTGTAGATAAGGTAAGTGGTGTTATAAAATCCTTAGAAGCAGGTGTCATGACTACTTTTACATGAGCACCTGCTTTTATGAATAATCTTACCAAAGAAGCTGTTTTATAAGCAGCAATGCCGGCACTAATGCCCAACAAGATGTTTTTGCCACTTAATACAGACATAAAATTTTGTTTTACTGAATGTCTTCAGCAGTGTTACGGTGGTAGATTTTATTTTCTAACCACTCTTGTACCGCTAAAGCGTGAGGTTTAGGAAGTCTTTCGTAGAACTTAGAAACTTCAATTTGCTCTTTGTTCTCAAAAATCTCCTCAAGACTGTCGTTGTAAGTAGCAAACTCTTCTAACTTGTCTATAAGTTCTTTTTTGATTTCGGTATTGATTTGCTCCGATCTTCTAGCAATTACAGAAATAGCTTCGTAGAT
>Ga0079224_100004128_pt1 | contig 18610 bp, 17 predicted proteins | sample Stecom2015_FD_80414 | JGI IMG/M metagenome (GOLD analysis project Ga0079224, IMG submission 80414) | Agricultural soil microbial communities from Utah to study Nitrogen management - Steer compost 2015 | ecosystem: Environmental > Terrestrial > Soil > Agricultural land | place: USA: Utah... | reverse complement strand
ATTCCCTGGATAGCTTGGCCCAGGCTGTAGTCTATTACAAGGCGACCATAAAATTCGCCCCTGAGTTTTTCCGCGGGTATCTGAATCTGGCCACGGTCTATTATACTCTGGAAGAGTACGGAGAATGCATCGCAACCTTGCACGATGCCAGGAGAATAGAAGACGATTACAACTCGAATTCCTCCGTGAAATTACTGTTGGCCTCGGCCTATGAACGGGCGGGCGGAATCGATGCGGCTGCCGCCCAATTCGAACGGATAGTCGAGGAAAACCCCAATGAATACAGTGCGTATCTTGCCTTGGGCGAAATATACCGGGAAATAGGCGATCTGGAACTGGCCGTAAAATGGTTGTCCAAATATCCGGAACATAAAGAGCGCTATGAACATGTGCTGCTTTTATTGGCGGATATCCACAAAGGTCTGAATAAAAATGACGAAGCTCTTTACTTCATGAGAAAGGCTTTGGACCTGAACGAAGGCAACAAATGGCTGGCGTTCCAAATAGCCGAACTTTACAATAATTCCGGGAATCGGTTCGTGGCGCTGGAATTCATCGAGAGATCCCTTAGGAAATTTCCGGCGTTTCAGGAGCTGGCCCTTTTGGGCGGAAAGACCGCGTTCGAATTGGGTGAATACGATCGGGCCGAAAAGCATTTCGTGCTGGCCAAGAGCCTGGGAAGCGCAAATGCGGTGATCGGCTTGGACAATATCCGCTTGATCAAAAAGACCGCCGCCCTGAAATAGCGGGGTTACCTTCCCATGTCTTCATCCCTGCTTTCCGCCCTATTCAGTCCCTTCCATCTAAAAACCCTGGAGATTAAAAACCGGATCGTGATGGCTCCCATGACCCGCTCCTTCTCTCCCCACGGCGTGCCCGGCCAGGATGTCGCAGCCTATTATCGGCGTCGAGCCGAGGGAAAGGTGGGGCTCATCCTGTCCGAAGGCACGGTGATTGAGCGGCCCGCGGCGAGGCGATGACCGATGCCGACATCGCCGATACCATTTCCGCATTCGGACGCGCTGCCGGCGATGCGAAGCGGCTGGGGTTCGACGTCGTGGAGGTCCATGGCGCCCACGGTCACTTGCTTGATCAATTTTTCTGGAGCGGCACCAACCGGCGCGCGGAACTTTTCGGCGGAGCGACGCTCAGCGAGCGCTCCCGCTTCGCCATCTACGTCGTCATGAGCGTGCGAGCGGCCGTCGGCCCGGATTTTCCGGTGCTGCTGCGCCTCAGCCAATGGAAGCAGCAGGACTATTCCGTGCGACTGGCCCCGTCCCCGGATAAAATGGCGGAGTGGCTCGTTCCTCTCGTGGAGGCGGGAGCCGACTTTCTCTATTGCTCGCAACGCCGCTTCTGGGATGCGGAATTCCCCGAAGTGGACGGGGATGCGGGGTTGAACTTCGCAGGCTGGGCCAAGAAGCTTACCGGCGCCGCCGCCATCAGCGTAGGCTCGGTCGGATTATCGGGAGGCCTTGGCGGCAGGCTTCGGACCCCGCCGCTTTGGCGGAGCTCTACTGATTCAGCCGGCTTCTGGAGGGAAATATCCCGACCGCTGATCAACCTGGAATGGCGGAAAAACGGTGGAGCCAGGAAGTTCGCTCCGCGAGGTAATCCACGGGAGCTTTATTCGGATAAAACGTTTAATTTGATGAAGGGAATCCCTTTGCCGCCGGCGCTGCACCCAACGCACGGAAAAATCCGACAATACAGCATGGGGAAGACGCTTTCCCCACTCTACCGAAAAGGATCCTTTACATGAAGCCGAATACCGGTCGCAACTCCCCCTGTACCTGCGGAAGCGGATTGAAGTCCAAAAACTGTTGCGAAGGACCGCGAGCGAAGGGCCTTTCGACGAAACGGAATGTCCCTATCTACGTTTTCCTGGCAGCGGCGGCCGTTCTCATCATCGCGGTTTTCCTGATGCAAAAAACGGGCGCCGGTAGCAGCCCAAACGGTGCCGGGGGCCCCGGCGCGGCTCCGCCGGGCAAGGTTTGGTCCGCCGAGCATGGGCATTGGCACGACGTACCTTGAGGCCATCATTCCGGTAATTGTTTCATTGAAAAACCTGCCGCACCGAGGCTAATGAGGCCCTTGATCAACGACAATTGTTCCTCCCCTCACGCCATTTCCGTTATCCGGAGTCAATAGCAATGCCCCATTGCGTCCGCCTGGACGCACCGGGCCAGCACCGGAAAACATCAATAATGCCAAATCGGCGCTCTGACTCTCTTTGTAGGTCATTGACGTACATTAAGAGCATGTCACCGGAAACCGTCGCCCCCGAAAAAGGCTTAGTGTTTGTCGATGGCTTGGCCTTCGGGTTTCTGGCCGATGAATACCTAGGGGAGGAAGGCCGCGCCACCTTGCAAGGCGAACTTTTGAAAACCCCGAGGCCGGCGCGACGATAAGCGGCACCGATGGAGCCCGAAAAATTCGGGTCGCCCTGGAAGGCCGTGGGAAGCGCGGAGGCGGCCGGGTCATCTATTACTATCGCCATGCGCGCGGAGCCGTTTTCTTCCTGGCCCTGTATCCGAAGAACGAAAAGAGCGAATTATCCCCCGCCGATAAGAAGGCTCTGAAAGAGGAAATCCGGAAAATCAACGAGGAGAACTATCCATGAGCCCTAAAAAAATCCCGAGCATCGCCGACCAGGTGAAAGCGTCCGGCCTGGATGGCTGGGCCCGCGGAGAAACCCGCCTGCGGACTACGATCGTATCCAGGGACGGCGCAAGCCATACCGCCCGCATGACCCGGCCCGAACTGGAGGAAAAGCAACTCCAGGCCAAGGCCTTCCAAGGGATCCGCGCCTCTCTGGACTTGACTCAACCCGATTTCGCGCGGCTTATCCATGCTACTCCCGCGGCCGTACGGCAATGGGAACAGGCTCGCCGCGCCATTCCCGCCCCCGTCCTGGCCCTGGCCGAGCTGGCTCGGGACATTCCCGCCGTTCGCGCCCGCCTTGAGGCTACGGCCGCCCGTGGGCCGGTTGTGGGCAGTGCCTTTGCTCGCCGCATCCAGGCTGCCAAGAGCCCGCGCGCCAAGGCATAGCGGCCGCCAGTGGGGTTCCCTTCCGAAGTGAAGGCCCCCCTCCTCACCGAGATACTGTTGCCGGGCGCTCAAAATAGGCCTCCACCGGGCGCTTCAAAATAGGCCAAAACCGCCTTCCGGTCTTGCGGTCGGAAAAGGACAAAATGATCCACAAGCGCCCGCCGACTGTCGGCACTTCATCTCTGGAAGGCGGCTTCTTAAAAAATGGTGGAGCCAAGCGGAGTCGAACCGCTGGCCTTCTCATTGCGAACGAGACGCTCTACCAACTGAGCTATGGCCCCAACACTTTAAGCGGCGCTTAAAATGGAAAAATCCTCCGATTTTTCCAAGCTGCAATGCCTTCCAGCATATTCAGCGGCCCCTGATTTTCCGGCAAATAAAACGAAGTCCGTCCAATAAATTATTAAAACCACACTACGAAAATAGCCTAAAAATCAAAATTTAAAGCCTTTAAGTGTCTATTGGGTGAATTTTATTAAAAAATGACACTGCATTATGGTGGGCAACCCAAGTCCACTTCCAAATCCGATTCCGAATCACTTTCCGGTCCGAACGCCGAGCCCCGCCAGATTTTGTACTCCCTTACCTTGTTGCAGCCCATCGAGCCCGCCCCCTAGACCGCTACTTCCACCCTCCTTTCCTAGTTATATTTCCCCCTGAAACCAGGGGAGGCCGAACGGCCTGAGATCTCGGTGCTTCGCAAGGCGCCTTCGGCGTTCCGCTTCGGAACCCGAAGCTTTCGCCTAGGGCGAAAGCCGGGGACCCTAGCACCTGATCCGGGTAATGCCGGCGTAGGAAGGGTTTCCCCGGGTGCTCCCTGAACAGTTTCGAACTTTATCCGAGGGCACCTCCCATGATCCATAATCCCGCCATGACCGCCAAAGAAGCCAAGAACGTGGTGACCAACCAGGCCATCACCCGGGAGCCGTTTCCCAACTCCGTAAAAATCCACCGGCCGGGAACCATCCATCCTTCGGTACGCGTGGCGATGCGGGAAATATCCCTCTCCAACACGCGCTCTCATTTCGACAAGAGCCTGGATCGCCCCAACGCTCCCGTGGTCGTGTACGATACCTCGGGCCCATTCACGGATCCGAGCGTGGAAATAGACGTGCGCAAGGGTTTGGAGCCCCTGCGCCAAAAATGGATCCTGGAGCGCGGCGACGTGGAAGAGCTTTCCGCCCAAAGCTCCGAATACGGCCGCCGCCGCGCAGCCGACCCGGCGCTGGATTCCCTGCGCTTCGCCAATCCCCGCAAGCCTCTCAAGGCCAAGGGTGGCCAGGCCGTGACGCAATTCGAATACGCGCGCAAAGGCATCATCACCCCGGAGATGGAATACATCGCCATCCGAGAGAATCTGCAGGCCGAGATGCGCGAAGAGGCCCTGATGCGCCAGCACCCGGGCGATGCCCGCGGGGCCGCCATTCCGAAAATCATCACCCCCGAATTCGTCCGGGACGAGGTGGCGCGCGGGCGGGCCATCATCCCTTGCAATATCAACCATCCCGAACTCGAGCCCATGATCATCGGGCGTAACTTCCTGGTCAAGATCAACGCCAACATCGGCAACTCCGCCATCGCCTCGTCCATCGAAGAGGAAGTCGAAAAGATGGTATGGTCCGTGCGCTGGGGCGCCGATACCGTCATGGATCTTTCCACCGGCAAGAACATCCACGAGACCCGCGAGTGGATCCTCCGCAATTCTCCCGTTCCCATCGGCACCGTGCCCATTTACCAGGCCCTGGAAAAGGTGAACGGCAAGGCCGAGGATCTGACCTGGGAAATCTACCGCGATACCTTGATCGAGCAAGCCGAGCAGGGAGTGGATTATTTCACCGTACATGCCGGCGTCCTGCTGCGTTACGTACCCATGACCGCCAAACGGATGACAGGCATCGTTTCCCGCGGCGGCAGCATCATGGCCAAATGGTGCCTGGCCCATCACAAGGAAAACTTCCTCTACACCCACTGGCGTGAAATCTGCGAGATCATGCGCGCCTACGACGTATCCTTCTCCATCGGCGACGGCCTGCGCCCGGGCTCCGTGTACGATGCCAATGACGAGGCCCAATTCGCCGAGCTCAAGACCCAGGGCGAACTCACCGAAATCGCCTGGGACATGGGCGTGCAGGTGATGAACGAAGGCCCCGGACATGTGCCCATGCACATGATCGAAGAGAACATGAAAAAACAGATCGAGTGGTGCCACGAGGCTCCGTTCTATACCTTGGGTCCTCTCACCACCGACATCGCCCCCGGGTACGATCACATCACCAGCGGCATCGGCGCCGCCATGATCGGCTGGTACGGCTGCGCCATGCTGTGCTACGTGACTCCGAAGGAACATCTCGGCCTGCCCAACCGCGAGGACGTCAAGGTGGGCGTGATCACCTACAAGCTGGCCGCCCATGCGGCCGATCTGGCCAAGGGCCATCCCGCGGCCCAGTATCGCGACAATGCCTTGTCGCGCGCGCGTTTCGATTTCCGCTGGCACGATCAGTTCAATCTGTCCCTGGATCCCGATACCGCGCGCAGCTTCCACGATGAGACTTTGCCGGCCGAAGGCGCCAAGCTGGCGCATTTCTGCTCCATGTGCGGACCCAATTTCTGTTCCATGAAAATCACCGACGATGTGCGCGCCTATGCCGAAAAGCAGGGCCTGGACGAAGCCGCGGCCTTGGAGAAAGGGATGGCGGAGAAATCGAAGGAGTTCGTGCAGGCGGGCGCCGATATTTACCGGCAGGAGTAGGCCGCAGCGGCGGCGGGGTAGGGAAGGCTTCTAGGCCTCCCCTTCCAATTCGTAAAGCACTACAGGGGAATCCTTCGGCAGAAAAAGTCCGCCTCCGGCGTTGCGGAAATGGCGTCCCAGCAGTTTCCGGTACCAGGAACCTTCGCGCAAGTGCACCTTGCCATCGGTCATTTTGCGGTCGCAATGATCTTCCCAATCCCGTTTGGTGATGATTTCCAGGTACAAGGCTCCCCGGCAAAGCCGCGCGATGTTCTCTACGGCGGCCTTGACCTCGGCATCGCTCAGGTATTGGAATACGCTTTGGCACAGGACCAGATCGTAGCGGCCCTGGCCCCGGAAATCGGCGGCCGAGCCCTGGGCCCAACCGTATTTGGCGCATAGGTAGGGACTGATTTCCACCCCGGTATAGCTTGCCCGGGGATGGTGCGACGCCACTTGTTTACGCCATTGTCCCAGGCCGCAACCCAGGTCCAGAACCCTTTTTATGGGTAGGCCTACATGGCCCATATAGCCGAATACGAAGCGGGCCAGGTTCATATTGCCGGCGCCGGAGCGTACCCGGGTCGAGGGATTCAGGTAGAAGCGACGGTAATAGGCTTCGTTGAAGGCCTCGACGGGCCTGGCCGGCGCTGCGCGCCGTACTGGACTTTTGTTTGCATTGGGCATGATCGGGCAAGATAGAAACCCCCGGGATTACCGGGAATTTCGAAAGAAAAGTCCCGGACAAGGATTACTAATGGAGATGGCAAGGCTTTTTTGAAGAAGTGGAATTTCATGCGATAATTTTACCCTTGCCAGACCTTGCATTATAAAGTAAGTTTAAACCACAGAGCTAATTCTGCCATGCTTTTCAGGTATCCGTGGAAACCTCTGCTTAGAACGATGGTATTATCCAATCCCCCAGTTGACGTCTCGAAAGTGAGTCTCCGAGGACCCTTGATAATTCCTTGTTCCCTTCACTCTAACCATCTTAATAGTATCCAAGGAGACTTATGAACATATACGTTGGAAACCTGGCTTTCAGCGTGACGCAGGACGAACTTTCCGAAGCTTTCGGAGCGTTTGGCCGCGTAACTTCCACAAAAATCATCGTGGATCGGGAAACCGGCAACCCCCGCGGATTTGCTTTTGTGGAAATGGCTGACCAAGGGGAAGCCCTTAAAGCCATCCAGGGCATGAATGGCGTCCAAATCCAGGGCCGTCCGATTTCCGTAAACGAAGCTCGTCCCCGCACCCCCGGTGGTGGCATGGGCGGTGGCGGCGGCATGGGCGGCGGTCCCCGCGGCGGCGGAGGCGGAGGCGGCTCCCGTGGCGGCTATGGCGGCGGCGGTGGTGGCGGCGGCGGTCAGCGCAACCGCTGGTAACAGCCGATAGTCGCGGAAACGCGATTGTCGATTTCGGAAACTCACGCATGAATTTCGACTCCGTCCCAAGGGCGGAGTCTTTTTTTCCCCTTTTTGTTTATTGTCCTATCCGTCACGTCCCATGCATAAAAAGAAAAAGGCCGGCTTGCCGCCGACCTCCTTCATCGAACAATTCCTGATCCAAGGGACAGGATTGAACCGAACCGGGCGGAATCGCCGCCCGGGCCCGGTCGGGATTATCCCGCTCACCCCATGGCGTTGACTATGCGGCGCGCATTGTCCTTGTATTCGGACAAGTAGCGATCCGCCTGTGCCACGACATTGTCTGCGGTGTAGCCGAACTTCTCGTCCAGGATCTTGAAGGGAGCCGAAGCTCCGAAGCGCTCCATGCCGTACACCTGTCCCAGCGGACCCACCAGGCCCTGCAAAGTTGCGGGGAGGCCGGCGGTCCATCCCAAGGTGGGAGCCGTGAAGGGCAGAACGCTTTCGCGGTATTGCGGGGATTGTTCGCGGAACAGACCTTCCGATATGGCCGAAACCACCTGTACCTTGAGACCCTTGTCTTTAGCGAGTTTTTCCGCGCCGTCCAGGAGCAGGGAAACTTCCGAACCGTTCGCGACCAGTACCAGGTCGGGCGTGCCGCCGGCCTCCCGCACGATATAGGCTCCCTTGGTCGCGCCCAGGAGCGCGTCCTGGTAACGGGTAGAGCCGCTTTTCGCGGGGGCGTCGTTCACGGGCTGGCGGGTGAGGATCAGGGCGGTGGGTACCTTGCTTTCGAGCGCCATTTTCCAGGCTACGGTGGTTTCGGGACCGTCGCAGGGGCGCAGTACCAGCGCGCTGCGATGCCCCTCGAGGTTCGCCATCTTTTCGAGCAAGCGGATTTGCGCCTCTTGTTCGATGGGCTGATGGGTGGGTCCGTCCTCGCCCACGCGGAAAGCGTCATGGGTCCAGATGTATATGGTATGCGCGCCCATGATCGCCGCCAGACGGATGGCGGGCTTCTGGAAGTCCGAAAAGGCGAAGAAGGTTCCGCCCGCGATGTAACATCCGCCGTGCAGGGCGATGCCGGTCATGATTCCCGCCATGGTGAGTTCGGCAACGCCGGCTTGCAGAAAGGAACCGGAGAAGTCGTCTTTGGTGAAGATGCGGGTCTTCTTCAGGAAACCTTCGGTATAATCGCTGTCGGCGAGATCCGCCGAAGTCACGATCATGTTCTCCACCTTGCCGGCCAGGTACGAAAGCACGTTCTTGGAGGCGGCGCGGGTAGCCTCGTTGGGTTTCTGCTCGATGGACGCGAAGTCCAGGGGAGGCAGGGAGCCGGAGAAGAACTGCCGGTACTTGGCGGCCAGATCGGGGTTGCCTTTTTCCCATTCCGCCTGCTTGGCCTTGGCGCCGGCGGAGGCTTTGGATTTTTCCGCCAGCACCGTCTTCATGGCCTCTTTCACGTCCGGGAAAAGCACGAAGGGGTCGGCCGGATCGCCGCCCAGAACCTGGATGGTCTTGTCGATGGACGCTTCCGTCTTGGAAAGGGGATTCCCGTGCATTTTCGGGGAGCCTTCGTACTTGGATCCGTCGGCGCGCACGGCGCCTTTACCCATTATGGTCTTGCCCACGATGAAGGTGGGGCGGGACTTTTCGCTCCAGGCCCGCTTGAGGGCCGCGCGCATCTGGTCGAAGTCGTGGCCGTCCACGGTTTCCACGCGCCAGCCCCAGGCCTCGTACTTCATGGCGGTGTTCTCGCTCATGGTGTCGCTGGTCATGTGGGAAAGCTGCACGTCGTTCGAATCATAGAACAGAATGAGGTTGGACATACCCAGATGGCCCGCGAGGCGGCCCACGCCCTGGGAGGCTTCTTCCTGCACGCCGCCATCGGAGATGTAGGCCACGGTCTTGTGCTCCATCCAATCCCCGAAGCGCGCCCGCAGGAAGCGCTCGGCGATGGCGGCTCCCAGGGCCATCACATGGCCTTGTCCCAGGGGCCCGGAAGTGTTTTCCACTCCGCGATGCAAATCGTGCTCGGGATGTCCGGGAGTGGGGCTGTTCCACTGGCGGAAGTTCTTAAGGTCGTCCATGCTGTACATGTCGATGGTGGAGAGGGTGGAATAGAGCATGGAGGAAAGGTGGCCGGCGTCCAGGAAGAACCTGTCGCGATTGTTCCAAGCCATGTCCTTGGGGTCGAACCGCAGGAATTCCGCGTACAACAGGGCCATGAAATCGGCCCCTCCCATGGGACCGCCCGGATGCCCGGATTTGGCGCGCTCGGGCATGGATGCGGATAGGATGCGGATATTGTCGGCGATTCTTTTCAGTTTGGCGTTATCCAAGGTATGGGCTCCTTTATTCTTATTGTATGAGTGGGGGAAAAAGTAATTAATCGGGGGCGGGTGGCCCGGCCCGGGAAAAGTTCCCAAAATAACTTTTTCACCCGATCGAACAGTATTTTATAATAACTGCAATGCCCAATCCTGCCAGAATCCTGAAGCCGGTCAACCCCTTCACCGGCGAGCCCGCGGGGGAATATTCCTTTCAGGATTTCCCGCAAATCCGGGCCGCCGTGGGCCGGGCCCGCAAGGCTGCATCGGTTTGGAGGGGCGTGGAGGCCGGTCAGCGCGTGGAATGGTTGCGCGCGGGTTTCCAATATTTCGAGGCCAATCGCGCCGCCATCGCCGGGGATATCACCAGGCAAATGGGCAAGCCGGTTGGCCAGGCCGAGAATGAGTTGAAAGGCTTTTTCGAGCGCGCCGAATATCTACTTGACGCCGCCGAAGACGTACTGGCTCCGGAAATCCTTCCGGAAAAACCGGGGTTCATACGCCGCATTGAACATGCTCCCCTGGGAGTGGTCCTGATCATCGCTCCCTGGAATTACCCCCTTCTTACGGCCGTGAACGGCGTGGCCGCCGCGCTCCTGGCCGGCAATGCCGTCCTGCTCAAGCACAGCAGCCTCACCCCGGCCATAGGGGAGCATTTCTACAAGGCCTTCGGCCGCCTGGGGCCTTGCGACGACCTTTTGCAATCCCTGGTCGCGGGACATGCGGATCTGGGGCGCGCCATCTCCGAATGCGACATCGACCATGTGATCTTCACGGGATCCGTGGAAGGCGGCCGCACCGTGCAACTCAACGCCGCGCGCCGCTTCATCGACTGCAACCTGGAATTGGGCGGCAAGGACGGCGCCTATGTCGCAGCCGACGCGGATCCGGCCAGGGCCGCGTCCGATCTGGTGGACGGGGCCATGTACAATGCGGGACAATCCTGCTGCGGCATCGAGCGCGTTTACGTGCACGCCGATCTCCATGACGAATTCCTGGGCCGCTGTCAGGACCTGGCCTCCGCCTATGTTCTGGGCAATCCCGTCGAGCATGCCACCACCATGGGGCCGCTGGCGGACGGGAAATCCGCCCGGACCATGCTGCGGCAGGTGCGGGCCGCCGCGGCTTCCGGCGCCCGGATCGCCGCCGGCGGCGGGATCCGGGAAATCGGGCGCGGCGTTTTCTTCGAGCCCACGATCATCGCCGGCGCCGACAATTCCATGGAGGTGGCGCGCGAGGAGAATTTCGGGCCCATCCTTCCCGTGATCAAGGTGGGCGGGGACGAAGAGGCCGTGCGCCTCATCAACGATTCCCGCTACGGCCTCACCTCCGCCATTTACACCTCCGATCCGGAGCGGGCGGAACGCTTCGCGGCGGCTGCGGATTCGGGCACCGTATTCATGAACCGCTGCGACTATCTGGATCCGGCCCTGCCCTGGACCGGCGTCCGCGACAGCGGCCGGGGCACGACCCTTTCCAGGTTCGGCTTCTATTCCCTGACGCGGCGGAAGGCCATCCATTTCCGCGTGGGGTAGCGCGGTATAGTAGTAGCGCGGGAAATACGGCCGGCCCATCCGAAGCTTCCCGACGGAAAGGATATCCCCATGCAAAAACGCAAATCCGACGGACGATCGGAAACCGGGACCGCCTCCGGGAAAACCGGGAAAGCATCCGGGCGGGGCCGGGCCGCTGCACCGGGAGCGGGCCGGGGCGGGGCGGGCCTGGACTCCAGGATAGCGAAGTGGCGCACCGAGGGAATTTCGCGCGTCAAGCTGGCCCTGACCGATATAGACGGGGTCATGCGCGGCAAATACATCTCCCTGGACAAGTTCGCCTCCGTAGCCGAATCCGGCGGGGCCTTCTGCGATTGCGTGCTGGGCTGGGACGTGGACGACCGCCTCTACGACAATGCTACGTTCACGGGTTGGCACACGGCCTTTCCCGACGCCCCTTTCCGTCTGGACCTCGCCAGCGAACGGCGCCTGTCGGACGAAGGGGGCGTGCCTTTCTTCCTCGGTGAATTCACGGACGCCAAGACCGGCGGGAAGCATCCCCTATGCCCGCGCAGCCTTTTGCGGAGGGTGCTTGATCGGGCCGCGGCCATGGGATTCGGCGCGAAAATCGGGTTCGAATACGAATTCTTCGCCTTCGACGAAACCCCTCATTCGGTGCGGGAGAAGCATTACCGGAATCTCAAGCCGCTGACCCCGGGTAATTTCGGCTATTCCGTACTGCGCAGCTCCGTCGAGTCGGAAATTTTCGGCGGCCTTATGGCCTATCACGACTCCCTCGGAATCCCGATCGAGGGATTGCATTGCGAAACCGGCCCGGGCGTGATCGAGGCCGCCTTGGCCCCGGACGAGGCCTTGCGCGGGGCCGACAACGCGGCCATCTTCAAGACCTTCACCAAGGTTTTTTTCCAGAAGCGCCAGAAAATGGCCACCTTCATGGCCAAATGGTCCCCGGACTATCCGGGGCAAAGCGGGCATTTGCATCAAAGCCTTTACGATCTCAAGTCCGGTGATCCGGTTTTCCATGGGCGGGGCGGGCGCGAAGGCATGAGTCCGGTCATGGAGTCTTACGTGGCGGGCATGCAGGAATTCCTGAAGCCGTTCCTGGCCATGTGCGCTCCCACGGTGAACAGCTATACGCGCCTGGTCAAAGGGGCCTGGGCGCCTACCAGCGCGACCTGGGGCGTCGAGAACCGCACCACGGCCCTGCGCGTGGTGCCCGGCGGCCCCAAGTCCCAGCGCATGGAATTCCGCCTGGGCGCGGCCGACGGCAATCCCTATCTGGTCGCGGCCGCTTGCATAGGCGCAGGCCTGCTGGGCGTCGAGCGGAAATTGCTACTGGGAGATCCGGTGCGGGGCAGCGCCTACGAGGTGCAGGATTCCCTGCCCGACAAGCTGCGCCTGCCCGGCAACCTGCGCGATTCCGTCCGCAACTTCCGCGCTTCCCAAGAGGCCGCGGAACTGTTCGGATCGGACTTCGTGGATCATTTCGCGGCCTCGCGCGAATGGGAGGTCCGCGAACATGAACGCGCCATCACGGATTGGCAACTCAACCGGTATTTCGAAATCATCTGAACCGTGCCCTCCGGTCCCGGGCCTTGGCCCCGGGTCCGGAAGCGCCGGGAAGGAACGTATGCAGCAATTCAACTATCCCACCACCATCCTTTTCGGGGAGGGCGCTCTCGCGGCCATGGCGAATCGCCTGGCCGGCCGCGCCCGGCACGTTCTTCTCGTAACCGACGCGAACCTGGTCAGGGCGGGACTGGCCGCGCGGGTAATCGGGACGTTACAGGGGGCGGAAGGCGCGGGGGCCATGCGGGTTTCCGTTTTCGACGGAACCCATCCCAACCCCGTCGAGGAGGATGTAGAAAAGGGATTGGAGGCCTATCTCGGCGGGGGCTGCGACGCGCTTGTGGCTTTGGGGGGAGGCAGTCCCATGGACCTGGCCAAGGTGATAAGGCTGATGTCCGCCCATCCCGGGCCCTTGGCGCAGTACGACGACGCCCTGGGAGGCGACAAGCGCATCGTCAATCCCATGCCGTTCCTGTGCGCCGTTCCCACCACCGCGGGAACGGGCAGCGAGGTGGGACGCTCCGGCGTAATCATGATGCGCGCCACGGGCAAAAAGACCATCTTCTTCCATCCCGGCCTCATGCCCGACATAGCCGTGCTGGAACCGTCCCTGACCGCCGGCCTTCCGGCCCATATCACCGCGGCCACCGGCATCGACGCCTTCACGCATTGCCTGGAAGCCTATTTCGTCGATGCGTTCCACCCCATGGCCGACGGCATCGCTCTGGAGGGAATCCGCCTCATTCTCCGGAACCTGCCCGCCGCCTGCCGGGACGGCGCGGATCTGGAAGCCCGCGGCGCCATGCAAATGGCCGCGGCCATGGGGGCTACGGCGTTCCAGAAAGGGCTGGGGATGATCCATTCCCTGGCCCACCCGCTTTCGGCCCGGTACAATACCCATCATGGCCTGGCCAATGCGCTGCTGCTTCCCGACGCCCTGGGCTTTCTGGAAGCCTCCGCGCTCCCTCCCTCCGGCCGGGCCAAGTTCGCGCGGGCGCTGGACCTTTTCCGCGAGGCGGGTTTGGGCGGGGATTCGCTGTCCCGGGCGAGCCGCGGGTTCTTCCTTTCCCTTGGAGTACCCTTCGGGTTACGCAACCACAAAGTGGCCGAAGCCGACCTGGAGCTTTTGTCCCTGGACGCCTTCGAGGATTCCTGCCACCGATCGAATATCATTCCCGTGCGGAGGGAGGATCTGCTGGAGGTGTATCGGGCGGCATTCTGAGGCGGACCGTCCCGAAGCGGAAGTCCGCCGCCGGGAGGTAAGCGTTTTCGCCTTCAGTCCCGGAACCGGCCCAAGGTTTCCGGCGGCAGGCCCGCGTTCAGCTTACCGCTGCGGAAGCCGTCGGGATCGATTTCGACGCGCATGAAACCCAGGGCGCGCAGTTCCGTTTCCAGGGCGCCGCGGGCATTGACAGTGAGGAGGCCCATCTGATCCCGTGGGACCTCGATGCGGGCCGCCTCGCCGTAATGCCTCAGTCGGTATTCCCGGAAACCCAAACGGGCCAGGGCGGCTTCGCCCGCTTCAACCGAGGCAAGTTTGTCCGGGGTCACGGGGCTTCCATAGGGAATCCGGCTGCTCAGGCAGGGCTGGGCGGCTTTTTCCGCCGTGGGCAAACCGATGGCGCGGGACAGGGCGCGTACCTCGGCCTTTCCCAGTCCGGCCTCCGCCAACGGAGCCAGGGCGCCATAGGCCTCCGCCGCCTTGCGTCCGGGACGGAAATCCGAAATGTCGTCCAGGTTGCCGCCATAGAGCAGGGCGGGCCGGACCCGATCCGGATTGGCCGCGCCGGAGTCCCGGATATCCTCCGCGAACATGCCCAGGTGCCGGAACAGATCGGCCTTGCAATGAAAGCAACGATCCGGACCGTTGGCCACATAGGCCGGGTTTTCGAATTCGGTGGCGGCATAGGATTTCAAATTCACATCGAGCAGGGCGGACAGGCCCAGCGCCTCCTGGCGCTCCCGCTCCGGCAAGGACGGGCCCAGCGCCAGGCAGGCCGTAACTTTGTCTTTTCCCAGTACGTCCCGGGCCACCGCGGCAAGGAGGGTGGAGTCCACGCCTCCGGAAAATCCGATCAGGACTTCGCCGAGTTCTCCCAGGCGTGTCCGTAAGCGACCATACTTGGCGGGCAGGCCGGGATCGGCGATCCGCCTTCCGGAAAAATCCAGTTCGGAGCGCGTTGACTTGCAATGGACCAGGAAAGGGAGGACGTTCATCGGGCACCTCGGAGATCGAATAATAGACAATTTTGAGTCCGGGCATGGAATGCGCGCGCGGGGAAGGCGGAATTCGGCTTTTCCGGGCGATTCGCGTATTCCGAAACCGTAAAATGGCGGATGGTGGTTGCGGAGCGCCCCGTCCGGCCATTACCATGGAGGCATGGTTTTCCCGCTTCAGGCCGCATGGTGACGTTTCCATGATGCAACTCAGTATGGACGAAGTCCAGCCCGGGATGCGGGTGGCCCGTTCCGTTCTGGGATCCGGCACGGGTCTGCAATTGGCCGCGGGATTCATCCTGGACGAAGCCGTGATCGCCCGCTGCCGCAAGACCGGCATGCGATCCATGTGGGTCAGCCTGGATGGCGAGGACGTGCTCCCCGCCGGAAACGTGAACGATCAACTCGCCCTCCAGGCCCAGCATGCCTGGAAGGACAATATGGAAATTCTCCAGAAGATAGGGGAGACCCAGGACTCCACCATGGAGAACCTGACCCGCTTCAAATCCGATCCCGGCAGGTTCAAGGATATCGTGGCCACGGATCGCTTGAAGGGCGTGGTGGAACAGATCATCAAATCCATCATGGGCCAGGATCCCCTGGCCGTGAACCTGGCGTCCATGCGTACCGAGGATGGATACTTGCATCAGCACGCCCTGGACGTCACCATCACCGCCACCATGGTCGCTTCCCGGCTGAAATTCTCGCTGCAAGACACCCAGGAAATGGCGCTGGGCTGCTTTCTGATGGACCTGGGCATGATCATCGTGCCGCCGGCGCTTCTTTCCGGCAACCGGACGCTGACCAAGGAAGAAGCGGCCCTGGTGCGCGAGCATCCCGCGGTCGGCTTCACCATTCTCAGGGCCAATGTCGGCGTGCCCATCAACTCGGCCCATGTGGCTTATCAGCACCGTGAAAGACTCGACGGCGGAGGCTTCCCGAGGCGCCTCAAGGCCCCCGACCAGATGCCCCTGAAAAACATTTCCAATGATGGGAGCACTATCCACCGGTATGCGCAAGTAGTGGCCGTGGCGGATCAGTACATTTCGGCGATTTCCCCGCGGCCGGGCACGGTCGAACCGATGACGCCCATCCAGGCCATGCGCATGCTCATCGCCGAAGCCGGGGTGAGCCTGAATTCCCATGTCGTCAATTCCCTGATAACCTTGATTCCGGTTTTCCCCACCGGCACCCGCATCGTGGTCGTCAAGTCTCCGATTCCCCTTTTGGTCGGGTATGTCGGTGTCGTGTCCAAATCCAATCCCGACGACAAGGAAAAGCCGCAGATAATCCTGCTTTTGGACAAATTCAAGCGCAAGATCAAGCCTATCCTCATCGATATGGCCGAAGCGCCAGGATACTGCATCCAATTCGCGCCGCTTTGACGCTTTCCGCGCGGCCCGTAAATTGCAAGGGGGCTGCAAAGAAGATATAATTGGGTACCGCGGGAAATGGCGGCCTCATGCAAATCGAAACCAAAATCCAGATCGTTTTCGCCGTTTTTCTTTCCCTGGAACTCCTGGCCCTTTACATGATCCTCATCCGCACGGTCGCCAATCTCGAATATGCTTTCAACAGGGTTGATGAAATCATCGCCCGCGAGGTCCAATTGGCCATGCGCGCCAAGGAATTGGAGAGAGCCTCGCATGAAAAGGCCAAGCAGGTCGAAACCGGCAAGAGCCGGAAGAATGATTTGCTCTTGAACATTCCGTTCATGGACCGATTGAGCAAGGAAAAGCGCAAGGACGAAAATGCCTAGCCCGGGCAGGTTGGTCGTTTTTTCCGCCCCTTCCGGCGCAGGCAAGAGTTCCCTCAAGGACGCGCTCATGTCCCGCTTTCCCTCCTTGAGGTATTCCGTCTCGGCCACCACGCGCAAGCCGCGCCCGGGGGAGCAGGAAGGCGTCCATTATTTTTTCAGGACCCCGGAAGAATTCCGCGCCATGATCGATAGGGGCGAGTTGGCCGAGCACATGCAGGTGCACGGGAATTTCTACGGCACTCCCCGCGCCCCCTTGCTCAAGGCCGTCGCGGAAGGAGGCAATGTAATCCTGGATCTCGACGTGTACGGCAAGGTCAATTTCGACAAGGTTTTTCCGGATGCTCTGGGCATACTCATCGTTCCGCCCGACCTGGAAGAATTGGAGCGCCGCCTGATCGGGCGCAAATCCGACGACGAGGAGACCATCCGCGTGCGCCTTCGCAACGCCACCCGGGAGCTGGAGTTCGCCACCCGGGAAGGCAAGTACGAATACACCGTGGTCAACGACCGCTTCGAGCGGGCCCTGGAGGAACTGACCGGCATCCTGGAAAAGGAACTGCGCCGGGTCCGGGCGCAGCCAAGCATCCGGCGATGACTCGCTATTTAATCAGAAATCCTTCAGGTCCGCATCGTCCATGGGAATCACCTGATCGTGGTTCATGCTCCTGCCGTTGGCCATGGCCACTTTCCGGACGGGAGCGGCATGTCCGGCGCGGGATACCGCCTTAGACGGGATCGGACTCCAGTCTGAACCGCGCCCGGCCGGATGGGAACCCGCGGCGAGCGGCTTCTTGAAGGCCGTCGATGCGACGGATGCGGCCGGGAACCGTTGCGCCGGAGAGCCGAATGCAGTGGGACCCTGGCTTCCCGCCCCTTTCACTATGCCCACCAGGATGGAAACCATGTCCCCGAGTTCCCGCGCCTGGGCGGCCAGTTCCTCGCTGGCCGAGGCCGACTCCTCGGCATTGGCGGCATTGGACTGGGTCAATTTGTCCATCTCGGTCACGGCCGTGCCGATTTGCTCGATGCCTTTGGTCTGCTCCTGGCTCGCGGTGGAAACCTCGCCTATCAGTTGGGTCAGCTTCTGAACGCTCTCTACGATTTGCGTGAGTATGCCTCCCACTTCGTTGGACACAGCCACCCCGTTGTTGGCGTTCTCCTGGCTCTCCTCGATGAGGGCCGCCGTATTCTTGGCCGCCTCCGCGCTGCGCTGGGCCAGGTTCCTCACCTCTTCGGCGACCACGGCGAAGCCCTTGCCTGCGTCGCCGGCCCGGGCGGCTTCCACCGCCGCGTTCAGGGCCAGGAGATTGGTCTGGAAGGCGATTTCGTCGATGGTCTTGATGATTTTGGCGGTCTGATCCGAGGAACCCTTGATTCTGCCGATGGCCTCGCTCATGCGGGTCATCGCCTCGCGGCTCTTTTCCACGTCGGACCGGGTTTGGGTGGCCATCAGATTGGCCTGCTTGGCGTTGTCGCTGTTCTGCCGGGTCATGGAGGACATCTCTTCCAGGGAAGCCGAGGTTTCTTCCAGGGAGGAGGCCTGCTGGCTCGCGCCTTCGGCCATTTGCTGGCTGCTCTGGCTCACCTGGTTCGACGCGGAGGAAACCTGCTCGCTGCCCGTCGACAGGCTGGAGATGACCTGGTTGAGGGCGGCGGAAATCGAGCGGCTCAGGAAGATGCCGATGGAGCTTCCCACTACCAATGCTATGATCAAACCTGCGATAATGCCGGTTACGGCCGAATTGACATCCTCAGTGATTATTGCGCCGGATCGATCCGCGGACTCCTTCGTGTAATCCTGAAGTTTCAGGACCGCGTCCCGGTATCTATTATAACTGTCTTCATACTCGGTCTTGAGGACCGCTTCAGCTTCTTGATTCTTATTTTCGCGGCTGAGGGGCAGGAGTTTTCCTTCCATGATAGCTGCAAAGGCTTCGCGCGATACTAGAATTTCGATAGCGTAAATTCTCTTCTGTAAAATTGACGTCCTCACCGCCGAGTTGACGGTGAGGACGAGGTCGGGTTCAATTTCAAGTTACGACACTTAGAAGGAGAACCTGATGACCCATGTGAAT
>Ga0079224_100004127_pt1 | contig 18610 bp, 13 predicted proteins | sample Stecom2015_FD_80414 | JGI IMG/M metagenome (GOLD analysis project Ga0079224, IMG submission 80414) | Agricultural soil microbial communities from Utah to study Nitrogen management - Steer compost 2015 | ecosystem: Environmental > Terrestrial > Soil > Agricultural land | place: USA: Utah... | reverse complement strand
CGGTGCTGGCCGGAGCCGGTTGCGGCCAGGCGTCGGCATCACCGGTGCCGACCGCATGGGATGAACCCACCGCGACGGACGAACCCATCACGACCGCCTCCCCCACTCCCCTGGCGCCGCAGGTGTTGGCGCACGGACTCGGAGAGGCACCCGAGGTCGCCCCGACCACCCTGCCGGCCCCGGCCGTTACCGCCACCCCGGCCCCGGCCCCGACCCGGGCCCCGATCACCCCACCCGGTCCGCCACCGCCCCCACCGGCCCCCGCGCCGGTGCCGAGCGACCGGGAGTGTCCGTGGTACGAGGGGGAGAACGCGCCCCTGTCGGAGGTGCGGGACGCGCTCGTGACCGCGGCCAATCACCGGTTCTGACCGAACGACCCGATCACCGTGCCGGTGGAGTTGATGAAGGCGATCGCCTGGCAGGAAAGCGGCTGGCAGTCCGCCATCATGGCCTGCGACGGCGGAATCGGCACCATGCAGGTAATGCCGGACACCGCCACCTGGATGAATACCCGATTTGGTACTTCGTACGATGTGCACACTTTGTCGGGCAACACCATGATCGGCGCCGCCTATCTGCAATGGCTCATCAAGTATTTCGGAGATGTGTGGTTCGGCGGCTCGTACGACCTGAACCCTGACGACTGCGAGGACCACCGCAGCCCGTGCCTACTCAACGCGGTCATCGCCTCGTACAACTATGGATTCGGCGCGGTGGACCTGCCGGACCGGATTGAGATTCCTAATCCCCGGTACGTGGAGAACGTACGGGCTTTGATGACCCAGTGTACGTGTTTGTCCTATTAATCTGCTCGCCTCAGCCGGCCCACTCCATAAACCCGCAGGGGCCGGTTGGCAATCTTTCCAGCAAGGTCTAGGTTAACGACACCGACCCAGTTCGTGAACACGACAGGTCGGGTTTGTCGGGCTGCTGCCTGACTTGCCCACTTCTACTCGGATCGTCCGGCACGTTCCTGCCGGTGGAAGGATGGCCACCCATGGCTACGGTGACGTTCAAAGACGCTTCCCGGATCTACCCGGGCACGGAGAAGCCGGCGGTGGACCGGCTCAACCTCGAAATCGGCGACGGCGAGTTCCTCGTCCTGGTCGGCCCCTCCGGGTGCGGGAAGTCCACCAGCCTACGGATGCTCGCGGGGCTGGAAGACGTCGACCACGGGGCGATCTTCATCGATGACCAAGAGGTCACCCACCTGCCGCCGAAGGCCCGTGACATCGCGATGGTCTTCCAGAACTACGCCCTCTACCCCCATATGTCGGTCTACGACAACATGGCGTTCGCGCTGAAGCTGCGCCGCACCCCCAAGGCGGAGATCGACCGGCGAGTGCGGGAGGCCGCCCGACTGCTGCAACTGGAGGAGTTCCTCAACCGCAAACCCAAGGCGCTCTCCGGAGGGCAGCGGCAGCGCGTCGCCATGGGGCGGGCGATCGTGCGGGAACCCCAGGTCTTCCTCATGGACGAGCCCTTGTCCAACCTGGACGCCAAGCTGCGGGTGCAGACCCGGTCGCAGATCGCGACCCTGCAGGCCAAGCTCGGCACCACCACCGTCTACGTCACCCACGACCAGGTGGAGGCCATGACCATGGGCCACCGGGTGGCGGTACTGCTCGACGGCGTGCTCCAGCAGGTGGACACCCCGCGGACGCTCTACGACACCCCGGCGAACGTGTTCGTCGCCGGGTTCATCGGCTCCCCCGCCATGAACATCAAGACCGTGCCGTTGACCGAGCAGGGCGCCGCGCTCGGCGAGCTGGTGCTACCGCTGACCCGGGAACAGCGGGAGGCGGCCGCCGAGGGTGGGGACGGGAAGGTCACGGTCGGCTTCCGGCCGGAGGACACCCGGCTGGTCGGTGAAGGCGAGGGCGGACTGCCGATCGTGGTGGAGCTGGTGGAAGACCTCGGCTCCCACGCCAACGTGTACGGCAACGCCTCCATCAACGGCCAGGAGGAGCGGTTCGTAGTCACCATCGACCGCAAGGACATGCCCACCATGGGCGACACCGTCTACATCAAGCCCGCCAACGGTCACCACGCGTTCCACGCCGCCACTGGCAACCGGCTGTGAGCGTCACCGGTCGGGGCGCGGCGGGGTCAGCTCACTCGGCGAACTGCCACACCTCCGCCGCGTCCCGGCCGGCGCACAACAAATACTTCTCATTCCAGGCGCAGTCCGGCCCGATCGACAGGGGGGCCCGCCCCAGGTTGACCGGCTCCCCCACCGCGGTGGCCAGACCCGCGACCCGCACCTTCTCCGGGTCATACAACGGCCCCTCGATGATGAGCAGGTTGCCGTAGTTCAACCGGGTCGCCACCGCGTTCCGCGCCAACACCAGCTCACCCTGGCCGTTCCACACCGTCAGCGTGTGCCCCGCCAGGTCATCACTGATCACCGCTAGCCAGTCACCTACGGGTAGCAGCACTTCCGCATACGGTACGGCCTGCCGCCACACCTCACCACCCCCGTCCGGCGCCACCACCACCACTTCCCGGGAGGCGGAGTCGAACATGTAGGTGTCCACTAGGCACAGTCGCCCCGGCCCGCAAGCCACCAGCGAATCCGGCCACCGCTTCGGATCAGTGCTGCGATAGTGGATGACCGGTGGGGCCGTCAATTCATTGAGCTGGTACGAGACGACCTCGTACCCGGCCTCGTCCCGCGCCACGTACAACCGGTCCCGGTACGCCAGGATCAGCTCGGACGGGGTGACGACACCCGCGCGCTCAGACAGCACCCGTCCGTCCCGACCATCCAGCACCCGGACCACGGCCTCTGAGGTGACCAGCACCAGCCGGTGATCGTAGGTGACCGCCAGTGCTTCCCCGGACCAGTCGGTAGGGGAGTCCAGCACCGCCTCCGTCAGCACCCCACCAAGCCGCGCATCCGCACTGGCCAGATTCTGACGCCACATCTCCTCGCCGGTGGCGGGGTTCAGCCCCAGCAGCGCCGGTTCCGCCCGGCTCAACCAGGCCAGGAACTGCTCCCCGAACACCAGTGCGTCATCGCCTCGGACCGTCCGCTCCCAAGCGCTCTGCCCGTCAACGCTGCGCAGCGCCAACAGCCGCCGGGGATCGGACACCGATTGCCCCTCCCCGACCACCAGCAGCAATCCAGGTACGGCGATCAGCCGACTCCAGGAAGGACTGTCGAGCGCCACCTGCCACTGCCGCTCCCCACTGGCCAGGTGAAACGCCCGTATCCGCAACTGAGAGGCCTGCTCCCACGCCACGTACCCGACATCCTGCTTCGGGTCGATCGCGGTCAGATAGGTCGCCGAGGGATGGTCGTATTCGATGTCGGTGATGAAGCGGAACGTCTGAAAGGCCAGCGGCTCGCCCCGCACCTGCTCCTGGCCGGTCGGCCACATCAGCGTGGTGACGAACGCCACCACCGAGGCCACCGCGGTCGCGACCGCCACTCCGATGATCCAGCGGGGCACCCGACGCCGCCTGCCCTCCGCGGGCAGGACGTACGACTGATATGTCATGACTCGATCGACCGTCGCCTCGCCACCTCCGCCAGCGCCACCGCCGCGGCCACGCTGGCGTTCAGGGACTCCACTTCGGAACTCATCGGAATCGCTACCCGAAAGTCGCAGGTGCTGCCGACCAGCCGGGACAACCCACGCCCCTCCGAGCCGACCACCACCACCAGTGGCGCCACCGCCACCTCCAGGTCATACAGCCCGGTGGGCGCATCCGCGTCCAGGCCGACCACCACATACCCTTCCTGCTGGCACGCCTTCAGCGCCCGAGTCAGGTTGGTCACCCGGGACACCGGCAACCGGGCGGCCGCGCCTGCACTGGTGCGCCAGGCGGTAGCGGTCATGCCGGCCGCCCGCCGCTTCGGCACGAACACCCCGTGGGCGCCGAACGCCGCGGCGGAGCGGATCACCGCCCCCAGGTTACGCGGGTCGGTCACCCCGTCCAGCGCCACCAGCAGCGGTGGCTCCGGGTGCTCGGAAGCCGCCGCCAGCAGATCCTCGAACGGCAGGTACGAGTACGGCGGCACCTGGAGCCCGATCCCCTGGTGCAGCGCCCCGCCGGAGAGTCGGTCCAGCTCTGACCGGCTCACCTCCAGGATCGCCAGTCCCCGATCGCTGGCGGTCCGCACGCTCTCGTTGACCCGGTCGTCGATGTCGATCCCGTACGCCACGTACAGCGCGGTGGCCGGTATCCGCGCCCGCAGCGCCTCCACCACCGGGTTGCGCCCCACCAGCAGCTCCGGGCCCTCTTGGGAAGCCCGGCTGCCCGCCCCGGACCGTCTCTCCGCCGCCCGCGCGGCCTTGGAGCCGGGGCCCGGTCGCCCCACCTTCGGCGGGCGCCCCTTCTCCGCCGCTGCCCGCCGTTCCCGTTCCTGCTTGCGGGCGGTGCCCCGGGGTACGTCCTCACCGGAGTACGCCTTGTGCCAGGGCCGTTCCTCCGCCGGCAGGGTCCGGCCCTTACCGCCCCGGCGGCGACCTTTGGGCGGGGTATCGACGGGCTTGCCGGAACGCCCGCGGGCTTTACCGGCCATTGATTGTCCACCTAGGGCCACGAGGAGTGTCTTCGACCACCACGCCGATCTGCTTCAGCTGGTCCCGAATCGTGTCCGCCGTGGCGTAGTCCTTCCGTTCCCGGGCCGCCTGCCGCTGCTCCAGCGCCAGGGCCACCAACGCGTCCACCACCGGCCGCAGCTGCCCGCTGTCCCCGGTCGACCAGGCCGGATCCAGCGGGTCGATCCCGAACACGTCCAGCATCCCCCGGACACTGGCCAACGCCCCCCGCAGCCGGTCGTCGTCCCCCTCGGCGTAGGCGGTGTTGCCCTCCCGGACCACCTCCTGCACCGCCGCCATCGCCTGCGGAGTGTTGAGGTCGTCGTCCATGGCCGCGGTGAAGTCCGCGCACACCGGCCCGGGCTCGCCCGGGCCGACCCGCTCGGCCGCCCGTCGCACGAACCCCTCGATCCGCTGGTAGGTGACCGCGGACTCGCGCAGCGACTCCTCCGAGTAGTCGATCCGGGAGCGGTAGTGCGGCCAGGCCAGGTAGTACCGCAGCTCCACTGGCCGGACACCGGCCGCCACCACCCCGGCCAGGTCCAGCACGTTACCGAACGACTTGCTCATCTTCGCCTCGCCGAAGTTGAGCAGCCCGTGGTGCACCCAGTAGCGGGCGAACCCGTACCCGGCGGCCCGAGATTGGGCGATCTCGTTCTCGTGGTGGGGGAAGATGAGGTCCAGCCCGCCGCCGTGAATGTCGAACTCGTCTCCCAGGTAGCGGCGCGCCATCGCGGAGCACTCGATATGCCAACCGGGGCGCCCCCGACCCCACGGGCTGGGCCACTGCGCCTCCGCCGGCTCGTCCGGCTTGGCCCCCTTCCACAGTGCAAAGTCCCGCGGATCACGCTTGCCGCGCGGATCCCCGTCCTCGGCCGGCTGCATGTCCGCCGGCTGCTGCCGGGACAGCGCCCCGTACTCCGGGTAGGTGGTCACATCAAAGTAGACATCCCCGGAACCGTCCGTGGCCTGATAGGCATGCCCCCGCGCAAGCAACTCCTGGATCAGTTCCTGAATCTCGGGGATGTGTCCGGTGGCACGAGGCTCGTAGGTGGGGGGCAGCACATTCAGTGCCTGGTACGTCTCGGCCAGGAGCCGCTCGTTGCCGTACGCAATCGACCAGAACGGACGGCCCGCTTCGGCCGCCTTGGCCAACACCTTGTCGTCAATATCGGTGATGTTGCGGATCAGGGTGACCTGGTATCCGGAGCGCAGCAGCCACCGGCGGAGGACGTCATAGTTGACACCCGAGCGCAGGTGCCCGATATGCGGGCCCGACTGCACAGTCAGCCCGCACAAGTAGATACCGATCTGTCCAGGTACCCGCGGCGACAGCTCGGTTACCTGGCGGGTCCAGGTGTCGTACAGGCGCAGGGTCATGGTTGCAGCGTATCGGGCACCGGCGCTCCGTTGGGGGCATGGTCGACGCCATTCCTGCCCCGCCCCACCCGGATCAAACGGTTCTGCCGCCACCCGCAGATCGGCCGGACCGCAGCCCGCCCGACCCCGGCCGCCGGCCCCCCTCGGCCCGACCATGCCCCCACCTGAGGAAAGCCGTGCGCCGGCGGCGGGAACACGATTAGCTAAAGGAGTGGATACGGCCTACCGAGACCGGACCGCCGCCGGCGAAGTGCTCGCCGAGCACCTGACGCCGTACGCCGGACGACCAGACGTCACGGTGCTGGGCCTGGTTCGAGGCGGGGTGCCGGTGGCCGCGGTGGTGGCGGAGCGGCTCGACGCCCCCCTGGACGTACTGGTCGTCCGCAAACTCGGGGTGCCCAGCGCGCCGGAGCTCGCGTTCGGCGCGATCGGACCGGGTGGGGTGATGGTCCGCAACGAGGCGATCGCCGATCTGCTCACCCCCGCGGAGATCGAGGCGGTACGCCAGTCAGCGGAGGCGGAGCTGACGCAGCGGGAGCAGCGCTATCGCCCCAACCGGCCGGCGCTGTCGCTGGTGGGCCGGGTGGCGATCGTGGTGGACGACGGTCTGGCCACCGGGGCCACCGCCCGCGCGGCGGTAGAGGTGGCCAGGCACCTGGGAGCGAGCCGGGTGGTGATGGCCGCTCCGGTCGGGGCGCCGGAGGCGCTGGCCCGCCTCCGAGAGGTGGCCGACGAGGTGGTGTGTCCGCTGGCCCCACCGGATTTCGGCGCGGTCAGTCGCTACTACCAGCGGTTTACTCAGGTCGACGACGACGAAGTGGTGGCGTTACTCAGCCGCGGGTAGCGCCCGGACCGCCGCCCCGGTGCCGCGGAATCTCAGGCCGGCCTCAGCGGAGATCCAGCCTGGTCTCAGTCGGGTGATTTCTGGTCGAATGTTTTCTGCTGGGCCCGGCAGTTCCGCCCTGGAGCCGGCCCTCCGGGGGTTACTCTGTCGAGGAGTGACTATCTGTCCGACCATTCCGTGAGCTGTGGAGCCCCGGTGAAGCTATCGATCTTGATGCCCGTCTACAACGAGCAGGACCACGTGGCCGAGGCGCTGAAGCAGACGCTAGCGGTGGACTACCCCTGCGACATCGAAGTGATCGTGGTGGACGACGGCAGCCGAGACGGCACCGCCGAGGTGCTGCGCACGATCGACGACCCCCGCGTACGGGTGTTCACCCATCCCCGCAATCGTGGCAAGGGGGCGGCGATCCGCACCGGCGCTCATCACGCCGAAGGTGACTACCTGGTGATCATGGATGCGGACCTGGAGTACGACCCCCAGGATCTGCCCAAGCTGCTCGCCCCCGTGATGGATGGGCGCGCCCGGGTGGTCTACGGCAACCGGGTGTTCGGCGCTCACACTGCGTACTCGTTCTGGTACGTAATGGGGAACAAGGCGATCACCACGGCCGCGAATATCTTCTACAACTCCTATCTGGGCGACCTCGAGACCTGTTTCAAGCTGATGCCGGTGCCGCTGTTCCGCTCGCTGGACATCCGCTCCCGCGGATTCGGCATCGAAGCGGAGATCACCGCCAAACTGCTGCGCCGCAAAATCAAACCGTACGAGGTGCCGATCAGCTATCGGGCCCGCAGCCGGGAAGAAGGTAAAAAGATCACCTGGAAGGACGGGGTCGAGGCGCTCTGGATCCTCGGCCGGGAGCGGGTACGCCGACCGGCTCGCCAGCAGTAACACCGCAGCCAGCCCCGCCCCCGCTCACGGACGCTGTTCCGGCCCGCATCCTCACGGCAGCAAGAGCACCTTGCCGAGGTGGGCGCTGTCCTCCAGCCACCGATGCGCCTCGGCGGCCTCCGACATCGGCAACCGGCGGTCGATCACCGGCCGGATCGCACCGGACTCGATCAGCGGCCAGACCTGCTGACGTACGCCCGCCACAATCCGCGCCTTCTCCGCCACCGGCCGGGACCGCAGCGAGCTAGCGGTCACCGTCCCTCGTTTGGCCAACAACGCCGCCAGGTCCAACTCTCCTCGACGGCCTCCCTGCAGCCCGATCACCACCAGGCGACCACCGGTCGCCAGCGCCGCCACGTTCCGGGACAGGTAAGCGGCGCCGATGATGTCCAGAATGACGTCGACCCCTCGCCCGTCCGTCGCTTCCCGGACCGCGGTCAGGAAATCCGTCTCGGTGTAATCGATCGTCACCTCGGCGCCCAGCTCCGCGAGGGCGGCGTGCTTGGCCCCCCGGGCGGTGGTGAGTACCCGGGCGCCGAGCGCGCGCGCCAGCTGGATCGCGAACGTGCCGATGCCGCTGCCGCCCCCATGCACCAGCTCGGTCTCACCCGCGCGGAGCTGTGCCGCGTCCACCAGGTTGGCCCACACCGTGCAGGCCACCTCCGGTAGCCCCGCGGCATCGATCAGATCCACCCCCGCCGGCACCGGCAGTACCTGCCCCTCCGGCACGCTCACCAGTTCGGCGTAGCCACCGCCGGCCAACAGCGCACACACCGGATCGCCGACCCGCCAGCCGGTGACCCCCGACCCAAGCGCCCGAATCACCCCGGCGCACTCCAGCCCCGGGTACTCCGACGCCCCCGGTGGGGGCGGGTAATGCCCCTGCCGCTGCAACAGGTCAGCCCGGTTCACGCCCGCGGCGTGAACCTCGATCAACACCTCTCCGGCGGCCGGCTCCGGGTCCGGCACCTCCTGCCAGCGCAGCGCCTCCGGCCCACCCGGCTCAGGGATCGTCACCGCGTACATGCCGTGAGTCTCCCACCCCTGCGGGGGCGGACATCCGGCCGGCCGCCATCAGCCGATCGCGCAAAGAAGCGGGGGCGCGACAACCCTCCGGCACCCCCCGGGCGTCTGGAGAGAAGGTGATCATGAGTGGGCCCCGGAGGCGAGTCATACCTATGTCTGGTGAAACCACGCTCGCGGCATTGCAGCAGCGAGCGGCCGAGCGGGCGGCGGCCCGCTCCCGAGGTGCGGATCAGCCGTCCGGTCTCGTGGTCTGCGACGAGCTGGTACGGATCTTCAAGACCGAGGGCGTCGAGGTCGTGGCGCTGCAGGGGCTCGACCTGGTGATCGAACGGGGAGAGCTGGTGGCGATCGTGGGCGCCTCCGGATCCGGCAAGTCCACCTTGCTGAACATCCTGTCCGGGCTGGACGAGCCCACCGCCGGGGTGGCTCGGGTGGCCGGGCATGACCTGCTGCGGATGTCGCGGCGGCGCCGGTTGCACTACCGCCGCCACGCGGTGGGGTTTGTGTGGCAGCAGACCAGCCGCAACCTCCTGCCGTACCTGACCGCGCTGGAGAACGTGGTGCTACCGATGCGGCTGGCGCGCACCCGCCGCGGCGCGGCCGCCCAGCGCCGGGCGATGGAGCTGCTGGACATGGTGGGGGTGGGGTACTGCGCGGACCGGCGCCCGGCCCAGCTCAGCGGCGGGGAACAGCAGCGGGTGGCGGTCGCGGTAGCGGTGGCCAACGACCCGGCGGTGTTGTTCGCCGACGAGCCCACCGGGGAGCTGGACGAGGCCAGTTCCGCGGAGGTGTTCACCGCCCTGCAGACGATCAACGCAAAGCTGGGAGTGACCATCGTGGTGGTCACCCACGACCCGGCCGTGTCCGAAAAGGTGAACCGCACCATCGCGATCCAGGACGGGCGCACCGCCACCGAGGTCCGTCGATTCACCCAGGTCGGAGCCGATGGCGCCGAGACGCGGGTGGCCGAGGAGTACACGCTGCTGGACCGGGCCGGCCGACTACAGCTACCGGCGTCGTACGTGGCCAGCCTGCGGCTGCGGGACCGGGTCCGGCTACGGCTGCGGAGCGACCACATCCAGGTCCGTCGGGGAGACCAGGAGCCAACGGATGAGTGAGGAACTGGTACGGGTCGAGCGGGTGAGCCGGGAGTTCGGGCACGGCCGGCGGGTGGTCCGGGCGGTCCGGGAGGTCTCGTTCACCGCCGCCCGAGGCGAGCTGGTGGCGATCCGAGGCCGCTCCGGCGCGGGTAAGACCACGCTGCTGAACCTGATCGGCGGACTGGACCGCCCGTCGGCGGGCCGGGTATGGGTGGCCGGGGAAGAGGTGAGCGCGGCCAGCGAGCAGCGGCTGCTGGAGTTGCGCCGGCACACCATCGGATTCGTGTTCCAGTCGTTCGGTCTGGTGCCGATCCTGTCCGCGGCCGAGAACGTGAGTGTGCCGATGCGGCTGGTCAAGCTGCCGGCAGCGCAGCGGGAGCAGCGGGTGGCGATGCTGCTGGAACTGGTCGGGTTGGGTGGGCACGCCGCGCACCGGCCATACGAGTTGTCCGGTGGCCAGCAGCAGCGGGTGGCGATCGCACGGGCCCTGGCCAACGAGCCGGAGTTGCTGATCGCGGATGAGCCGACCGGACAACTCGACTCCGAAACCGGACGGTCGATCATGGAGCTGCTGCGAGCGGTGGTCCGCGACCGGCGGGTGACCGCGCTGGTCGCCACCCATGATCCGGCGCTGCTGGACCTGGCGGACCGGGTGTTGACCCTCCGGGACGGGCAGCTGGTGGACCCGGTACCGACGGCCACGGGTGCGGGCGGTGGCGGATGAGGCTCGTGCTCTCCCGGGCCGCCGCCCGGACCCTCCTGGTCGCGGCGACGGTGGCCGCCACGGTGACCACCGTGCTGGTGACCACGTTCGTGCTGTACGCGCAGCTGCTGCCGGTGGCGGCGGTACGAACGGTGATTGTGGCGGCGCCGGCGGAAGAACGATCGCTGTGGATCAGTGGGGGTACCGGGGGTTCACCCGACGAGCTGGCGGCCCGAGACGCCGCGGTACGAGAACTGTTCGGGGACGGGTTGGCGGGGGTGCCGCTGACCGTGTCCATGGGCGGGTACGCCAGCGGACAGGAACTGACCACCCCGGTGGAAGGCTCCGCTGTGGTGGGGTTTCTACCCGATCTGGCTGACCACGCGGAACTGGTCGCTGGGCGCTGGCCCGAACCGACGACCGGGGACGGACCGGTGCCGACGGTCCTGCCGGTCGACGCGGCCGGGCTGCTGGAGGTCACCACCGGCGACCAGCTGACCATCCTGGACACCCGGTCCGGTCAGCAGCAGCCGGTGCCGATGGAGGTGGTCGGGCTGTGGCAACCGGTGGACCCGGCCGACCCGTACTGGCAGATCCTCGGCAGCAGGCTGGAGCTGGGCGGCATCGGACCGTTCGTGGTCCATCCCGACGAGTTCCTGACCTGCTACCTGCAGCAGGCCACGGTGAAGTGGGTAGCGGCGCCGGACCCGACCCAGATGGCCGCCGCGAACCCGGACGCGCTCCGGACCGGGGTGCGGGCCCTCACCCAACGGCTGTCGGAGTGGGGGAAGGCCTCCCAACAGCTGCCGGAGTGGGGGAAGGTCGATCCGGGCCTGGCCTCGTTACGGCTCTACACCGACCTCGATCAGCTGGCGGAGCGGCTCGGCGCGGCGGTGGTGGTGAACCGCTCCGGCATTCTGCTGTCGACGGCGTTGCTGGTGGTGGTCGCCGGCTACGGGCTGGTGTTGGTGGCCCAACTGCTCGCCGCCTACCGCGGGGTGGACAACGCCTTGCTGCGCGCCCGGGGCGCCAGCCGATGGCAACTGGCCGGATTCGCGGCGGGTGAGGCGCTGCTGGTAGTCGCCCCCGCGGCCGTACTGGGAGCGCCGGTGGGGACCTGGCTGGTGCAGTTGATCGACCACTGGTTCGCCGACGGCCGGTACGCGTTCGTGGCCGACCTGGCCTCGTACGGCTGGTGGGGGCCGCCCCTGGCGTGGCTGACCGCGGGGGTGGCGGCGCTGGGTTGCGCCACGGCGTTGACAGTGCCGGCGGCGGGCCGAGGGCGGACATGGACGGCCGAGCTGCAGGAGCGGTCCCGCCCGAGTAAGGCCGCGGCGCGGGCGCGGCGCGCCGGAGTGGACGTGGCGCTGGCCGCGGTAGCGTTGCTGGCCTGGGGGCAGCTGCGCCGGTACGGCACTGCGCTCACCCCCCCGCGACGCCGGGCTGGGAATCGACCCGCTGCTGGTGGCCGCTCCGGTGCTGGGGGTGCTGGCGGGAACCGCGCTGGCGATGCGGTTGCTGCCGCTGGCGACCCGCGCCGGGGTGCGGCTGATGACCCGCCGGGGCAGTTTCGCGGGGCTGCTGGGAATGTGGCAGGCGGACCGCCGCCCCCACGCCGGCCCGGTGCTGCTACTGGTGCTGGCGGTCGCGACGGCCGTACTGGCACCCACGGTCGCGAGCACCTGGCGGCAGTCGCAGCGTGACCAGGCTGACCAGTGGGTGGGCGCGGACCTGCGCGCGATGGTGGTCTCGCCGACGGCATCGTCCGGTACGGAGCTGGCGGCCGCGGCGCCGGAGGCGGAATTGATGCCGGTGCACCGGACCACCTTGACCGTGTCGGAGGCGGGCCGGTTCCCGCTGCTGGCGATCGACAGCGAACGCGCGCCGGAAGTGGTGCGGCTGCGATCGGACCTCGCCCCCACCGGACCCGACGAACTGTTCGCGACCCTGCGGGAGGGGCGCCCGGAGCTGCGCGGGTTGCCGCTGCCGGAAGGAGCCGAGCGGCTCGTGGGCCGGTTCCGGTTCACTGTGCCGGAGCCACAGGTCCACCGCTTCGTCCAGATAGGGTTCGTCGATTCTGAAGCAAGCGAACCGGTCATTGTGGAACAACAGCTACCAAGCCCGCTCCCTACCACAGTGACCTTCCAATTCCTTGACCGGCAGGGACTGATCCGGTCCGTGGAGGTCGGCCGGGCAGCGACCGACCAGTTCGGCTACCTGACCAGTGGGATCGTCCTGGCCGACGACGGCACCCTGGAGTTGGCGGTCAGCCCGCCGCCGGGCGCCGTCGCCTTGCTCGGCCTCGGGGCGGGGATGCAGGTGGCCCGCTGGGACGCTGGCCTGGTCCCGGAGGCGGACCTCGCGCCGGTGCAGGTGACCTGGCGGTGGCAGGACCTGGCGTGGGTGGGCGCGGACGGTGAGCAGACTCCGCTGGAGCTGCCCGCGGACTGGGACCTCCACCTCACCGATCAAGATGAGTTGGCCCCCCTGCCCCAGCGGGTCGAGGGAGAACCGGCGGTGACCGTCACCCTGCAGCCGGCGAAGCACTATCCGGGGACGCTGACGTTCCAGCTCACCGCACCGTTGCCGAAGCGGACCCTGATCCCGATGCTGGTCACCCCGGACCTGCTGGCCGCCACCGGCCGGAAGGTCGGCGAAGCGTTCCGGATCAGCGACGGCGCCGGCGGGATCACCAGTGCGCGGGTGGCCGGGGTGGTGGAGGCGATCCCGGGGAGCCCGGACGGATCCGGGGCCATTGTGGATCTGACCTGGATGTCCATCCGCCAATTCGGAGACCAGCGCCCCACTCCGCAGGTCACCGAGTGGTGGCTGCGGGCACCGGCCGGATCCGCCGCGGCGATCACCAACCTGCCCTGGATCGGTGAGGTGTACGACCGACGCACCGAGACCGACCGGATGTTGACCGATCCGCTCGGAATGGGGGTGCAGGTGGCGCTCTGGTGCACGGCAGCAGCGGCCGCTCTGTTCGCGGGATTCGGCCTCCTGGTGGACTCTCGCGCCACCGCCGTACGGCGGCGACGGGAATTGGCGGTCCTGCACACCCTGGGTACGCCCCCGGCGGGGCTGACACGGTCCCTGCTGACCGAACAGGCGGTGCTGGCCGGGCTCGGGGTGGTGGTCGGGTTGCTGGTCGGCTGGGTGGTGGCGGCGGCGATGGGCACCTCCCTGGTGCTCACGCCGACGGGAGAGGTGCCGCTGCCGGCGCCCCGGCTGGTGGCGGCACCGGCGCAGCTGATCGCCCCCACGCTCGGCCTGTTCCTGGTGACGGTGGGGCTGGGTGCGCTGGTGGCGCGGCGGGCCCGCCGAGAGGTCGCCGCCGGAGCGCTACGAATCGGGGAGGACTAATGCGACGGTGGCGGCGGCTACGCGCGTACCCGGCCTGGTGGACGCTGGTGGGCCTGGTGACCGCGGGGTTGGTGTTCGTGGTCGCCAGCGCCGGCCCGGTGACCCGACACCTGGCGGACAATGCGCTGCGCCAACTGGTCGACCAGGCACCGGCCAGCACCCGGGACCTGACGTTCTCGGAGCCCCGGCGGCTCGGCAGCACCGCCGCGGGGGTACGGGACGAGGTGACAGCGCTGCTGTCTCCGGATCTGGCCGACCGGCTGAGCAACGCCTGGGGCATCCAACGCACCCGGATTCTCGGGCCCAGCCACGCCGACCCCGAGGCGGCTCCGTTCGTCACTCTCGCCGGCGCCGGGGTGAGCGCGGAACCGAGCGGATTCCTGCCGCTGGTGACCTTTCACCACCAGACTGATCTGCTGGACGAAGTGGACGTGGTGGCGGGGGAGCCACCGTCGACCGACGCCACCGACCCGACCTCCGCGGTGGTCGAGGTGATGGCCGCGGCACCGGTGGCGGAGACGCTCGGGCTGCAGGTCGGTGAGGTCTACTCGCTGCTTCCCGGTCAGGCGGAGGTCCGCCCCGAACAGGTCACGGGGGACGTCGGGCCAGCCGTCGCGGTCCGGCTCACCGGCCTGTTCGCACCGCAGGATCCGGCGGCGGCGATCTGGGAACTGGACCGCCGACTGCTGGCGGCCCCGACCCGGCTGTGGCCGCCGGGCGCGCAGCCGCCCCAAGAGCCCGTACCGATCCGGCAAGCGACGCTCGTCACCGACCAGTCGGGGATCAACGTGCTGACGGGACAGGAACTGGGCGACTTCTTCGCCGGGGAGACGGTGGTCCGGCTCCGGTTGGACACCGCACGGCTGGACGCCGACTGGGCTGCGCAGGCGCCCGACGCGGTGGCGGATCTGCTCGGCAACACCGGGCTGCGCACGGAGCTGCGGGTGGAGACCGCGCTGTTCGAACTGATCGACGAATTCCAGGGCCAGTTGGCGGCGGGGCAGGCGGTGGCGGCGGTGGTCACGGCCGGGCTGGTTGGGGTCGGGGCGGGCCTGCTGGCGCTGGTGGCCGCGACCGCGGGCAACCGGCGGCGCGAAGAGTTGGCGCTCCTGCGGGCCCGCGGTGGGTCGTGGCCCACCCTGCTGCACTGGTGTCTGGCGGAGGCGGCGCTGGTGGTGCTCCCGGCGGCCGCGCTCGGCTGGCTGCTGCACCTGCCGGTACCGGGCCGGTCGGATCCGGCATTGGTGCCCGGTCTCGGCGCGGCCCCGGTGACGGTGGCCGCGGGGGCGCTGCTGCTGGTGGCGGTCGTGCTGGCCCTGGGCGGACGGGCCCGCCCGGTGGCGGCTCAGCGGAGTGAGCTGGTCCACTATCCCCCGGTACGCATCACCATCGAGGTGGCGGTGGTGCTGCTCGCCGGGGTGGGGGTGTTGGTGCTGCACCAGCGCGGCCTGACCCGAGTCGGTGGCGCCGACCCGTACCTGGCCATGGTGCCGGTGCTGATCGGGGCCGCCGCCGGTCTGCTGGCGCTCCGGTTGCACCCGTGGCCGCTGCGGCTGCTCGGGCTACTGACCGCCCGTCGCCCCGGCGTGGTGGCCTTCCTCGGCCTCGCCCGGGCCAGTCGCGCGGCCCCGGTGACCGCGCTGCCGATGGTGGTGCTGGTGCTCGCGGTGGCGGTGGGCGGTTTCTCCGGAGCGGTGTATCAGGCGATCGACGCCGGTCGGCAGGCCGTCGCGGTCCAGGCGGTGGGCGCCCACGCCCGGGTGGCGGCCGACGGGCTGGCCCCCGGAACCGTGACGGCCGTGGCCACCCTGCCCGGTGTCACCACGGTGGCCGCCATGGGACGGGGTGGCTTCCTTCTCCGGAACGACCGAGTGGTGCAGGGCAGCACCGTGGTCATCGTTGACACCCCCGCATACCAGCAGATCCTGACCGCGATCGACGCGCCGGGACGACTGCCGCAGCCCCTCTTGGCGGCCGACGCCACCACCGACCCGGTACCGGTGCTGGTACCACCCCATGCCGACTCCGGCCAGGAGTTGGCGGTGCAGCTGCCGGACGGGCAGAAGCGGCCGGTGACCGTGGTGGGGGAGATCAGCGGCCTGCCTGACCTGGCCCCGGGCGACAACTGGGTGCTGCTGCCTCGGCATGCGGCGCCGACGACGCCGATCGACGAACTGTTGATAGCCGGCGCGGACGCTGACTTGGCGGCGGTACGGGAGGCGGTCGCGGACGCGACCGGTAATGCCCCGGAGCACGTAGAGGTGACCAGCCTCGCCGGCTACCGGGAGGAGTTGGCCGGCAGCGAGTTCCAGCCCTGGCTGAGTCTGATGTTCCTGATCGGGACGATCGGGGCGGCCGTGGGCGGGGTGCTGGCGGTCGAGCTGACCCTGGTCGGCCAGGCCGCGGCCCGGGGGCGGACGCTGGCCCTCCTGCGCACCATGGGGCTGTCCCACCGGCAGACCCGCGCCCTGCTGCTGATCGAGCTGCTCCCGGTGCTGGCCGTCGCGGTGGCGGTGGGAGCGGTGGTCGGCGTCGGGATGCCGGTGCTGTTGGCGCCGGCGCTCGGGCTGACCGAGCTCACCGGCGGCGCCCCGGTGGTGGTCACCTTCGACCTGGGGACGGTCGCCCTACTGACCGGGCTGCTGGGGGTGTTCCTCGTCGGCGCGGTGCTCGCCGAGGCGGCGGCGCATCGGCGCCTCGGCCTCGGCCGGGTCCTCCGATTCGATTCCTGACCGTGCCAGCCGCTATGGATCCCTGCGGGATCGAAGGGAGACCGATCGGATGCGATAGCATCGTGGGCGCTGATGACACGCTGCGGACCAGCTCACGCTGGCGGCCGCAGCCGGGAGGGTTCGCCTAGTGGCCGATGGCGGCGGTCTTGAAAACCGCTAGGGGCGCAAGCCTCTCGTGGGTTCGAATCCCACACCCTCCGCCAACCACCCCGCGTGCTATGAGCGCTGACCTGTGTCTCCCCATCGGTGCGCTCCTGCTCGCCTGCTCGTCCGCACGCTGCCCACAATCGGACAATGCTTCGGAAGCCTGCCAGGTAGTGAACTATCAGGACATTCCGAACATAATGACCACAGTGCCCACCGCCCCGTTGATAATCGTGACCAGCGTGGCGACGGTAGCTAGACATTTCGCTGGACTCACCCACAACCCTCGGTTGAGTTCGCGCCATGCCCGAGGCACTACCATCATCTTGAGCTTTTGCCATTTGTGCTGGCGATAGCTGCAGCCAAGCAGCAGACCACTAGCGTTCTTGCGACACGCTCTACCTTCCCGGGTAGCCGCACCACACCAGACGGCACCCGAAAGCAGAAGCAGCCGACAGTGACCCCCGGCAAGATGATCAGCACAACTGGACCGATCTCAATGGCCCACCATGCCGTCAGCGCCAAGAGAAGTAGCAGGTATCCCCAGTAACAACCAACCCTCTTCATAAGAGATTATGAGTATCTGATCAAATACTCAAAGTAAACAAAGTTACAGGCCAGTTCCCGGCCTCGATCAGACGCTGGCTTCGACCGGACCAGGCGGCTGGTCCGGCCGAAGCAGCGAAAAGTTCCCGCGCTACTGCGCAACGAGCGAGAAGTCCACCCGCACCACCTCATTCGCCGCCACCGACACCGTCTGGATGGACTCCCGATAGCCCGGCGCCGCCGCCGACACCTCCTGCTCCTCCACCTCCGGCGAGAACAGCCAGTACCAGCCGTCGTCGAGAGCGGGATCGTCCGGAGTAGCCACGGTGGTGGCCGGCGTGTCTGGCGCCGCCGCCGTGACCACGATGGCGCCGGTCAGTCCCTCCCCACTGACCGCGTCTATCACCTGCCCGGTCAGCAGTCCGCCCGGCACCGGCAGGCATTCCCCACGATCGCCGAGGAACACGTCGTCGATCGCCCACCAGCCTGACCACTGTCCGGAGTAGGAGAACCGCACCCGCACCTCCGGCTCACCCGCTGCTTCCGGAAGCGCCACCAGCTGCGGGGCCGGTCCGGGCTGGCCAGGGAAGCCGGTGTCGCGCCACACCTCTCGCCAGGTCTGGCCACTGTCCACACTGATCTCCACTCGAGCAGTCGAGTTCACCGCCGGCACGAGATCGGAGGCGAACACCAGCACCGGTGTCGTGTATTCGGTCAAGTCGAACACTGGGCTAGTTAGCGCGGTTACCTGCACGTGATGCTGGCCAGCGTGGTCGGAATCCACGATGGCGAATCCCCCCTCACCTCCGGTGCGGTTACCCCGCTGTCCTGGGTCGTCGAACACCCACCCGGGCCGGTGCTGATAACCGGGGTAGCCCGGATCGGTGTCGGTGACCTCCCACCCCACCGGTGCACCGGGGCGGGCGGGAACCAAGCCAGGCAGCGCATCCGCCCCAGGCGGATCGAACGACTCGGTGTATCCCACCATCCCATCCGGGGCATAGCCGGGTGCCACACACACCGGGGAAACCCGCAGATCCACCTCCTGCGTCAGACCGATACGGCCGACCGACAGTGACTGCTCCCACGGCGAGTACTCAGGCAGCTGCGCCTCCACCCGCAACCGGTACTCTTCGTCGGCCAGCACCGGCAACGCGTACCACCCGGTGACCGGGTCAGTGAAGGTCTGCCACTGTCGGCCCGTGTCGGTGGTGGCGGTGACGCGGGCGTACAGCGGCCACCCATGCCCTGAACCGTCCCGCACCGTGCCTTCGATCGTCACCAGTGGGGTAGGTGACAGCGCCACGTTGTACGTAGTGACCTCG
>Ga0079224_100004126_pt1 | contig 18611 bp, 14 predicted proteins | sample Stecom2015_FD_80414 | JGI IMG/M metagenome (GOLD analysis project Ga0079224, IMG submission 80414) | Agricultural soil microbial communities from Utah to study Nitrogen management - Steer compost 2015 | ecosystem: Environmental > Terrestrial > Soil > Agricultural land | place: USA: Utah... | reverse complement strand
TAGCTTTCGTTCCAATGCCTGAACTTCCGTGCCAGTCAACGTCCCCGTATAATCGGTAACCAAATGGTTCGGTGCTTCCGGTAAATTTTGTGCATAAAGCGAAAAAATCGAACTCCATAACACAAAAAACATCACTCCAATCCATTTCATGGTCGGTTTAATCAACATATATACTCGCATTGGGCTTTTAATTTGTTCCAAAATGGATATCATTCGGAAGTTCATTTACATCATCAAAACCACGAGGAAAATATTTCTGCAACTGTTCTCCTACATCGTGTATCCCTTCAATTAGTCCTTGCACTATATCATTGCGGCGAAAAAAGGAAACCATCAGTTCTTTGGTTTCGTCCCAAAAATTAGCTTCTACCTTGGTATCTAGACCTCGGTCGCCTATAATGGCAAATTCATGGTCATCGATGGCCATGTAAATAAGGACACCATTACGGAGACCTGTTTTATGCATTTCCAGCTCCTCGAAATAGGAAACAGCCGCATCCATCGCAGAAGTTGCTCTTAATCTTTTATCGATTACCAGCCGAATCTCGCCTGAAGTTTTGGCTTCCGCCACACTTATTGCGTGAACAATGCGGTCTTGTTCTTCTGATGAAAATATGTCCATATCAAACACTAAAATTCTACCGTAGGTGCCTTATCGGATCCTTCGGCGGCTTGAAACGTTCCTTTCGGTTTAAAGCCGAAAATGCCGGCCATAATATTATTTGGAAAGCTCCGTACCGTGGTGTTATAATCTTGAACAGCTTCATTGTAGGAACGGCGTTCTACAGAAATACGGTTTTCTGTCCCCTCTAACTGTACTTGCAATTCTTGAAAATTCGAATTCGCCTTCAAATCCGGATAAGCTTCCACACTCACTAACAATCTTCCGATGGACTGCGACAAGGCGTCCTGCGTTTGTTGGTAGTTGGCAATAGCCTCCTCCGATAGATTAGAAGGATCAACGGTTACGGATGTAGCTTTGGCCCGTGCTTCCACAACCGCCGTCAACGTACCTTCTTCGTGTTCAGCAGCACCTTTTACCGTTGCGACCAAATTAGGAATCAAGTCTGCACGACGTTGATAGGCATTTTCTACTTGTGCCCATTTCCCTTTTACATTCTCATCTTTGGAGACCATGGTGTTATATCCACAAGAGCTGAATGACAGCGCCGTAAACAAACCTACGATTGCAATAATTAATCTTTTCATCTGTAAAATATTATTCAAATTTTTATAAAAATACTAATTATCGTTCTTTTTTTTAGAAAAAAAGGAACCAAAAAAATCGTCGCGTCGAATCTTTGAGAAGAGGGATAGTACTAAGGATGAGTTTCTACATACCTCAAAAATTCGGATGCGACCTCTAGTGTTAATTGGGGATTGTGCAAAATGCGTAAAACAAAAGCGCTCAAGAACACCTCGGAGTGATGCTCGCTGACAACAAATGCTATTTTTCCACCGGTTTATGTTCCATTAAGCTATCCAGTAATTGTTCTATATTTTGTGTTGGATATTTGTGGGCTATAAAATAGTGGTTTTTATTTACATCAGGATTCCATGTATTTCTCCCTTTTCCGTCAACTAAAAAATGTCCCGGTCCTAGTACATAAAAATATCTGTCTGCGGGTCTGACCGCAACCAATACCGCCGTTTGATCCCATGATTGACGGGTCTTGCTTTCAAAATCTTTGTACGTTTTACTGTTATAACGATAGCTCCATGCGACCGGATTAAAAGGGTCTTCGGAATTGGAAAGCCCACTTCCTGTATGTATGTCTTTCCCTATTTCAAAACCGCTGAACAAGATCTTCCCCGGCCAATTATTAAACACGTACTGTGCTGATAAGGGTTCTTTATTAATGTTGAATTCACTTCCAGAAGGAAATGCCCCGGCCATACAAATCAGATTCTTAACTTTCTTTTGCACCAACTCTTTCCCTGTCAACTTACTATACTTGTCCCGGCTACTTTTCAACAACGCGTCCAGATTGGACAGAAAACCAACGGTAACGATAGTGACGCTTTGATCCGCTGCATTTTCTAAAATCTTACGATAGAGATCCGTCGCCGCAGGATAAACTTTATCTTTTACTTTAAAGCTTGGAAATTCATTCAGCAGGTGTACATTCCAACTATTCTTAGCCAAAAAGTCGGGAGCGTATTTAACCGCTTCGCCCACCGGAATCTGAGGCCGGTTGAAATAGTGATTAAAAAGGTCGATAGTCGGTGCTATTACCGGATGATTCACACTGGAAACACAAGCTAGTATTTCACATTCCCCACTATCTGCCAGGGCGTGCAGTAGGGCGATTGCTCCGACATCATCGTAATCGGGGCCCATATCTGTATCAAATATTATTTGTGGAATATAACCCTTCTGTTGGGCGAATAAGGAAGTAGTAATACTTATAAAAAAAACAAGGATGTGTGTTAAAAATCTCATTTGGATTATCAGTTAAATTGTAATATACTTAAAACTTATATGCGCGGAGCTGAAAGACCGCCCGACAGCTTCATGAGTACTTAATAATGTTTAGTAGTTCAAAAGACCTTTCGTGTCGATTACTCCATTTATACCGCCGGAACCTCCTCCCAAATAACCATAACTGGCACCATAGATATCTGGCGTCACCCAGAAGGAATACAAATCGCCCTTTTCTAAGACAAACCGTATCTTTATCCTCTTTTGTTGTAACCCCCTTAAGTCCTTTTTATTTTTCCACTCTATCCGATGCAATGTCTTATTGCTTTTGACAATCAAACAGTCCTGCAATTCATAGCCGGGTATTATTTTATCGTTGTTATCTAAAATTTCTGCGCGGAGACTTCCTCCTGGGCAATTCACATTCACAAACAGATACTTCCCGGTAAACTGTAATGGCATGGTGACTATTTCGCCAATTTGTTCCGCTTTCAAGGAAACAAAACCATCTCTTCTCAAAGTCGCCATTCCGATACTGGCCCCCGTATACATGCCCCTGAAACCATCGGATGCAAGCCCAGAATAACCGGTATAGGGAAAATAGAGGCTATCCGCTTTAACAAGACAGACCCCAGTAGCGCCATGGATATACCCCTTATCCCAAGCCCCTTCTTTCCGAGCAGCCTCTATAAACGCTTCACGACTAGGGCGTAACCAATGAAAGCCATCTCGGCTAAACCCCAAACCTAATTCGGTAATTTTAGGTTCTTTGTTCGCGTTGGCTATTTCATTTTTAGGTCCTAAATGTAAATAGAACTCACCGAGCATTATACTTTCGTAGGCTACTGCATTTAAGGAATACAACTGTGGTATATCCCTGATTACTAAATCTGGAATATCCAGCTTATCTGTTCTGGTCCAAAATACTGATCCATGTTTCCAGTCCCATCCATCTAAAAACTCATCGCTCTCCAAATACATTCGTGATCGCGGGCCTTCATCCGATTTTTTTATACTAAATACCCATTTTGATCGGAACGGATTGTAAAAAAAGGAAGAATAATCTCCATAGTTTGCATTTACTTGTATGGACTGTGACCAAGTTTTTCCATCTGAAATCAACAGACTATGCCTGCCGCTTAAAGAGTCATTTGTTCTTCGGTCTGTTAACATTTTTATCTTTTGTTTTGGATCTTTTGTATTCAGATCCAACCAAAGAGCATTATCTTCTCCTGCATTATATCTCCCTTTAGGTAAAAGCAAGTTTGAACCATCACTTTGTAGCGCCGGCTTATCCCAGTTTAACAAGTCTTTGCTAGTGGCTAATGCTAATCCTCCTCTCCATCCAGCGGTATAAAACATTTTGTACAAATCCTCACTAGGATCGTAAAACACTCCTCCATGACCCAAGTACACAACATCCCTGTTGCCACCAAGGCTCTGTTCCTTTTCCCATAAAGTACTGGGCAAAAGTACAGGATTACCTTCCCATTTCTTCGCTTTATGGTAGACCTTTTTTAGCGTACTCCTTTCTATTAAAAAGTCATCCACAAATAACTGACGCCCCACGGAAATGTCAATAACTTTTGGCTTTTCGGCTAAATATGGCACCACTATCGGCTCATTTGATGTTGGATCAATATTTCTTGGCGGCCATATCTCGGGCAACTGTATTCCGTTATACAACACCTCTGATTTCCCAGCAACCTGTTGTTGACCACAAGCCAGCTGGAATGATATAAAACAAAAAAGAACAGAGAGAGAGAAAGTGATCTTGTAATACATAATTATTCTTATTTTAAATCAGCGAGCTTAACGCGAGATATTCCTATTTCTTCTTTTCCTACAGAATAGGATGTATATAGCCAATCGCCTACAATTATAGAACTCGGGTAAGCAAAACCAGGATTTCGTCGTGCAACACCGGGGAAACGATATGTTTTTGGAGCCCCGGAACGTAAGGAGAATGCTTTATAATATTGATAACCGTCTTTACTTACACTAACTGTAAGCGGATCTCTGTCCAAATACCTGGGTTGATCGAAAGGAAAGACGATCTGATTGCCGATTAAGTAAATCATCCCATCGGGCCCCTTTACAACTTCACTTCTGCTTGGAGCATCTGGGATATCGGTTGGATAGGGCGTAGTCCATCCCCCTGAACCGTTATTCATCGTTACATAAATTCTATTATTGTGTACTGGATTTGAAGGGATTCCGTGGTTTCTGAACATTAGTATTAAGCTGTTATCATTTGCTCTATACATAAATGTTTCAATAAGGGACTCCCCACCGACACCTGGCCGTTGTATACCATCGTTGGCGTTAGCCCACCAAGATATCTGATCGTTGTCTTTGTACCATTGAAGTATCTTGGCTCCTATTGCTGGGACCTTAAATGCATCCGGATCTTCTTTCATAAAATCGGGGAGCTGTGCATTACTAGGCATATTTGTTACCAAAAAGAACTTCCCAAATGTGTCATCTGCATTCACTTGTCGTGCTATTGGATATCGCCAGTTAGCACTGTGAACATAGACAACAGCATATAAATTGCCATCCGCTATCACCCATCGATCTGGCGTTAAATGAGGCCCGTTATTGGTTTCCGCTTCCGGTACTACCGGACATGGAGGAGGAAACAATTCCCCCGGTGCGGACCAGCTGCCCCAGCTAGCCGAAGATGAAATTAATATTCGTTGTCCGGGAGCATCTTCACCAAATGGATGATTTCCCCACATTATGTATTGTTTACCGTTAAAAGTCGTAAGTGCCACGAAATGATTAAATGCACCCTCTTCGCGGGTTTTGGGTTGCCAGACTACACTATGTTCGGCGCTTGCAGGTTTCTCAAATCCGGCACCATTCGCATAATCTGTAGTAGGCATTTTATAAGTCCACATTGGCACCACTGGCCCCCCCCCTGATGTGTATATGTCTGTTTTAATTTTTTTTGCCCCAAATGAAATAATAGTCTCATTTCCAATTGTGTCTGGATCATCACGTGTCGAATCATCCGCCTTAGAGCACGAGATCCCGAACAGGCAAACTAAGATAAATGTCGATGCAATAACAATATTTTTCATATCAAATTTATTTTAAATGACAATGACGCTATCGGATTGCATTCTTCCAACGCAGCTGTCCGAATAAATCGTAATAGTTTCATTATTAAATAATTAATAACCTTCATTCTGACCCAATTCTGAACTAATATTGGCGTCAATTGCTGTTTGCGGAATAGGCCACCACTGGTGAAAATCTGCGATAGAGTTTCGGGTTATCGCCCGAATACTATATTTGCGAACGCGTTCAACCAATTTTCCTAACCGAACTAATGTTCTTCTGCGCGGCTCCTCGGTAATCAGCTCTCTGGCACGTTCATCCAAGATATAGTCAATGGTAACCTCTTCCGGCTTTACAGGTTTAGCTTTCGCTCTATTTCGGACTACATTTATATCCTGACTTGCTCTCTGCGGATCATCCATCATCAAATATGCTTCTGCTCGTAACAGATACGTTTCTGCAAGTCTAAATACCATTACATCTTGATAAGTCCTACCTATCCACGCCGTCCCGGAGTTTGTAAATGCTCCTATCTTACCCTCAATTTTACGGATTTGCGGATAAATATTTTGCATGGTATCTACTTCGGTAGTCCTTGGCCCTACAGTTTGTCCGAAGAATTCAGAATTCCGGTTCGTATACCTGAATGTGCGACGAATATTGTGGACTGAATTGCGAATATCGTTATCCCAATTGTCTTTCCAGATATTATATAGGAAATAAGGAGTCGGTCTCACCTGGCCACCTCCCTGACCCAAACTATCAACCGCAACCATCCCGGATCTACCGCGAGGATCTGTTAACCGAGTATACCACGGGCCCCAATTCCTTAATCTGTTATTTCCATTGCTTGCACCCTGACCTCCCAAAGTCACATCCTCAATTTGCCATACATAAATGGATTCGAGATTTCCGGAACTCCGGTTTTGGTTGCCGTCTCTAAATAAATCCGAAAAAACATCTCCCGGCTGATTCATTTGAGAACCGAAACGTTCTGTCATTAGCTGATAAAGACCTGAATTAATAACCTTATCTGCACTTTCCACCGCATTTTGATATTCGCCCAAGCTTAGATATACCTCGGTTAACAAATGATCAGCAGCAGCTTTGACAACCCTTCCTTCTCTACTTTTCTCTACTGTGGCCGGCAGCCATGCAGAAGCATAAACTAAATCATTTTTTGCCGATTCTAACAACTTTTCTCTTGATACTCTAACAAAATCGGTTTTTGGGGCATCATAGATAGTATCCACAAGGGGGGCCCGCCCATATATATTAGCGATCAGGTTGTGCGTATAGGCCCTAAAAAACTTCGCCTCTGCAATTAGTTGATTTTTCTTGTCGGGGCTACTCCAATCGACGTGATTATCAGGATTTGTCGCATACGAAATTATAGTATTGGCGCGCAACAACATAGATCCATACGCCCATTCCCACAGCCAACGAACCTGCTCTACTCCGGGGGTAAGCAACTGATTGTAATCATTGATAGAGTTGGTGACATGTCCGAAGCTTGCTACATCTGTGCCGGCGGACATGATATAATAGTATTTGACCTGATCCCTCGCAGTCATTTCATTCCGTGCGGCCGCATGAAGTGAAGTCATATAATTTTCAAAACCTTTCTCTGTACTTAGAATATCTGCAGTACTCAACAATGACATTGGTCTTTCTTCCAGGAACTCTTTATTACATGCCTCTAAGGCAAATAAAAGGCCTAACAACAGGAAGCCTATAATCCATCTATTTTTCATGATAATATTTTTTAACCCACTGTGATACTATTCTATTTCTCTTTCGTGTATATCCTAGAAACAGTTGGCTATAATTTATTTTATTAAAAACCTATTTTAAATCCAAGACTGTAAACTCTTGATAGCGGGTAAACTGTATTTGTTTCTGGATTAGTGCCTTTCCATTCTGTGCTTGTCCACAAATTCTTTCCACTGGCAAATACATTTAAAGAAGATAAATTAAGTTTGTTAATGACGGTATTGGAAAAATTATACGATAAGGATACATCCTGAAGTCTTATAAAACTTCTGTCTATCGTTTGGACACTATTATTTGAAGTAAGAGCTGACCGCTCATTACTTCTATTTTCTTCATTCCACCATCCCAAATCATACGAATTCGCCGGGCGAAGTGGATTTAAGCTATTCGCATAAAACTGACCTAAGTTACCAATCCAGCCTTGCATCGCATTTATGAAAACAGATAAACTGATATTACCGTAGTTAAAATTATTAGTGAAACCCCACCTATACTTGGGTTCACCGGTTTGCCCGAGAATTGCTCGGTCATTATTTAAATCATTCGTGATCCCATCGTCATTCAAGTCTTTATATCGTTCATAACCTATCTGAAAGCCAGATGGAATCTCATCCTCTTGCTGATAAATACCATCAAAAACATAACTATATAAAACATTAATCGGTTGTCCTATAAACCATCTATTCCCTACATCGTCATCCTCACGACCATCTCCATCGTTGTCCGCGCCGTATAATTTTACGATCTCATTTTGATTTTTGGAAAAAACAAATGTCGAGCTCCATTCAAACTTATCTGTTTTAATATTTACTGAATTCAATGTCAATTCAACTCCTTTGTTTCTTATCAAGCCCAAATTTGTCCATGTTGAGAAATATCCGGTCATAATAGGGAGCGTCCTTTCCACCAATAAGTCTCTGGTATCCATGTTGTAATACTCTATCGTACCTGATAAACGATTCTTCAAAACCGCAAAATCTAGTCCGAAATTCGCGCTATATGTCGTCTCCCATTTTAAATTTCTATTTGCGATGTTCGAATCAAAAATACCGATCGATGTTGTTCCCCCATCTCCATAAACATATTGATCTAAAGATGCTAAACTTAAAGACTGATATGGCGTTATCGATTGATTGCCAACTGCCCCATAGGATAACCGAAACTTAAGAAAATCAATAGCCTCTACTTTTTTTATAAAGGCCTCGTCCGATGCTACCCAAGCGAAGGCTGCCGATGGAAATGTTCCGTATTTGTTATTTGACGCAAAAACGGAACTTCCGTCTCTTCTTGCCGTCAACGTCAATAGATATCTGTCACGAAATCTGTAGTTTATTCGTGCCATACTGGATATTCCAGAAACCCGAGAGGCATATGAGGTTGGATTATACGTTGAACCCAATTCCAGTTTGTCCCATCCAAATTGATCGGTAGCTAATTGTATCGCTTCAATAGTGGCTCGATCTTGATTTTCTTCATTTGCCCCATATAATAGTGTGACGTTCAAACCATGATCGGTTCCGAACTTCACTTTATAATCTAAAATATTTTCTAAAACCCACTCATCTCCTCTCCAATTTACTTTTGATGCACTCGTATTATTAGATGTGATATTCGGATTTTGTTTTATAAAATTATAATCCCTAATCCAACGATAATTATGAGAATAATTCAATCGATAGCTTAACCCCTTAATTTTAGGAATTTGAATAATGCCATAAAAGTTAGCCATCAAATTCTCCCGTATGTACAGGTTATCTTGATTGTATACTCTCCAGAGAGGATTCTGCGAAACTCCCTCATCCTCTGGCACAGCATACTGAGTTACGGACCCGTCTTCATTGTGCCAATTACCAAATGGGCTTATCCTTTGTGCCATTGTGATATCTGCCTCAATTCCAGATAAATCATTCTTGGAATACATGCTGTTTAGTCCGACCGTAAGCCATTCTTTGACTTTGTTCTCTATATTACTGCGAAGAGAAATTCTATTTAAGTTATCATTATTGACTAAGCCATGCTCCTTCATATATGAAGCTGATGTAAAGTAGTTGGTTTTATTTGTCCGACCTGAAATATTAATATCTGCAGAATAGGTGAATGCTTTTTGTGATATCATATCGTAGGGATCGCGTGAAATACCATTTGCATAATTCTCTGCCTCTGTAATTGTTAAATAAGTGCTTGGGTCGTCGGGATCGACCGTTACATTATTTTGCTTTCTGATATCAATAGATTTCTGCACATATCTTTCCGGGCTTAGTAATTTAGGCCTACTACTCCAATCCGATGTGCCATAAAAAGCGCTTACCGCCACTTTGGGATCTCCTAATATTCCCTTCTTGCTCGTAATTAAGATGACTCCGTTTGCGGCTTTTGATCCATAAATAGCCGAAGCGCTGGCATCTTTTAGAATCTCCATAGATGCGATGTCATTGGGATTGATATCAATAAACGCACCATTAAAAAATGTACCGTCTAAGATAATCAGCGGACTATTATTAGCGCTTAGGGAGCGTGGTCCACGAACTAAAAAAGATCCACTTTGACCCGGTCTTCCATTATCCGTAAACTGCACTCCTGCCACCCGCCCCCGTAATGCCTGTGTAAAATTTGTATTAGGCAAATCCTTAGTATCTTCCATATTAACTTTAGTCACAGCTCCGGTAACCAACTTTTTGGATTGACTTCCATACCCGATTACGACTACCTCTTCAAGGCTTCCCTCAATGGCCTGCAACTCAATCATGGAATTAAAATCTTCCGTATATTCCAGCACCAATTCTTTGTATCCTAACATATTGAACACAATCTTATCTCTGGGATTAACATCAATATGATATTGCCCGAGCTTGTCCGTTTGTGTAATGATGTTGCGCTCAGGAATTCGAACACTTACACTCTCCAATACCTCATTTTGCTGATTTTTAACCAGTCCTGTTATTTTTTTTTTCTGTGCAATTCCATACAAAGAATAAAACAGAAGCAACAAAATCAACATTGTTTTCGTAAACACATACTTTGTCATAATTTTCTGATTTAATAAATTAATTAACGTTTATATTCATATTATCTTCCTTCGGTTTACTATATATACTTATTTTTAAATCGCTCCTGCGTAAATAATGGTTATTATCCCTACGATGAAAAAAAGAAACATAAGCAATAGGTATCCATTGATCCTGGGTGAAGCCCCCTTAAATTCTTTCCAGACGAAAACACCCCATAAAGCGGCTACCAATGTGGCCCCCTGCCCTAATCCGTAAGAAATTGCAGTTCCGGCGATGCCCGCCGCAACAAGATTAAAAGCGTTTCCGACGCCCCAGATCACTCCCCCGAGAAAACCTGGAATATGATTGTATAAGGAGGCTGAAAAATAGGCTTTATAGCTACTTGGCTCCCCAACAAAAGGTCTTTTGATTAAAATCGTGTTAAAAAGGATATTGGACAATACTACTCCTAATGAGAAGATAAAAAAGGCTGAATATGGTGTCATTTTTCCCACTTCCGGATGCCGAAAATCACTTAAGTCCATAGAAGCGGCTATAAATCGATAAAAGAAAGCCATCAAAACGCCGGCCAGCAAGGCTAACCAAAGTCCTGTGGTCGCCGCTCCTTCATCCTTAGTTTCCTTTTTCTTCCCTCTATAGGCCAGCGCATTTAATACAATAGCTAACAAGACCAAACCAACTCCGCCGAATAAAAGTATAGGATCTCCTTGCTGCAATGCCAGATAGTTGATAACGACACCCAAAACGAGTGCTATACCGACGCCAACCGGAAAGGCTACCGACATACCAGCGATAGCAATCGAGGCTGATAATAATATATTTCCAGCATTAAAAACAACGCCTCCAATAAGGGCAGATAGGATATTAGAAGATTCGACCAGTGCAAGATCCTCAAAAAAGGGCCTGCCTTCTTGCCCTATACTTCCCAATGTAAGAGCCGAAAGCAAGGAAAGAAAAAACATACCCAAAACATAATCCCAATAAAACAACTCAAAGCGCCAGTGTTTTGATGACATCTTCTGGGTATTTCCCCAGGAGCCCCAACACAACATGGTAATAATACACAGTATTACAGCGGTAACATAATTGTTTATGATAAACATAATCTGAATCTATTTTAATACTGGTTGTTTAAAAAAAGTGTCTAATTCGTCCATTGTGGGTGCAGAAGATTGTGCACCGATCCGGGTGACAGCAATTGCTGCAGCCTTATTGGCCAGTGTCATCGACGAAAGAATGTCGTTCCCTTTGGCCAAACCCATGGTTAACGCGCCGTTAAACACGTCTCCCGCGGCGGTTGTATCTACTGCATCTACGGGATGACCGCTAATCGATATCATCTCGCCAGATGAAAATAAAACAGCCCCCTTATCTCCCATGGTGATAATGATATGCTCAGGGCCCATGTCATGAATTTTCGCCGCCGCAAGTGTAGCTGATGCGCTGTCTGTAACTGTTATTCCTGACAACCCTTTTGCCTCCACTTGATTTGGCGTAATAATATCCACCAGACTTAATATCTCCTCAGGCAAGGGACATATCGGAGCTGGGTTCAACACCAAAAGTGCTCCCCTACCCTTTGCAAAAGTACAGACCTGAAGAATAGTCTCTATCGGGATTTCAAGCTGAACTAAAACAATGCTATCCTCCGTAATCAACTGTTCCAGAAGTGAGGTGTCTTCAAAATCCAATTTTAAATTTGCTCCCGAGGCAACAACTATATTATTCTCTCCTGTCTTATCGATCGTAATCAATGCTACACCCGAATGTGTTTCCTGCTTTGGTTTCATCGGAAATATCTGTACGTTCTCTGTCCTTAATTGTTTTACGGCTTCCATGCCGAATAAATCATCTCCCACACAAGTCACAAAATGAACATCTGCGCCAAGACGAGCCGCAGCCACCGCTTGATTTGCCCCTTTGCCACCGAGGTTCATATAAAACTGCCCTCCCAAAACAGTTTCTCCCGGATTGGGAAAATGGTTGGTCTTAATGACCATGTCGGTATTCGTACTCCCGATTACCACTATTTTTTTTTCAGATATCATACCCTGTTTATTTAATTATCGGTTATTTATTTTATTGAGCGGCGTATAGCCGCAGAAAATATGTTTATTCTATATAAAGCGAAGTGAATTCGATTATTTCAAAAACGATGATGTGCTATACTCCATCAAGCTATCAAAACCTTTACGCAAAATAGCTACATCGGAATCCATCGCTATAAAATCAAATCCAAGATCCACCAGCGATCCTAAGTCATTTTTATCCCTTACTAATATTCCAGTAATTTTACCGTTAGTTTTTGCCGCATTTACTATCAATTCCAGCGCTTGTGGGTAGCTTATCTGTTCGCCGTCTCCCTGGACAGACAGCGCCATTTTTAAATCGGCCGGCCCGACAAACAATATATCGACCCCATCAACAGCGGCAATAGCATTACTATTTTTAACTCCCGCTATATCTTCTATCTGCACAATACATCTAGGTTTAACTGCCGACGACTCTGAAGGTATATGGGTTCCATATCCATACGCTCTGACAGAAGACGAATAACCTCTATGTCCGGTCGGAGGATACCGCATGGCATCCACGCATGTCTTCGCTTGTTCCACATTTGACACGTGAGGTACCATAATGCCAGTAGCTCCCCAATCCAGATATTTGGAAATCTTATTGGCGTCATGACCCGCCACCCGAACGATAACTTCTTTTTTTACCGGCTCAAGAGCTCTCAAAATTTGTAGAATATCACCATCTGAAACGGCGCCATGCTCTTCATCTACGAGATACCAATCGAATGCAAAAAGCGATGCTATTTCTGCTGCTACAATAGAACCGCTTGCCAACCATGTTCCCAGTTTTACGTGCTTCTTTTCCATGTTTATAAAGATTGTATACTAAGATTATTTTCCAGGCCTGAAATGGCAAGATCAATCCTATCCAGAGTAAATCGCTTTAGGTCGCCATTTTTGGCGCTATTAAGAAAAAAACTTTTGTTGCGATCGAAGTAATTTCCTTTTACCCGAATAACAGCCTTAAATATCATATTGCGCAATAAATGCAGCCAGAATTGAGCGGTGTAGTCTGGTGGTAACACAGCAATCGACGAATACCCCTCAAAAATTGCTGTGATAAATTCCCCTCCTTGAAAACAGGCTAAAAGAGCAATATCATCCATTCGGTTGCCAGACATGGCATCATCCCAGTCTATAAATGCGCGAATTTCTTTTTCATCCCCCAAGATATTCCATAACGCTAAATCCTTGTGGACCAAACATCCTTGAGGAAGATCCAAAAGGTCATCATGTTCATCTATTAACTTTTCAATCCGTTCCATTTTGCTACTTTCTAGAAAACCGGATTCAACCAAGTAGTTTAAATGTATATCCAGGTTTAAATAAAAGTAATCCCTATAGGTATCATGGTAGCCCTCTAATTTCCCTTCCTTCACAAAAACCTCTACATTGAACAATCCGAATTTTGCGGGTTTTATCACTTGCCATTTTGCTATGTTTTGTCCAATCAGGTACCCTAACTTTACTAACTCGAGTTCGCCATATTTATCATTGTGATTGAGATCCTTTTCCGTAATGAATTCCATTATCTGAACGGCAAACGGCACCAGTTTACGTGTTACGTCCGTATGGAATACCTTTGGAGTTTTCACGCCAACGCTACTCACCTTTTGCAATATGGCTGACTCTACCGCCATATAATTGTCGTTTTCGGGTCCATTTTCAATCCTTACGAAATAAGTCTCAGACTTCGACCTGGCAATGTATGTTATGTGGTTGCCCTGTCCACCCGCAGCTTCTATTTCGACCTGCTGATCCGCAAAGTAATCGCGGATATAGTTAATAAGTAAAAATTCCAACTCAACCCGATTGTCATTAAAATTTTGTGTATTAGCTTCGGCAAAAGGCCTGTCTGATTTCCAATAATAAATTGATTTTCTAGTGGTCATAAATAAGTCTCCCGGTATTAATTTTCTATTGATCGAGTTTGATTTTAGTAATTATTTTTTATCGACTTTGGATTTGGATTTCCATCTCCAATAAGCTGCCAAGATTCCTCCTGCTATCGTCTGTATTACGCTACTAAAAATAGCCGGTACGGCTACCAGAGGCTGGGCCGGAAAATTTGTTTTTGCCAATACAGCCGCCAGTCCGCCATTTTGCATTCCGGTTTCAATAGAGATTGTCCGACATGTGCGTTCGTCATATTTAAATAGCTTAGTAATTGAATAACCCAAAAGGAAGCCCAGGATATGCAGTAGTGATGCTGCCAAAAATAATTCACCTACATATTCAGCAATAGCATGTGCACTTTGCGCGACTATCCCTCCTGCGATAAAAATGATGGATATAACGGAAACATAAGGGCCATATATAGAAATTTTACCAACTGATTGGGGAAACCTATAGTTACAAAACACACCTATTGCCACCGGCACCAAGATAATTTTAACCATAGTAATAAATATTCCCCATGGATCGACTGGAATATAATGACCGGCCAGAGCCTCAAAAACAAATGGCTTTACAATAATGCCTCCAAGTGTTGAAAAAGTGGTCAGGATAACCGACAAAGCCACATTTGCTTTTGCTATATATGCAATAACGTTGGAGGCGGTCCCACCTGGGCAGCACCCTAATAGAATTAACCCGACAGCCAGTTCGGGTTCCAGATCCAAAACATGTCCGATCGTCCACGCGGCAACAGGCATGACAGAATACATAATAAAAAAACCAAGTAAAACAGCCCCCGGCATCTTTATTAATTGTTTAAAATCGTCTATCCTTAAGGTAAACCCCATACCCAACATAACCAAACTCAGTCCGAATACCATAAAATCACCCGTGAACCAGGCAAAAGCAGGAGGATATAGATAGGCCAATAATGACGATGATATAATCCAGACCGGATACAGATTAACAAATGCTTCTAAGATTCTATTCATACTTTATTACGTTAGTTTTAAACTATAATATAATGGTAACTTGTTCCCTATTTATAATAATTGCAAAAAACACTTACAATTTTAAAACGACCTCGTGCTCTTTCATTTGAGTTGGCCGGCAACCCAATAAAAATTTTGCGTTTTCACTTCGAGCTAACTAAATATTTTTACCGTTTGAAAGTGATTAATTTATGAGTGTTTATATGGTCGAATCATACCGGTTCAAAACGATACGAATCTTTGCAATATTATAATGCAAGTATATTTAATTATCCATGAAGACCAGTCCGTCCATTTAGCGAGTGTGTATACAAAATTAACATTCAATAATTGCCCATTTTTTTAAAAAGCGACCAGTACACGTTCCAAAGGCCATTTCGCTGTCATATAATTAAATGGATATAGTATATTTGTATACATTTAATTATATTCAACCCATAAACCTATAATTTGAACGATATGAAACCACATTTTCATTTAATTCAGAAAAGCAATGATTTCCCATATCTAGCCAAAAGGCACACTTTACCAAACTTCGGTTCCACATGGCATTATCATCCGGAAATCGAAATTCATCATGTAATCAGAGGAGAAGGGGTTAGGTTTATCGGCGAAAACATCAGCAATTTTAATTCCGGAGAACTCCTTCTCTTAGGCGAAAATCTACCTCATATGTGGCGTTGTAATAAGGAATATTTTGAAGGAAACAAAAAAGTCACTGCTGAGGCTTCTTTCGTCCAGTTTCTACCCAACTTCATGGGAGACGATTTTTTAGAAAAAAAGGAAGCACAAACTGTTCTGGCATTATATGAACGCGCGCGGTCCGGCCTTATCGTCTATGGTAAAACAAAAGAGAGGATACTGGACCTCCTTTATGAAGCTGTAGGAAATGAGGGTTTAAAAAGGATGATGAACATCCTGAACATGGTCAATATCCTTTCTGCCAGCAACGAACTGAAAAAAATATCCTCCGGGATAACTTTATACCAATCAAGCGACTACGAAATGAATCGAATAAACAATATCTATCAATATATATTGACGAATTATAGAAATGAAATTTCACTAGAAGAAATTGCCTCGATAGCACATTTAAATAAGAATTCATTCTGCCGTTATTTTAAAATGATCACAAAACGTACTTTCCGTGAATTCCTAATTGAAGTACGTATTTCACACGCAAAACGAATCTTAGTCGAGAATGAAAATATGACAACTGAATCCGTAGGCTTTGAGTGCGGTTTTAATAATCGTTCAAATTTCTTTCGACATTTTAAAGATCAGACAGGATGTACTCCACTTGAGTTTAGGAAATCTTATCAATATGTCAATGTTTTATTTTAACACTTTATTCAAATTTTTTGAAAAAAAAATTTTGATGCGACCTTTACTGCTAATTGGGGATTGTGCAAAATACGTAAAACAAAAGCGCTCAAGAACGCCTCGGCGTGATGCGGGTTAAAACGGCCTAGCATTGTTCCGCGGCCAGCTTTACGGAGACTATTCCGTTAAAACAGGAAGTTGTCCGAGCGTCAGCGAGTTCCTTTCTGTTTAGGAATAGACAAGTAAAGGTAGCGGAACCTTGCAAGCCTTGACTTTTTTGTTTCTTTTTTCGTCAAGGAAAAAAGAAAAGAAACTACCTTTGTAGTGTTTTGGGATAAAAACCCAGCCAATATGTATGCAGAAAGAAATTGAAATCGCCGTATTTCCGGATCAAATCCACGACGTCGACAACCTTATCGCTCTTGGGTCGAAACAGCTAAAGGTAGAACGCTCGCGGATACAGGGGCATCACATTCGCAAACGCTCGATCGACGCCAGAGGCCGTAAAGTTGTGTATCGTCTTCGGGTAGTTTTTTATATCGACGAACCTTACTTTCCGGACGTATTCTCCTCGTCCGTTAAGCAAGTACACCATGCTCCCCCAGTCATTATTATTGGAGCGGGACCTGCAGGCCTGTTTGCCGCATACCGATGCTTGGAACGCGGACTTAAACCTATCGTACTGGAACGCGGAAAACCAGTAAAAGACCGGCGACGGGATTTAGCGAAGATAAACCGTGAGGGTGTAGTGAATCCCGAGTCCAATTACTGTTTTGGTGAAGGTGGAGCGGGCACTTATTCAGACGGTAAATTATACACACGCTCCAATAAGCGCGGTGACGTAGATAAAGTGCTACAGATTTTTGTACAGCATGGAGCTCCCCATGATATTTTAGTCGATGCCCGTCCTCATATAGGCACCAATAAGCTCCCACATATTATTGAAGATATGCGCAACACCATTTTGGAGCATGGAGGAGAAATAAGATTCGATTGTCGGGTAGATGATATTCTTACTGACTTCGGAAAGATAAAAGGTGTACGTACTTCGTCGGGAGACACGATACATGCGCGTCATGTCATTGTTGCTACGGGGCATTCCGCTCGTGACATCTTCCGTCTTTTTCAACAGAAAGGCTGGCTAATAGAAGCGAAACCTTTTGCGCTAGGGGTTCGAATCGAACATCCGCAGGAAATTATTGATCAAGCGCAATATCACTGTGCCATACGCCCAGAGAACCTCCCACCTGCTTACTATAGTCTGGTAGAACAGGTCAATCAACGGGGTGTTTTTTCTTTTTGTATGTGTCCGGGTGGAATTATTGCTCCCTGCGCTACAGAGGATAGAGAAATCGTCGTCAACGGTTGGTCTCCGTCAAAACGGAATAATCCGCATGCCAACTCAGGTACCGTCATCCAGATCAATTTAGAAGATGTACCAAATTCGTTAGCTGATCCATTCGCATTACTAAGATTTCAACAAGAAATAGAACAACAGGCATTCCATTTAGGAGGAGGCAATCTCGTTGCTCCGGCGCAGCGCATGGTCGATTTTGTGCAACAGAAAGTATCAACAACGCTTCCCGAGAACTCCTATAAGCCGGGGACAAAAAGTGTCGATCTTAATGAAGTATTGCCCTCTTTTGTCCATCAGGCATTGCGAGGTGCCCTTCCTCTTTTTGGCGAGAAGATGAAAGGCTATTACACCAATGAAGCTATACTAGTGGGGGTTGAGTCCCGCACATCCTCCCCCGTCCGGATTCCACGCGATAAAGAAACGTTGCAACATCCGGAAATTTCGGGTCTTTATCCATGTGGGGAGGGCGCAGGTTATGCCGGTGGAATTGTATCAGCAGCAATCGACGGGATTAATTGTGTGGATGCTATCCGCCTCTAACCGTATATGAACCAAACCGAACAGCAAAAATTCGACAAAGCTATTGACAGATATATTCCGAATCACTATCTTTGTACCACCATCAGCGAAAGTAGCTCAGTTGGTAGAGCACAACCTTGCCAAGGTTGGGGTCGCGAGTTCGAATCTCGTCTTTCGCTC